>Ga0214542_1003566_pt1 | contig 31617 bp, 14 predicted proteins | sample CNSS1metaG_FD_160096 | JGI IMG/M metagenome (GOLD analysis project Ga0214542, IMG submission 160096) | Root nodule microbial communities from cowpea collected in UCLA plant growth center, Los Angeles, California, USA - CNSS1 | ecosystem: Host-associated > Plants > Roots > Nodule | place: USA...
TATATATATATATTTTTTTTTCTCTGAAGAAAAAGTGAATATATATATATATATATATATAATAAATTTACATCGCAAGAATTGTCATGTGAGAATCTTCGTTTTAATATGTCTTATTCTTGTATTTGAGATGAAAATATCAATTTTTCACTTTTTCTTCAGAGAAAAAAAAATATTTTTTCCGAGTTTCACGTAAAAAAATCCCCGAAAAGTAGGAGATATATTCGTTGCATTTGATTATTTTGCTTTGCTTTTTCAAAAATTAAATAGCTTTTTGTTATAGAAATTAAAAAAAAAATGCTAGAAAGATATGTAGTAAAAACTTTCATTTATTTAGTTAAATTTGATTTGCTTAATTTGTATAATTTATTCTTTCACATTAAGCCTTTTGGCCGAAAATAAGGAAGAAAAATCAAATTTTCCTTATTTCTAGTACATTTGTATTTTATTCCTCTCTTTCTATATTTTTTTTCTTCAATTCTATTGAAGACAGATTACGAGCAAAGAAACAATGGTTTGATAACTATGGTATTTTGGAGGACCGTTAATTTTGTTTAACACTTATTTTATGATAAAAAAAAATATTTTTTATGTAATTTATAAGTTATTTAACAAATAATGGAGGTAAAAAGGAGAAAATAATTTATATGATAGGTCATGTTCTGATTAAAAGAGGGCGATAAACAAAAATAAGATATGTTGATAGGTATGTAAAAATAAAGTTGTCAAAACGTGCTATCATGCTAAAACGTGAAAAATGATTAGACTAAAACGTTAAAAAATATTAAGCTAAGTATATCATTGTTTTTGTATTACAAATTTGTTGACCAATATAGCGAATCAAATCAAGACAAATATTAACTAGATTTTTTCACTGGTATGTATTTTACAAAAACATATATTTTTAAAAGAAAAATAATTGCATTTCACTTATAATGTGTTGAGTACAATTTGATATTTTATAAGAAAAGAAAAATCAAAGTTAAATAGACTCAAATACTTTCACGCCCACATTTTATTTATTCATCTTAACTTATTTTTCAAATTGACCCTTAAAAACACAAAAGGAAAAAATATATATTTTGGCATTTTTATAAAAAAAACACCCACTTGACAATTTTATTTTATTTTATCGATAAATAAATGATATATTAATAATAAAGCATTTGGGTACTTTAACCCTTTTACATATAAAATAATTAGTTCATCAATTACAAAACAAACAAGTATATATAGTTTTAGCTACCAAAAATATTTTCATCTTTCTGTAAATTTTCATAAAGGTTATAAATATTATTCTATACATATAGATAAAGTGAGTACATTGAAGGTATTCTTTTACTCATTTATAATAAATATATCAAAACTTTAAGCAAAAATATAAATACATATATAATTAAAATATTAATATAATAATTATGTGAAAGTATTAAGATATCAAAACTTTAAATAAAAATTACTTCACACGGTGTGGCCTGTGACATTGAATTGAACCATTTTTTTATAGCTTTGTTTAAAAAGTTGGCATGTCTAGTCTTGTCTAGAAGAAAACAATATCATCCCTACAAAATCTAATTACTGAGCATCATAAAGAATAAAATTTATAGAATCAATAAGAAAATATATCATAAAATCATTTTCGTTTAAACCTATCCATTTTTAATTCTTTGCTGAATATTATGAGCATGGCATAAGTATATTATTATCTTAGCCAATGTTGATGTTGGATATGAAGTGAAGTATATTGTTTGGGGTAAGGATCGGTGAGTGAGTGAGTGAGTGAGAAAGAGAGAAAGAGAGAGAGAGAGAGAGTATATAACATAACATAAGATGTCATAAGATTAGAAGCAAGGCAACCTATTATTTTCCTTTTACAACATTGTACGTAAAGAATGACAGGATAAGGAGTCTTTTGGCACCGTAGTTGCATGAAAATACACACTCTCACACCAAAGCAAAAGAATGGTGTCGTATTGGGACCTTTCTCCGTATAAAGCAAATCAAGGGTTGTCTCCATGTCACGCTCGATTCCAAACCAGCTAAGCCCTTCTCTCTCAGTTCGAGAAAGTGCAACATAATCCCTCCAACCTATAAAGAAAACCAACCACACCCTTAATCCTTCGCAGTAAAAAAACAACTTCTTCCTTCCCTCATCTCTCTCCCTCTATTCTCTCCCTCTCTTCTCTTCTCTTCTCTTCTCTTCTCTTCTTTCCTTCGATCATCATGCAATCATCGTAACAACGATACCCTTTTCTGTTTTTTCTCTTTTCTCTTCATCCATGTCTTACACTTACACATCCTCCTCCTATCCTATCACATAAACATATATATAAATACAAACACACGTAAGTAAGGAGAGAGAGAGAGAGAGAGAGAGAGAAAACACAAGCAAACTTGCATATATGGCTACTAGTACTAGAGCTAGTAGTAGTTTTTTCCTTCCAAAGTTCTTTAGAGCACTTCTTCTTTGTGTTCTTCTTTTGGTAAGCTTGGGCAGTGGTGAAGGATCAAGACAACCAGCGACACAATGGTCTGAAGAAAGGGTCAAGCATGGGAGGGTGGTTGCTAAAGATATGCCTGTCGATCGTGCAGAATTGGACTTCAATTACATGAGCAAAAGAAGAGTTCCCAATGGACCAGATCCTATTCACAACAGGTTTGTCTTGTTTCTCATGCATGTGTGTGTGTCTTTTGATTTCAGTTTATGTTTCTCTGTTCATTATTACTTTATTAGATGTGTTTTGCTTTTCTCCAACGTTTTCTGCCACCAAGACATGCATTACTTTTGATAACAAGCAGTAGTACGTATGTATGTTGCAAGTTTAGAATATGGATATATATTATATTGTTGGTGTGAAAGAAAAAGGAATGTGCAGATTTCAAAGTAAAGACCATATATATATATATATATATATATAAATATTATATATAAAGTGTTCGAAGTGTTTATGGCTCCTCTGTTCCTGTCATGGATATGAGATCACCCTGTTATTTCGCTAATGCTTTTCTTTTCCCCAACTTATACGTGATTTTTCATGTTTATTAAGAAGTTTATAATCAAAGCTTTCACATTTCTGACGCGATTCCTTACTTGCTAAAAGGCTTCTAAACAATGACTTTACTCATCAATTTCAAGTTTAGTGGTTCCTGCTAAACCGAAGCTTTACCACGCTTTTAACTGTTACATTGAATTGTTGATTTGGATGCCTCTTTATAAACCCGTAAAAAAGATAAAGTATATATAGCTAACAACTTTATTCCACTTCTTAATTAATCATGAGCCACTAAAGTTATTCATGTCATTCTTCACTAAGAAACTTTTAACCTTTTTCTGTTGGTGTCTTTCTTTATTTCCTTAAGCATGCGCTATAAATTGTGTTGATTTGCATCCAATGTTAAGTGTTTGATAATTGCGTTCAGGAGAGCTGGAAATTCTGGTCGACCACCTGGGCAAGCATAGGAGCATGGGAACAAGACAACCTTTGCAGAAGAAGAAGAGAGAATATGTTAATTAAGCCATGTAGTTGTGAGAAGTGAGAGTATATAAATCCCTGACCCTGAGCTTCTTAGAATTGTAGCTTGCAAGCGGAAATTAATTTGTTATGGAAAGAGTTGTTTGTGGCCTAAAGAGAAAGGAAATTTAGTGAGTGTTTTTGTGTTTTCAAGTTTAGGGTCACAAATTTCAATGGAATTGAGATCAGTGCTTGCATGTAAAGCAATTAACGTACCTTTAAAGTTCAAAAGCCAGAAAGATGTTGTAGCAACAGCAACAGCATAAGCCATGCATGCTTTTGGAGGACTATATATGTTAGGGGAAAAAACAAAGACTCTTCGCTTTGGCTTTGGCTTTGGCTTTGGTTTGAACACTACTGAGTTTGGTGATTTCTGTTTTTTTTTTTCTTTTTATTATTATTTATTGTAAAGATTAGCCATGAGTTCCTAAAGTAAAAGTAAATTCCACCATTTAAAGGTGTTGGCGCACCTGTAAAAGAAGGGTGTTTGCATCTTGTGTTGGTCTTTTTCACTAGATTCTTTGGTGGGGGTGCTCCAACTCATTGCTCTTCACTCCATTCAAACATTTTAAACTGTATTAGATTCCTATTATCTCGTGGTAACAAAAGAACACGATTATAAAATCAAAACGAAAAAAGAACAAGCAAGCAAACAAACAAACAAACAAACGGTCTTCGATGTTTTAAAGTTAAAAATTAAAGGATGCCCTGAACTCTTCAAGCATTTCTATGTTGTTCTGCTTTTTCTTCTGTTGTTTTGCTTTGATTGGATTCAGAAGCAACCAATGTGTACAAAGCAAGTGTGATTCAAATTGGACATTTACCGAAAAAGGGAAAAAAGGATCAATAATTTTGAACTTGTGTTGTTTTCTTCTTTTTTTTCTTGAGATTTTTGAGATAGGTAAAAGAGAGTACAGAGATACTTTCGTTAGTGTCCCACCATTTTTCTTCTTCCTCTATTTATAGGAAAATATGTATAGAAAAAGCATAACTTATATAATGCTCATAGTCCCAAGAAAGGTTTACTTTATGAACAAGACCAATAAATAGTGGTTGAAAAGTTAAATGATTATATATGAACTTGCAACCAGTGGTTTTTCATATTCATATTTTATACTTATTTCATACTTGTCTTTCTTTCTCTTCTAAAAAAATTGTCCCATTTCACCATTGGTAGAATGTAACCCAGAACGAATGTGAAAATTCTTTTTTCTTAGTTCAAAAAAATTCAGAAATGAGTTATAATCAGATTCAGAAACTAGAAAAACAAAATTAGCAATGCATCCTTTTCTAACTTGTACCAAATATTGAAAATAGTATTATACCAGAATTTGTTAGATGATCTAGATTTCTTTTCTTTCCGTGGCCTATTTTAATTTTGATTAAAATAGTCCCTATTTTTGTTTAATCGTGTGAATTCATTTTTTTATATATATTTTTTTCAATTATGTTTTAATTTTTTTTTAATTTTGTTCAATTTTTTTTCTAATGTTCTATTTAAACAATTAAGGATAATGAACTACCTGTCACTTTGTAATATTTTTATTAAATTTAAAAAAATATATATATTTTCTTATTTTTTTTTTAAATGTCCACATGTCAATCCAGCAAAGTGATATTTGTTAAAGTCAATATTTTATATTCAATTTAGTTTTTATATTCGTTATTTTAATTCAATTTAGTCTTAATTTTTTTTTTCAAAATGGAGCAATTTTGTCCCTTTCCATAATATTGGTATCAATTTAGTCCCAATTTTAGTCTTAAGTCGGAGAGGGACAAAATTTTCCATTTTAAAAAAATTGGAACTAAATTAAACAAAAATAACGAATATAAGAACCAAATTGAGCATAAAACATTGACCTTGATTGTAAGACCCCTTTATTTTATTTTTTTCTGTGTTAAAGAGTTGGACCAACTTCGGTAAAAAGGCCTAAGGGTAGACTACTTTGTTTTCCAGGACCTCCCATCCAGTTGCTCCCTTACTCTCATTATGCTCCCTTATTTGACCAAAGCTCACTCTTTTCTCCCTTGTTTGAAACAAAAAGCTCTACTAGGGCTTAAGCTACTTTCTCCTACAAGCTTGCTGAACGTTCTTCCTTCGCGTAAGTAGAACTCCTTGCGTTTCTTTTCTGTTTGGTAGCTCCAGTTCCTTGTAATCCCTATTGTGATCTCAGTCTGCTTCTGTTTTCAGTCCCTTAAGTTGTTATTGGTTATGGTGTTCCTCCTCTAAGGATTTCCTGAGTTAGTTCTCAATTTTGAGGTAAGGAAAGCTAGGGTTTAAAGTTTTTATAAATATTGCATGTTTTCTGGTTTCTAAATTGTGTTTCCAGTGCCTGTTTGATGTTCATGTTTTATAAAATGAGTTGATATTGGTTGAGTTCTTGTATCTGCATGCATGAACATGTGAACAAAATATTCTAATCTCGCCCAAGCGAGTAGCTTTTGCCTAAGGGAGAGTAGCAAGAACAGGCCCCTGGTTTCTGCTTGAGTTGTCGCTCAGGTGGCGACTCCAACTTTGAGCGAGAGTAATCTCGCCCAGGCAAGGAGGTCTCGCTTAAGCGAGAACTCACATAAACCTTGAAGTGCCACTGTCTGAGCTCTCGCCCAGGCGAGATGGGCTTGCTTGTGCGAAAGAATCCCTTTTGCCTAAGCGAGGACCTCTAGTTTGAATGAGACTGATGCAGGGCCATGTTTTAATTATGTTCTCTTCTCTGATTTAGGTGTAGTTTCCCATGATTGATTTGTTTACCCTTTTATTGTATGAAGTATGATGCCACATATGTTTTATGTAATATGATGATACGATTATATGTTGTGCTTTGCATGAAATGAGACATGAATTTGTTGGTTGGTTGTTCATTAGCATCAAACTATAATGCTTGAGATGACATGTGGAATGTTGTTGGTAAAAGAGTTTCAAGGGAAACTCTTGGTGATGGTGTGGTTAGTGTATGCCTTGATATATGAGATGCCTAGATAAAGGAAGGTATTCTGAACTCTGATAATCGTTCACACTCATATAGAGTAGAATGAGTTATGTGGTGAGAGTGACATGATATCCTAGTCTTGGGAGGTATTTGAGCTTGAGACATAATGGGATTAACCTTGTGTGTGGTTGGGTGATAACCCTTTGTGCCTAAATTCTGCAGAGTTTAGAAACCAACGTAAGTGCATACTTCCTTTAGAATTCTATATCAAGCGCATAATCCGGATAATTGAGTTTGAGGGTCTTTTATTGTTTGCCTTCACATGCCTTGTGTGTTCACTGAAATGCATGTTTAAAAATCTGATTGTATACTTATATGATGAAAATTATTTTTATCTCTAGCTTACCCTTTCTCTTTGTGTTTGTGTTTGTGTTTTGGTTTGGTTTTCTTTTTGTGATGATCACCAAATCCTTGGTGTGAGCAGATGTGAAGACTCTTGGTGATCGTGATGTTGACGGGGAAGCTGTTGTTTAATTAGGCTTCCTGGATCCTTTAATTTTTCATTATTGAGCATTTCTCCTTGTGTATTATTACTTTGTAGTTTCTTGCTCTGTGAGCAAATTTTCAGTTTCATCTAATCTGTGTTTAGATTATGTCAAAGGCATTGTGTTGTGCCTTTGGGTATTCATTTTAATATATTATGAATAATTGTAATGGTTGATTTTTATATACTTTCAGTTTATTGTTCTATTTTATACTATAAACATGCGACGTTCGCGTGAATGTTTTTTTCAAAAACTAAAAAATTAAATTAAATAAATAAAAATTAAAAAAATATAAAATAAAATTATCAACATAGTGGTCATTGTTCATTACCATTAATTATTTAAACACGTTATCAAAAAATATATTAAGACTAAGCACTTAAATGAAAACACGAACTAAATATGTATCTTAACCTTTAATTTTTATATAACACATATTAAAATTTTGTAATTTATAAAATAAACTAATGACACTAGATTATAAATTATATAAATATTAACTAAACTTAAAACTTCGGTTTTAAATTATACCTATCATTTATCTTTGAAAACCTAAGTTAAGTTTGTTGAAAGTTAGCTAAATAAAAACAGTAACAAATATATATTTTAACCTTTAATTTTTATATAACACATATTAAAATTTTGTAATTTATAAAATAAACAATGAGACTAGATTATAAATTATATAAATATTAACTAAACTTAAAACTTCGGTTTTAAATTATACGTATTATTTAAATTTGGAAACGTAAGTTAAGTTTGCTGAAAATTAGGTTTTTTTAACAAAATAATTGATAAATTGGAAGGTGGAAAGGTAAAAGATGTTAAACTAATTATTAAATTATAAATGTAGGCTAAACAAATATAGTTTTGGGTATATGATTATATTATTTTTTGGTGGAAGAAAAAGAATACAAGGGGATGGAAAACTTTCTATATCTAATGTAATTGTCTATTCGATCTCAAAACTATTATAGTTAAAAATATAATACTTAGACTAGATAGTGTTGTCAACTCAAATTTTATTTTATTTCTTGGATAAAAATATAGTTTTAATAGTTATAAGATAAATCTTTAATTAATTTTAAACACTTACATCCTTTTACAAGTTGTGGATAAAGAATATTTATTAGCTAGAACGACGAAACGTGGATGGCATGTAGGACTGCCACAAGCACAACAACTAAGTTCAAGTCATTTAGTGGATGTGCAGATAATCAGAAGCGAATCAGAGAAACTAAAAAGAATAATAAAATCATTGCTTATAAACAAATAAATTTAATAAGATTTTTAAAATAAAAAATATAAATAAATTGAAACCAAAAATTATAACACTACTGCAAGTAATATTTCATAAAATATTGCATTTTCCTAAGGTTAAAAATTATGTCATTGTTTCATTTGCGTTATCGATTTACTCCCTCCTATTTTTATTTATCTCAATTTGATTTTTATTTTGGAAAATTTGATCCAATCAAATATTTTTCGATTTTTTAATAGGGTGATGTAGTGTTAAAGAGGTGTTACGTGTCACTTCTTAATTTTTTTTTTATTTAATTTTTAAAAAATTAATAAGATTTCACGTGTTAAGCTAATGTGAGATGGCAAAAATAACCGTGTCTGCGGATATCCATAGATAAAATCCGTGGTGCATAGATAGTATCTGCGGATATTTATTACCCGCAGGTAGCACATAGCGGGTATTTTAATACCTGCTTATAAACGAGTCGGGTGTGGATATCATACTATCCATACCCGCGGGTACCCATTACCCACAAAAAATTAAAATTAAAATTTAATTTATATTTTATTAAGTAAAATTTAATTAAAATTAATATTAACAGTATATTTTATTATGTCAAATTTAATTATAATTAAAATTTAATTTAATTTATATTTTATTTTTATAATTTTATATTAAAAAAATTATAAAATATATATTTTTTAAATTATTTGCGGGTATCGGGTATCCACGGGTACCCGCGAGTTTTAAAAATATCCGCGAATATTTTTTAAGCGAATACCCGACAGGTAAATGGACGGGTAGCGGGCGGATTTTTTTTTTGCGGGTAGGCATTATTCGTGCCCGACCCATTGTCATCCCTAAATGTCGTGCCATGTGTTAATAACAGTTACAGTCATATGTCACTGTTATGCTATGTGTCATTTATTTGTTCTCAATTTGGTTGTGTATTTTTATTTTGTCTAAATTTAGTCTCAATTTTTGTAAAAACTGAAAAATGTCATCCCTCTCCAAATTGAAACAAAAATTATTTTTTATATAAATGTTATACAAATATTTTTATTAAATTTGATATTTTTATTCAAATTGATATTTTTATTATATATTTTTAACAAAATTAAGTTTATTTAAATTTGTATTTTACATTCAACTTTATTTACAATTGTTTTCAAATTTAAAATTTATTTGTTTTAAATTGTTATATAAGTCTTTTAAAATTTTACATTTGAATTTATATAATTGTTATTTTTACACCAACTAAAACATTTTTATAGAAATGATTGAAATTGACATATTTTAAAAATATACAATTATTTGAAATATAAATTTAAAAAAAAAACGATATTAAAGTATGATTTAATAAAATATCAATACAATTATTAAAATTTTCGGGTGGTACTCAATCCAACTTTTGGTGTTAAGCTACAAGAGTTTTTTCACAAGTGGATTTCCTCCTCATCTCAGCCTTTTATCTTGGTGCTTGCTTAGCACATGACCATTGACAGACATTAGGAGGGACTAAGGAGGGCCATGGCCCCCCATTTTTTTTTTACATTTATATATTTGATATATAATTTTTTATATATTTTTTAAAAAATTAATATTTTTAATATATTTTATATTTTAATAAATTTATATATATATATATATATATATATATAAAAGGAAAGATATTTTCCTTTTGTTGTCCATATTTATTTTTTAATTTTACCTTTTAAATATTTTTTAAATAAAAATAGTTATTTTATTAGTATTATCTTTTAAATGATTATTTGTTTAATTTAACTATTTTTTATTTGATTATTATTTTAAATTTAATTATTATAAATAAAAATTAATTATAGTAAACTTACAAAAATTATTTATATTTTATTTTATAATTATAATAATAACATAGTTATAATTTTATTAGTATAAAAGAAGTAAATACAATGTTTTTACTAGTTTATAAAAATATTGAAATTACTCTTTTGATTCTTGTTTTTGTTCAAAAATAATAAGTTGGTCTTCCAGTTTTTCTAGTCTCAATTTGGTCACGATTTTTTAAAAAATGGTGCATTTTGTCATTTTTTTCGTTAATTTCTTAAATCGGGTGAATTCTTTTTCATAAAAAATGAAGTTGTGAATAAAGATGGTTTGTTTTGTTGGTGTCATCGACATAATTTTCATGTCAATTTTGATGGAAAATTTTTGCTCCGCTTCAAAAATTTTAACAAAAAAGATCAAATTGCATCAATTTTTAAAAAATCGGGACCAAATTGAGACTAAAAAACTCTAGATGACCAACTTGACATTTTTGAAAGAAAAAATGGATAAAAAAGGTAATTCAACCAAAATTTTGGCACCCCAAAATATTGGTCGAAGATCCTCCACTACTAATACATACCAGATACATTCTTCCTCTATAACCACAATTGAAGAGATAACATCAATAAGAAAGTGACAACATGAAAGGTGTACCAAGTTTAGAAGAAAAAAAAAATGCAGACTCTTCTTATTCATTCTGCATCAAAGCAATCGAGGTAAAGCAAGTAATTGAAAAATTTTATATATTTGAAGATAAGAACACATTTATATTTGTTTATAAAATGTAAAGAAGAATTACCGCATGCAGAAACAAAATAGCTTTGAAAAATTTCTTGAACCAAAACCCATGATGAAATTGTTGATTCACAAGTGGGTATTCACCAAAGTCCCACATCGAGTAATATGAAGAAAAAAAGTAGTAGAAAAATACTATAAAAGTAAAGAGTTGGTTTTGGAGCTGTCACCACAACTCAATAGGTCTCTTGGGTGTATAGGGGACTTGGGTAGTTGTGTGTCATGGGAAGGTTTGCAATTTTTGTCAGAAAAATTGCACTAGGAAGGGTTTGCAATTTTGGTCCACAAAAAATTGCACTATGAAGGGTTTGCAATTTTGGTCCACAAAAATTGCAGTATGAAAGGTTTGCAGTTTTGGTTCATTAAAGTTGTATGAAGGTTTGCAATTTTTGCCTAAAAAATTGCACTTGGGTGATAATACTTCTTGTTTAGTGTTTGTGGATGTAGGCCTTGAGGTGCTGAACCACATTAAATTTCCTATATGCTTTTATTTATTTTTCTGCTCTTATTTGTGAGTGTGCTTCTGCTTGAAGAGATTATTATTTTTAGTGCATGATTTCCCAACATTAGTATCAAAGTTGAGGTTCTGACCAAGGGTTTCCAATCAAGGGAGGAAGAGGAGCAATTTGGCATACTGACCAGAATCAACGTCCTTTGAAGAGAGTGGAGTCCGTGTGTGGCAAGATGCTCCTGGATATGTGAGGGAGGTCGTAAAGTTTGTGTGTGGCAAGATGCTCCCAGATTTTCAGAGGAGGTTGTTGTTGGTGCTCACATGGCCCGTGAGTGATGTACGATGTGAGTCATGGTTTGTCGTATGTGCATGGAGGAACTGCTCTACGGTTTACAGATCTACCCTGGTTGTTGCATCCAGTGGACTGCGATGTTTGGTAATGTTGGATCTGCATGGTGAGGGTGGAGCTCGAGATATCCAATGGTGGTATTTTGCATGGCTCACGCGATGCTTCGTCAATAATGGGTATTGTCATTGTGTTGTGGCAGTGTCGTGGCTTGACCAAGGTGGCGTTATGATGGATTCCCCTTGAGTATTAGTGAATTGTTAGTGACAATGATGTGAAAGTTGTCGACGAGTCTGATGTGCAAGGCGATGAGGGTCGATGATGGGGAAAGATTGTCATCGTCAGTGAGTCTGTGCAAATCACCAGTGACAAGAGTGGTTCAAGCAGATCTGTTGGATCATTAGCAGCAAGAGTGGTTCAAGCATATCTATTGGTGGTGTGTCAAATGTTTGTTTCATAGCATGTGAGACTTTTAGTGAAGGGAGGATATGTTGATTCTCAAGTGGGTATTCACTAAAGTCCCATATCGAGTAATATGAAGAAGCGAGTAGCAGAAAAATACTATAAAAGTAAAGAGTTGGTTTTGGAGTTGTCACCACAACTCAATAGGTCTCTTGGGTGTATAGGAGACTTGGGCAGTTGTGTGTCATGGGAAGGTTTGCAATTTTGCCAGAAAAAATGTACTAGGAAGGGTTTGCAATTTTGGTCCACAAAAAATTGCACTATGAAGGGTTTGCAATTTTGGTCCACAAAAAGTGCACTATGAAGGATTTGCAGTTTTGGTTCATAAAAAATTGTATGAAGGTTTACAATTTTTGCCCAAAAAATTGCACTTGGGTGATAATACTTCTTGTTGAGTGTTTGTGGATGTAGGCCTTGAGGTGTCAAACCACGTTAAATTTCCTGTGTGCTTTTATTTATTTTTATGCTCTTACTTGTGAGTGTGCTTCTGCTTGAAGAGATTATTATTTTTAGTGTGTGATTTCCCAATAGAAATGATGCATTTCTTCACAGTTTTCACGTTCTTAGAACAAGAGAGAGAAATTTTTTAACATGAATATGCATGAAAGAAATTGCACTTTATGTAGATATAAATGACATAGAGCATATAGGAAAGTAGTAAAAGGTAAATGAATATATGTCATGCATTAGACCAAAACTATTTTTCTGTCAAACTTTCTTCCACTTGTCACTGTGCTTTCTCATATTTTCTCCAAGGAAAAGGAGGAGAAAAAGAAAAATGAAGAAACAAAAGAAAAAGAAAAGTGAAACATATTATGCAAGAACTAATTAATAAGATAAGTCATCAAGAAGAACAAGCGCTGCTTTTTCTTCATCTTAATAAATTAGGTATCTTAAAGGAACGAAATCTAATCTCTGAAGAAGTGAAGAAATGAGTTAGGTCTCTTAAAAGGAAGGAAACCTACTCTCTCATTTTGGGACTTTGAAAGAAAAAAAATAATGCATCGTTGTCACGGCCAATACGAATGCTTTGGCTTTAAAAGTAAAAACAATGCATTGTTGCCACTCTCCATACAAATGCTTGCACCACAGGTTTTAAAGACCGATCTCACGTGAATTACTTTTGTTTTATTTATTATTTTTTTATATTTTATGTTATTGTTGAATTTTAAATTTCAAATTTTTTTATCTCATTATTTTATTTTCATTCTTTTCTGAATTGCATGTTTTCGTTTGTGTTAGTTTTTTTATATTTTACTGTTTGTAGAGAAAGTTTATGAACAAATATCTTATATTTTATTTTCTTATATAATCCATTAATTTAATTTAATTTATTTTTATCTAGCTGTTAAATTTAATTTAATTTCTTTTTAATGTTTTAGATTTTTTAAAAAAACTCATGTAATAGATAGATTCTAATATAATTATAAATATAATCTATATTTTAAGACTTTATTTTTAAAATCCTTTAAATATTAAAATTTGTTTACTATGCATGCACATTCTAGTAAAAAAGAAAATATGAGGGTACTTACGATGTAATTTGTCTAATTTATAACAACATGTCTAAATACGTGATGAAAATAAATACAAATGGATAGTGAGTAAAACATTAAGTTAAATTTTAGATATGAATTTTAAAAGATTTGAAATCATAAAACACGGTATTGTTATTTTGTTTCTATTACTTTTTTATCCATCTTTATATACACTTCTTTGGTGTTATTGTATTTCAATAAAAGAGGGTAAATGAAATATATGAATTTGTGATCTTAAAAATGATACTCATTAACCTTTTGTTTAGATGACGATGACGAATTTTTACAATTTCAAAAAATTGAAATACTTAATAATTCAATTATTTAGAATTGAATTTTCTTTATTTCTTAAATAATTAGTTTGGATAAAGTAATTGAAATATCTTAGATTTCAATTTTTTTTTGTTTGGATAAAGAAATTTAATTTCTATTTTATGATGAATTGGATTCCACCTTTTAATTTAACTTAATTTAGTTCGATCTCCAATCTGGTACAACTCAACTCAACTTTTGGTCGGACGAACTCAGTCGACCTATGACTTGGGTACGACTTAGCTCAAACTAGGATCCAAGTCTACTATGCTTAACCTTCAATCCAGGTCGAATCAAGTCAACCTTCAGGACAAACTGGTTCCACTCGACCTTTGATTCGTATCAACTAGTCTTGACCTTAAATTGCCTCGTCCAAACATATAATAAATATTGAACAACGTCAACTTCACTTCTTTTCAAATTTAAATTATATATGTAACTTTTTACTTCATTTTTTTGTCAAATTATTTCACTTACAATCAGTTTATTGATTTTTTTTTTTAATTTTATACCTTTTGTATTTTAATCTTTTATAAAATTTTATTAAAAATTTGTATACTTCCTTGAGGAAAAAAGAATTAAATTCAATCTAACAATCGAAAATAAATAAAATTTAACATAAGGACCAAAATGAAAATAAATAAAAATAAAGAGATAAATTGATATTTTCTTACGAAATGGAACCAAAACATAATGTAACCTTACAAATTAAAGCTTTAATATTTAATTTGTAAATTTTACTTTGTAACTTCATATCATGTTTTATTTTTTTTATGAAGTGTTATTTGGAAATTTTAGGTACAAAAATGGATTCATTATGTGATGCAGACATTGTCTCAATTGGAGTTTTGTAAATAAAATTATAAACAATTTAAATTTTTGGTATAATTAATGATTTGGTCCCTAATTTTTTAGTTTAGTTTATTTTGATCCTCATATTATTGATTGGTTTAATTTAGTACCCTAATTATTTAAAATGGTTCAATTTGATCATTTCTTAGAGTTAACACCACATGTGTCAAGTTGTGAAATTTTTAAATTTTTTAAATTTTTTTAAATTTTAATTTTTTTTCTAAAAACTTATAATCTGACACTTGTCACGTAACAGTTTATAGTTATGACACGTGACAATGGTAATAATTGTTTTCAATTTAGTCCTTTATTTAAATTTTTTATTCAATTTAGTACTCTTATTTTTTAAAATGATTCAATAATACGAGGACTAAATTAAAGTAAACTAAAAAATTAGGAACCAAATTGATAATTATTCCTAAATTTTTCTATTTCGATATAAAATAGGTTGTGGATTCATTGTCATGTTACGATTTTCAATACATAGTTAATTATGTATTGTATGGATATGTTGATATGTAAGGTCTGAAAAACATAAGTTAGACGTTGGTGAATTTTTATATTTGAACAATGAGAATTAGTGTTTTTGGCTGAATTTGGGGATGGACGATCTCCAATAATTGTCATTTTAATGTTGAAAATAATATCGTTATTATTGTGACTATTTTCTATGATGTTTGTAATCTTTGGAAAAATACATGAAATATTATGCCATCAAAATTTTCATTGTGAAAAATTATAGCTTATATGGATTAATTAGGTACTAAAATTTGAATACGTGTAATAGCGTGGATCTGTGAGATTAAATGGTAACAAATTTAATTAAATGGATGTGTATTACGGAAATATAGTGATTTACATAATTATTTTCTATATATATGCATCTTATGTAAAATATTGTAAAAAAGTACCATCTAAGTTTTAATCTAAAGTTATTTACTATCTATTTAAGTCTGAATAACTTGACTTTTTTTCAATTGTATGTTATTCATAAATATAAATTAAAATCCATTAATAATTTAATCAAATCATATTAATTTCTTTGTATTTGTTATATTAAAATGTTCTTCTTCGATATAGTTGGTATAAATTCACAACCAGCATGATTCAACACCTTTGACTCTATTTTATCTCTTACTTTAACTAATATATTTCCAAATGTCCTTTCAAATATTTATGTTTTTTTTTTTTTGTAATAATAGTCTTTTATATCCATGATAGTATAATTAATGTAGATATTTTGTCTAATTAAAATTTTATCTTTTCCGAGACCACGCAAGCATTGTAGGCTAGCCACCAACCACGCAAGATCAAATCAAAACAATTAAACCAAGTCAAGTCAAATATTTTTTTCTTCAATAATGTTGACTTATTCCACATAATTTATCAAGTTGTTTAAGAAAATAATTTTGAAGACATGTTTGATATTTAAGAGACTAACTTAATGACAATATTTAAAGAACTTAGGTAACAATAATAATAATAATAATGGGTGAAACTTCGCAAAATTTGAAAACTTTCATAGCAAATTTGTAATTTATCCAAGCCTAGGCTTCTTCTGCTCAGATCAAAGTGCAAAGGCCCAAGCCCATTTCGAAGCTTCAATTAAAATAACATTGTTCTAGTTTAACTAAAGTTTTGACCTTAAAACATTAATAAAATAAATTCTTTTAAGCAAAAATAAGTTTCAAGCTACCAAATGTATTTAAAACTATTAATTTATCCATCAGAAGTGAACATATTTAATTGTATAAAAACATAATGTCTATTTTTTCGTTTTATAATATTAAAATTAAATTCATTACAACATTATACTTGTTCGTTACTTTATTAATAAAGAAATAAATTAAACATAAGGAAACACATAGACAATACACTTATGTCTTCGAGTACATTTACACTCTCCAAATAGTAATTTAACTCAAATCTTACAACGCTCTTGTTACAAGAGTATTAAGAAATAAGAAAAGTCAAATATAAACTTGAAGTGTCTTTGACTCGGGGCAAGAAACATCATGGACTTAGAGTTCATTATAAAGTCACTAACACTCACTTTCTTGGTTGTCCTAGACGATGTAAGACTTTTCAAGACATGTTATTTTTATCAGTCCAACAATACTTAACGTTGATTTAATAAAATTAAATACTTAAAAATAAAATTAAATATTTCTCAAATTTTCTAAAATATGATAAGAGAACAAAATTAGCGATATGTGTAAAAGGATATTCACAAATTATCTTTTAAATGACATTCTTTTAAAATTTTAATTTTTAATATTTAAAAAATCACCATGTAGTAATAATCTCCACAATGAGTTTAATCACAAGTTACTCTCACACTACCTGGTTCTCATGATCCAACGAGACATGTTTATTTTTATGAGTTTAATTGATACATAAAAGATACATGTATGTTTAATACATGTCTTATCTTTATTTTTGTGATCTTAATGATATTTAAACTTTTATTCATGCCTTGATCAAACTTTTGTTTTTCATTTAAGATTTTGGATAAATAGCTACACATAAATTATTTATGTTAAACATTGAATTGTCTGCAATACATAAATATTAAGTCTATCCTTAAATTTGAAAAGAAAAAAAATCAATTTATAACACTTTTATGTTGTTTTTATTTTATGTACATGTTTGATTATAGTGCATTATAAGTCATTGCTTTTATTTTATGTATTTTGGAGATCAATGTTTAAAATTTTACTAAATTTAACAGAATTTAATCTACAAGTATTGATAGATTATGAAAAATGTTGTTTTCAATTGTTAAAACCTTACCTTGTGAAAATCACATTGCATGAGATTGATGGTGATGGAGATTAAAATGTATGTAGTTATGAATCAAATTTTGATAATTACATGTTAGACGAAGAGTATGAAAAAAAACTTATAAGTTATTGCAATTTGCTCAACAAAATGGAAACCTTATTTTATTCATGTGCTATTGTTTGAATAAAAGGCATCATGAACTTTAGGAGATATTTAACCACTTGGAAATTATCAAGACTTATACAATATAGATATGACACAAAAAATATTACAATACTATTAAGAATCCAAATGTGAATCTAAGTCTTGTATTAAGTAAAGATGAGAAAGTTGGGTATCTTAAAAGTAGAAGACTCATAAATTTAATTATCTTTAAGGTTTTAGGTTGGGAGTGATACCAATATCTTATATGAGTTAGAAATGATATCAATCTTTTATATGAGTTCGACTCTCTCTCATAAATATTATGTCTTCCTAGTGAAAATTCATCCATTTAAAAAAAAAATATTGATGAAGTATGGATAATCATTTAAGAAAATTATAAATGATGCCGAAAGAAAACCATTTGAAATTCTTATGATAAGGTGAGGTTTAATTTAGACTGACCAGTGCATACGGATGCACCGACTTTACAAGAGTGTCAACACTTTTAAATTATTTATTTTAAAAGTAAGAACATGTACATTAGGTTTACAAAAATTGTAAGAATTGTTCAATAAAATGTTTCAAGTAACATGCTAGCTAATATAATTATTGGACGAAATAAATATTATATCTTATTAGCATGCACTACAAGAAGATAACATAAGTTTTAGTGAATATGAATTATATAAAAATGAGTTTACAACATTGAATATGAGTTGTTACATTTAAAAAATAAAAATAATGCAGGTAATGGTGAAGAAAAAAAAAATAGATGGTCCCTTTGGTGAGGTTTACTATGTAACAATACTCAAGTTTTAAAAAGATTATTCTTGTATTGTAAAAGATGCAAGTAACCTAATGTCATGAGTGACATGTCTTAATAGGCAATAATGGATTTAAAAAAAAAATAAAATTTTTAGGTGCCAAAGTTTTTGTTTAAGTGTATACAAATTTTGAAGGCGTCGAATATACATAATCTATTAAAATTAAAAAAAAATCGCTTATACAATACAATCAATAATATATTGGAGTTGGTTTAAAAATAATTTATGAAAAATTAAATTTGATTAAACACACTTCTTCATTTAAAATAAATTAAAGTGAATTGAATAATAAAAAATAATTATAAAAGTTGAATTAAATATAAAACAATAACACTTAATTTTTATATTGACATGTAGTAATGTTACATAATGTCACGTAATATGATACTAACCTCATATATGGATAATTTTTTTTAATTTGAAAAAAAAAGAGGATATGTCACATAATCTATAACAATATATAAAGAGGACTCCCTCTTTTATGTTCAGGTCTCAAAATATCAATTTTACTCTTTAAAATATAATTATTTATTAAATTTTTGAAAATTGTCTGTTTCTTTTACAAACTTTTTTATAAAATCGTCTATTTTTGTTCTTCTTTTTTTCTCTATTTATCAACATTTATTTTCTCATCTTTTCTGATATATTTCACTTTATTTTTAATAAATATAATTTTATTTTATATATTAACTTAATAATATTACATTATCATCACATACTAATATAATATCACATATATTTAAAAAATGTGTACATACAAGTGCGATAATACATGTGTGTACGCTAGTATATATTTAATGTTGTTGGTATAATATTAATAAAAATATCTAATTGCATTAATTTTTTAAAACATAAAATTTAATAACGATTAAAAAAAATTAAAAGGCCACCTTAAACTATTTTAAGAAATTTGTGATCAAAATAACTAATTGAATAGGGATAAAATAAGCAAAATAAAAGCCAAAATAAGTTAGGTTTACGTTTAATATATTATATTTAAAGATAGACAAATTCCAATAAAAAGATATATAAATTATTTGAACGGAACCGTGGCAAGCAAAATTTAATGTCAAATTAATACTTATTTTATTTTAGTGTAACGGACATTAATCTATATTTGGGTTGTAATGCCAAGAGTACATTTTTTTTAGTACAATAAATAACTTTTATCCCTTTTTTTAATTCATACCAACTATACAGTCAAACATAAGTTCGACCAACTTAAATGCTCAATTGGAATAATTATAAGTTAAGAAAATAAAATTTTAAAAAAAAAATTAAAACAGAAAAATAAACCATATACATCAGACAATAAAAATAAAAACACAACGTATGTATACAGTTAATCATTGAAAAACATTTATGTATAATAAATGAATTATTTTTTGTGATAATTATTTTAAAAATATAGTCTTGAATCAGTTATATTATACTTTTTTATATCAAACCATTAAACTTTGAAACAAATAGAGACAGCTCCTTTAAAAATAATGCACACACGCTTTCAATAATTAATTTTTCAAAATTTGATGTCATTTCATTTGCGTTTGAATTTCATTTTGTTAGGTTCTATTCTGGATAGCAGGCTCCCCCACCTTCGCGGCAATTTCCCTTCCTCTCTCTCCCATTCACGGATTATTAATTAAATAAATTAAAAGCAAATAACATAATAAAAAAACTAAAAAAGTGTTATTTTTTGTTTCTTACAATTTTCTTTTTTAGGTCTCCATTGATTGCTTATTGTTTTTTCTGTTTTGCACACATAAAATTGAAAAAAGAAATCTGAGGGAAACAAAGAAGAAAAGAAAAAGACAGAAACAAACACAGAGGGCGGAACCAAATGAAATGATTGAGAGGAGAGCGAAGAAAAAGAGCCAAACACCATCGCCCACAAAACGGTTCGTTTTGCCTTCCTCGCTTCGCATCGGAACCCTCCCTTTCGCGAGGATCCTCCGGTCGTCGTTGCCGGCTATCCGGTCGGACTAGCCCGAACCGAACACCACTGATCTGTTAGGAACTTCGGATCTCGGATCTGACCGACCGAAACGATGCCGTCTCACGCGGATCTGGACCGGCAGATCGAGCATCTCATGGAGTGCAAGCCTCTGTCGGAGCTGGAGGTGAAGGCGCTTTGCGATCAGGCCAGGGCGATTCTCGTCGAAGAGTGGAACGTTCAACCGGTGAAGTGTCCCGTCACCGTGTGCGGTGACATTCACGGCCAGTTTTATGATCTCATCGAGCTTTTTCGGATAGGAGGAAGCGCTCCCGATACCAACTACCTTTTCATGGGCGATTATGTAGGTGAGTTTCCTCTTCTGAGATTCTCTTTATTTTTTTATTAATTAATTTCGTGAGCTGAAATACATGTAGGCAGGGCTTATTTTTTCGTTATAGCGTGAAATGCTCTATGATGTGTTGTAATTGAATTTATTACGTATCGTGGTGTTGGATTTCGAGAATGAAATTTTTGTTTTTGATTTCATGTTACGATGCTTCTATCTTCTATCGTGCTTTTGACGCCGATTTTATCTTTTAGAGAGAGTAGCGTTTTTTTTTTTAGATTTTTAGCTGGTTGTATCTGTTTGAAAGTTAACTGCTACGGATTGATTGCTTGGTTGGGGTAATTTGAAATTTAAGTAGTTGTTCGTCACGTATATATTTTTTGGGATGTGGTGTCATCAACTAGTTGGAATCGGTTGTTTCAAAGGTTTTCCCGTGATGTCATAGTTGTTAGATTTCTAAATGGTTAATGTTTGACTTATATAAATTGTGAAATGCACTTGATTATTTGTTTGTCTGGGTTTTGTGTGGTGTTGTGTTACATTGATTCCGCTGTTGAATCTATATAAATATTGAGTTTTAAGTTTCGTATTTTGGTTATGCTCTAAATTAGTATTTTTTGAAAGTAGAATTGTTAGATGAAGCTTGTTGTTCTCCTGGCCGCTTCCTGTTTTTCTGATGGAGTGAATGCCAAGTGATGCAATTTTGCTAATTCTGGGTTTGTAATTAGAGGTGTAGTTATTGTTGTTACGGGGTTTGGTGTTTGTTACAGTGTTGAGTAGGTTGGTGCAACTGAATGCAGTGTTGCGGTGTTGGTGTAAGCACTAAATATTGAATAAATTCTTGATACTTCATGTCAGAATAGTGTTGACATAACGGGCAAATTGTTTATATAACTGTTGGTGGACAATTAAAATTGAATTTTGTATGATTATGAAAGGGTTTTATAGCAGTGAGTCAACCAGAATTGAAGGTCCATAATGTCTTTAATTAGCCCGTCCTTTAACAACATTTGCTGGGAACATAAAAACTATCAGAAGTGATTGATCTGTTTGTATCAAGGTATAAACAGCGGTTGGTGTTATAATATGGAAGGATATGATGCTTGACACTTCAATATTAGAGGATGCTACAGTTGCAGATATAAAAGGCTGCCAACTATGGCAATTATCATCTTTTATTTTTTTCCTCATGCTGCTTTTAATGATGTTCGGATAAGACTTTGTATATGTCGGCACTTTTCATGATTATGATACTGGCATAATTTATGCAGATCGTGGCTACTATTCAGTGGAGACTGTTACACTTTTGGTGGCCTTGAAAGTCCGTTATAGAGATAGAATTACAATCCTTAGGGGAAATCATGAGAGTCGTCAAATCACTCAAGTGTAAGAACATTTTTTTCACTTCATGTGTTTGCCATAAAGCTTATTGTAATTTATGTATGTATATGTGTCATGTTTAAGCAACAATTTAGTATATATCCTGCTTACTGTTTGAGAATAAGTTAAGGGTGTGCAGTCCTGACTATTCATCGATTTTATGAGAAATTGCTCATGGGCTTCACGTACCTCAATATTCACTGATGTATTATGACATTATGGCATTTTTTTGTGATAATATTATGGCATCTTTTTGTGTGATAATATTATGACATTTTTTTCTACAAATGATTTAGAATGCAAATAGATGTATTTTGTTGCTGCTGAATCTCTGTAGTCTATAATTCTGATTGCATATGGTAGTATTATAGTCTTTTTTACCATATAGAAACAGCTGTGAAGCATATGGTGAGTGGATGAGAAAATTATACTCAAATTGAAGTGGATCTTGTAAATGGATACAGTGGATTGTTTAAATGAAATGTTACAGCTAGTTTGTAACTTACATCTGAAGGAATGAGTAGAGATGAATTACACCGTTTTATGCCTGTAAAATGCATATTTATGAGTGGTTTGTGAATTGATTTGATAGTGGAAAAAATCTCTTGAGCACAAGAAATACTTGCAATTTTACTCTAAAAATAGTTTATTTATTAACCTCTTTGTCTGTATCTTTCACATGTTTTCAGGTATGGGTTCTACGATGAATGTTTGAGAAAATATGGAAATGCTAATGTCTGGAAATTCTTTACCGACTTGTTTGATTATTTGCCTTTGACTGCCCTTATTGAGAGTCAGGTTTGAGTTAAATATGTTGCAGAATATTTTTTTTGAGAACCTTATGCGGGTGTCTAACATCCATTTACATTACAGATTTTCTGCTTGCATGGAGGTCTCTCACCATCTTTGGATACACTGGATAATATCCGGGCGTTGGATCGCATACAGGAGGTTTGTTCTTTTAAATTGTTATTACAAACTGTTGCATTCTGGATTGATTTGTGTGGAGAACATTTTATGCAAAACATGTTAAAAATCTTTCTGAAATATGGTTTGAGAAGTACTTTAAATTGTTTAGTGTTGAAATTAAACAACGTAGTTTGTATCTCTTGTTTTTCATTGGAAATGTCTCAATTTAAGCATGTCTTTTTGGAATCTCATTTCTGTATTTGTCTTGTCTAAACTGCACCAAGAAAATTAATTAGATTTCTTGCCTGACAAGTGAGAACTGTAACCGCAATGTAGGTTCCACACGAAGGACCAATGTGTGACCTATTGTGGTCTGATCCAGATGATCGCTGTGGTTGGGGAATATCTCCACGTGGTGCAGGATATACATTTGGACAGGACATAGCTACTCAGTTCAATCATACCAATGGTCTCTCCCTGATATCTAGAGCTCACCAGCTTGTGATGGAAGGATACAATTGGTGCCAGGTGACTGACTGATCTAATATTTTGATTCAGGATACCCTTTACATTTCTCTTTATTGATGACTATTATTTGGATGACTCTTTAAGGACAAGAATGTGGTGACTGTTTTTAGTGCACCTAATTATTGTTACCGATGTGGGAACATGGCTGCCATACTGGAAATTGGAGAGAATATGGATCAGAATTTTCTGCAGTTTGATCCAGCTCCCAGACAAATTGAGCCTGATACTACACGAAAGACTCCAGATTATTTTTTGTAACTTCATATATCCCTTTGTTTGTAGTTACTGCTTTCTGCTGTCACTGTAGATGTGTCTTTAAGGAGAGAGGAGTTTCACTCTTTAAGTGGACGGTTATCATCAACATAATTCTTTCTTTTGGAGTTTGTCTGCTGTTGCCGCTGCTGCCGTCTTATTTCGTCAAAGAAACAAATAGAATTGACACAATTGGTGTTGTATATTTTTATAGGAGGAAGCGGCAATAACATGGTATATTCTGTGCTGTATTTTTTTTTTAAATTAATTCTCAAGTTAGAGAGCAGATTTTTTTGAGTACTGACCATCATGTTCCTTTAAGACTGTTTGATGGTGACAACTGCAGGTGTTCAATTTTTTTACATAATCCACTCATAATGTGATATAACAGGGGTAGAGGGTTGAGTGGAAATGATTGCTTGGACACCAGGAATAGGAGGTTTTGTGGGTTTTTCCTTTAACACATTCTATTAATTAATAGTTATAAAAACATTGCTTTATTCTTATTTTCTATTTTTAAGATTTCATGGAGAAATTTCTTTCTTAACAAAATCTTAAGAATAAGAAACAGAATAAGTGATGTTTTCTGTAATTGTTAGACGGGAACATTCACTAAAAGTAAAAGTGAAAATAAATCATACCTAAAGGACTTGTTAGTAAATCTTGTTTGTTCACTGAAAATATAAAATGACCATTGACTCAAACCATATGTATATAATCTTTGCATTTTTACATTTTGTACTGTTTGATTGTTATCTGTACATGTTTTGATTTGATTTATTTAAAATTTTCATTTATAAAGCGAATAATTATTTTTAAGCGTTAGTAGTTCATTTTTGCACTTTGTTTTTGTGTTTGTTAAATTTTGATAGATGTCATAAAGTTATGAGTGAAATTGATTTAACAAACATGAGATTTTTCAATTGCGTAATATTTAATAAATTTTAGTCATATTCAAAAGTGGTTTTTTTTTTTCTCTCCGAGAATAGTAAAGTCAATTTTTCCGGCAGTATTATGATATTTGAGAAGTGACTTCTAATGTGTACCAATTTTGTTTTCTTTATAACTAACAATTTAGAGGGTGTGATAGGATCCGAATCTAGTAGGGATGTCACACTATTATGTCCATTTAATCATAATTATAAAATTCTAACTGTATGATTATATTTCAAATTTTAATATGTACACGTTTACTTACTTATTCGTTGTTATTTAAACTTATTTTTTATTAGTTGTTATTTAATTTTTTATTTACGAATTTGTGTTATTATTATTTTTTGAATATTAGTTATTTTACTTCAATTTATGAAATTTCAATAACAAACTTATAATATGTTGAAACTTATTTATTCTTTTATATGTTCTTATGATAAAAATATAAATTAAAGTTAAATTTGTCAATTATATTATATATATATATATATTAATATATTGTATTTAATATAAGTTATATCAAATTTATGGATGTCATTGGTCCCAATGTTGATCCATTGAACTATAATTTCAACTACGGAATTTTGCAAAGTTATAATTATAATTTAAGAAAATGTTCAGAACAGAAAATTGATCAGAACTGCAGAAAGCCATTAAATAAACTGGATTATTAAAGTTGTTTCTATGACAGTAATGCCCTTTCTCTCTCCTCGGTCCAATCACTTTAAAATTGAAAGAGAATAAGTTAAACACGGTACTTCTTAAAATATTGGTATAAATACACATTTGGTACCCAAATTTTTTCGAAAAATTCAATATGGTACCCGAATTTTAGGAATGTTCAATTTGGTACCCAATTTTCTAAAGAGATTCAATTTGGTCCTCTCCGTTAAATTGAAGTTAACACCGTGTCCGTACAGGACACGTGTCAAGCCATGAAATTTTTATTTTTTTTAATTTTTTTTCCAAAAAAATTAATTTTTTTTCAAAGAATTTAAAAACTGCCACGCGTCAGTTTTTCATCGTGCCACGTGGCAGCTTACAATCATGACACGTGGCAATGTAATAGCTGTTTTCAATTTAGTACCCCAATTTAAATTTTTGGTTCAATTTAATACCCCGATTTTTTAAAATCATCCAATTTCGTCATTTTCCATTTGAGACCAAATTAGTAAATAAGCTTAATTACAACTTATATATACATGTTACAATAACTTTTTCCAATATATACATCAAATCATTTCACCTAAATACTTAAATTATTTTATTTTTTACATTTTAACCTTTGTAATTTTTTATACATGAAATTTTTTACACTTGTAAAAAATCAAATAATTTGAATATTTAGGTGTAGTGATTTGATGTATAAATTCAAAACAATTATTTTAACATGTTTATATAAGTTATAATTAAGCTTATTTACTAATTTGGTCTCAAATAGGAAAGGACGAAATTGGATCATTTTAAAAAATTTGGGTACTAAATTGAACCAAAAATTTAAATTAGGGTACTAAATTGAAAACAACTATTACACTGCCACATGTCATGATTGTAAGCTGTCACGTGGCACGATGATAAACTGACACGTGGCAGTTTTTAAATTTTTTGAAAAAAAAATTAAAAAAAAATAAAATTTTCATGGCTTGACAGTGTCCTATACGGACACGGTGTTAACTCCAACTTAACGGAGAGGACCAAATTGAATCTCTTTAGAAAATTGGGGTACCAAATTGAACATTCCTAAAGTTCGAGTACCAAATTAAACTTTTCGAAAAAGTTTGGATACCAAATGTGTATTTATACCTAAAAAAAATTAAAAATAAAAAAAAATTCAAAAAAAAATTAATAAAGAAAATTCAAAAAATCGAGGAACTGACACGTGGCACTCCCTCTAACGGCGTCAACGTTGACTTAACGGCAAGGGCAAACGTGAGACATTTCAACAAAAAAGGAGACCATTTTGAGACTTTTAATAATTTGGGTACCATTTTGAGATTTTGACTCCAAAATGGGGACCAAAGGCATAATTAAACCTAAAAAATTTATAATTAATAATTACTTTTTATACCTTATTTTAGAACAATTTTCAAATTTTTGTTATTATTTAATTTTGTAAAAATAATTTCAAAAGCCATATTTTTACATCATTTTCATAATTAAGCTGAAAAATAAATTGTCGATATAGTTGTAATCTTGATATCACCCTCAAACCATTGCATAAGAGAGATGATTGAAAAATAGATGAATTTTCATATTCCTTCCCTCTCTCCGTCAAGGTTGATTGGAGGGAGAGGGAGATGATGAATTCAAGTGGATTAGAGTGTGAAGTTTGTGTTGTGCACTTTAAGTGGATTAATGGTGAAAGATGGTGGATTTAAAGTAAAGTTTGTTAAAGTTTGTGAGTGATTTGATGGATGTGATAGATTAAAAATCAAGGAAAAACAAGATTACCAAATTGTCCTTTATTTTAAAAATGATTAAAAATTGTCACTATATAAGTTTGATTTATCGTAGAAAAAATATTGAAATGTATAAATGAAAGTAACGTATTTTAATAAAAAAATATTTATAAAATAATGTAATAAAAAATTTTATAATTGAAAATTACCTTTTAAACCTTATTTTATACAATTTTAAAATTTACGTTATTTATTAATTTTGTAAAAATATTTTCAAAATTCGTATTTTTACATCATTTTCATAATTAAGCTGAAAAAAAATTGAGACATAATTTAATCTTGATATCACCCTCAAAGCATGACATAACAGAGATGATTGAAAAGTAGAGAAATTTCTCCCTTCCCTCGCCTCTCTCTCTATCAAGTTTGATTGGAGAGAAAAGGGAGAGGATGACATCAAATGGATTATAGTGTGAAGTTTGTGTTGTTTACTTTAGGTGGATTTAAGGTGTGAGTGGGTGGATTTAGAGTAAAATTTGTTAAAGTTTGTGAGTGATTTGATGGATGTGATAGATTCAAAATTAGATTAAAATCAAGGTACCAAAATGTCCTTTATTTTGAAAATAATTAAAAATTATCATTATATAAGTTTTATTTGTCATAGAAGAAATAATAAAATGTATAAATGAAAATAACATATTTGAATAAAAAACTATTTATAAAATAATGTAATAAAAAATTTTAAAATTGATAATTACTTTTTAAACCTTATTTTATAACAATTTTCAAATTTTCGTTAAAATAATTTCGAAAGCCATTTTTTTACATCATCTTCAAAATTAAGCTAAAAAATAAATTGCGGACATAATTGTAATTCTGATATCACCCTGAAACCATTGCACAACTGAGATGATTGAAAATTAGAGGAATTTCCCTCTTCCTTCCCCTCTCTCTCCCTCAACGTTGATTGGAGGGTAAAGGATAAGATGAATTCAAGTGGAATAGAGTGTGAAGCTTGTCTTGTTCACTTTAAGAGGATTAAAGATGAGAGTGATTGAATTTAGAGAAAAGTAAGTTTGTTGAAGTTTGTGAGTGATTTGATGGATGTTATAAATTAAAAACTAGATTTAAATCAAAGAAAAACAAGATTACCAAATTGTCCTTTATTTTAAAAATGATTAAAAGTTATCATTATATAAGTTTGATTTATTGTAGAAAAAATATTAATATGTATAAATGAAAATAAAATATTTTATTAAAAAAATATTAGTAAAATAATGTAATAAAAAACTTTATAAATAATAATTAGTTTTTAAACCTTTTTTTAGAACAACTTTCAAATTTTCGTTATTAATTATTTTTGAAAAACAATTTGAAAGGCCATATTTTGACATCAGTTTCATAATTAAGCTGAAAAATAAATTGCGGACATAATTGTAATCTTTATATCACCCTCAAATCATGGCATAACAGAGATGATTTAAAAATAGAAGAATTTCCCTTTTCCTTCCCCTCTCTCCCTCAAGAATGATTGGAGTGAGAGAGAGAGGATGACATCAAGTGAATTACATTGTGAAGTTTGTGTGGTTCACTTCAAGTGGATTAAAGGTGAAAGTGGGTGAATTTTGAGGAAAGTTTGTGAGTGATTTGATGGATTTGATAGATTAAAAATTATAATTAAATCGAGGAAAAACAAAATTACCAAATTATCCTTTATTTTAAAAATAATTAAAAATTATCATTATATAAGTTTGATATTTCGTAGAAAAAATATTACAATGTATAAATTAAGGTAACATATTATGATAAAAAAAATTTGTAAAATAATGAAATAAATAATTTTATAATTAAAAATTAAATTTTAAACCTTATTTTATAACAATTTTCAAATTTTCGTTATTTTTACATAATGTTCATAATTAAGTTGAAAAAAAATTGTGTACATAATTGTAATCTTTATATCATTCTCAAACCATTGCATCACAGAGATGATTGAAAAGTAGAGGAATTATATTTAAACCAAGGAAAAACAAGATTACCAAATTGTCCTTTATTTGAATAAAAAATTAAAAATGATCATTATATAAGTTTGATTTATTGTAGAAAAAATATTACAACGTATAAATGAAAGTAACATATTTTAATAAAAAAATATTTAAAATATAATGTAATAAAAAGTTTTCTAATTAATAATTACTTTTTAAACCTTATTTTATAACAATTTTCAAATTTTCGTTATTAATTATTTTTGTAAAAATAATTTCAAAAGCCATATTATTACATCATTTTCATAATTAAGTTGAAAAATAAATTGCGGACATAATTGTAATCTTGATATCACCCTTAAACCATTGCATAACATAGATGATTGAAAAATAGAGGAATTTCCCTTTTCCTTCCTCTCTCTCCCTTAACATTGATTAGAGGGAGAGGAAGAGGATGAATTCAAGTGGATTAGAGGGTGAAGTTTGTCTTGTTCACGTTAATGGGATTAAAGGTGAAAATTGGTGGATGTAGAGTAAAGTTTGTTGAAGTTTGTGAGTGATTGGATGGTTGTGATAGATTAAAAATTATATTTAAATCAAGGAAAAACAAGATTACCAAATTGTCCTTTATTTTAAAAATAATTAAAAATTAGTACTATATAAGTTTGATTTATCGTAGAAAAAATATTAAAATGTATAAATCAAAGTAATGTATTTTAATAAAAAAGTATTTATAAAATAATGTAATAAAAAATTTGATAATTGAAAATTACGTTTTAAACCTTATTTTATAACAATTTTCAAATTTACTATATTAATTATTTTTTTAAAAATATTTTCAAAATCCATATTTTTACATCATTTTCATAATTAAGCTGAAAAAATAATTTGAGACAATTGTAATCTTGATATCACCCTCAAACCATGGCATAACATAGATGATTGAAAAGTAGAGGAATTTCTCCCTTCCCTCTACTCTCTCTCAAGTTTGATTGGAGAGAAAGGGAGGGGATGACATCAAGTCGATTATGGTGTGAAGTTTGTGTTGTTTATTTTAAGTGGATTTAAGGTGAAAGTGGATGGATTTAGAGTAAAGTTTTTTAAAGTTTGTGAGTGATTTGATGGATGTGATAAATTAAAAAATATATTTAAATCAAGGGAGAATAAGATTACCAAAATGTCCTTTATTTTAAAAATAATTAAATATCATCATTATACAAGTTTGATTTGTCCTGGAAAAAATATTAAAATGTAAAAATGAAAATAACATATTTTAATAAAAAATATTTATAAAATAATGGTGTACCACACCTAGCCGGCCTAGCCGAAAAACAACAAACACTTGTCATCCTTTACCAACATAACTATATCGACAAAGGTTAGGGGACTGGTGTACCACACCTAGTCGGCCTAGTCGAATAATAACAATTACCATACACATGCTAGGGTACCCACCTACAACCCAAATAAGGGCTCAGCCCATGACATGGCCAGACATATCATAATCTATAAATATGCATGGACCCCACGAATTAAAGGTACACATTCATTACTTCCCTAATCACTAGATTTAACTTTTTGAGATATTTGGCTGACTTGAGCTTCGGAGTCCCTTCTGCAGGTATCCCCTCCCGGGTCCAAACCGATCATACCGTGATAAGTCCATCTTCAAGAGTAAGGAAGCCAAGGAGAAGCCATGCGAAATTGATGAAGCTTCCAGGGAGAAGGATCAAGGTGCGAAAGCTAGAAGATGAGAGGAGAAATGGTGCAGCAATGGTGTTTGGAGAAGCTCTCAAGTGAGGTTGGGCCAACACTCAAGGAAGGGGGCTAGAGGAAACCATGAAGGAGAACTCTAGCCTAAGTTGATTCACAAAAAGAGAGGAGTCTGGAGTCATCTCTACAGAATTTCTCTACTATATTCATGAATGAAAATACAAGGGTCCTAAGCTCTCTATTTATAGGCTAAAATGAGACCAAGGAGTCTCCAAAAAGTGGAGGGAAAAAGGAGTCTAAAAAGTTGAATTTTGGAGCCAAAAAGGAGCATGTGGGAGGTGTGACTTGCCACCTAAGCAAGTCACACTTGTCTTGCCATGGAAGCTAACTCTCATCCTTGGAGAGCAAGTTTGAGAAGCTTCTAGGCTTTTCTAGAGTAGACACACTACTCTTGGCCCATTTGGCCCAATTCCCCTTTTCGGTCCAAAATTACTTCTAAAGCCCAATTTCCTTTAAGGCCCAAAGAAAACCCTATTCTATTGGGGCCAAATGATGAAGGATTATCTTATTCCTTTTTAAGATTATTGAATATGGTGTGAGTTGATTAAGAAAGCTAAGTGAAATCCCCACTGGACATTAAGATAGCAAGCTATCTAGATGTGAAGGTTCCTTTCACAAAGCTCAAAAGAAGAAGA
>Ga0214542_1003567_pt1 | contig 31610 bp, 16 predicted proteins | sample CNSS1metaG_FD_160096 | JGI IMG/M metagenome (GOLD analysis project Ga0214542, IMG submission 160096) | Root nodule microbial communities from cowpea collected in UCLA plant growth center, Los Angeles, California, USA - CNSS1 | ecosystem: Host-associated > Plants > Roots > Nodule | place: USA...
CATTTATGCTCCCCAATCACCATGCGCCACCTAGCATTGCTTTCTTACTCCTAATTAACCTACAAAGCAAATAAACATAGATTAGCATGTTGGCTTAAGTCAAGTCAACTATAGTCAACAAGTCAAGTCTAGTCAAAGGTCAACAAGTCAACTAAAGTTGATTCAACTAAGTCAACTTAGGGAATCAAAAATAACAAACACAAATGAAAGGGATGAAGGATTAGTGAACTTCCTTTCTAAACATGCTGAGTCTTCTTAAGCATGTGCCTTCATCCTTGGTTGGGGTCAATCCTTCATCACCACCACATCATTAATAACAATAGTTCCATAACAAATACACACCACCACATCATGCTTGAAAATATAAAGTTCCATAACATAAACCTGACAACTTATCAAATAATACATTCAAGCAATGAACTCTACAAGTGGTTTCCAAACTAAAAGAAGCAATAAACAACTAAAGCACCAAGCCACCATTTTAATTCTCTAACATGCAACTAGAATATTACATATAACCAAGACAAAGAAATAACATTGACATTGCAACTATGGCTATATAACTCGCGTTCAACAAAATAACCATCACATTATATAAGCCAAAAAGTAAAGCCAACAACACACTCATCTCATCAATGGTCACCAACACACTAAAATATAAGATAATAAATAAAACCCAATAAAAAGCACTAAACCAAAAATATGAGAATTTAAAGAGAACCAAAAGTTTATGAAAGAATAAACAAGTTAATATCCAAACCTAATGGATCACTAACACATTCACTACACTCAAATTTACGTTAAAGAGAAAAACACAAGGAAGAAAGAGAAATTATATTTACATGTGGACCCCACCCATGCATTACCCTATTTATAAATATACAACAAATAATTTAAATCATGGTCTGCACACAACATCAAAGGAAAAGAATGAAAACAAAGCACATGTGGGCCCATGGAAATGAATTGTATCTTTAAGCAACAAGTGGGACCCATGGCTAGGAAAAAAATAAAGAAACTTTGCACTCTGAATTGGTCTACCTTTATGTGTGGTTAAACTTAGGAAAGAGAAATGTAATTGTAAATGTGGACCCCATGCATTAGGTGAGAGAATAAAAGCAAACAAAGAGAATAGAAAGAGAAGAAAAGCAAATTCATGAGCCCATCCTCACTCTACAACGTCAAAAATAATAGAATGAAAGAAGGAAGAAGAAAAGTTAATCTCATGCCCAAAAACTACTGCAGCCGTGAACAAGGATATGTTTGCATGCATTTTTCATAGATAAAGAAAAGCAAAGAACATAAAAACACCTATGCCCATACATCCCAAAAACTAACAACGAAACTTGCCTCCCAAAAACTAGCAACGAGACTTGCCTCCGGAAAATATATAGAAACGCATCCCCTACACTTCCCAAATCACTTCAATGTTGCACTGCATGAGGAAATACACTCCAAACATAAACCCCATGCATGTGAGTAATAGTGTGGCTGCACCAACAAAAAGAAACCTCATTTGACACACCTACATGAAAGGTTTAAAAAGTTGAAACCAAAAAGCTATGACACAAAAAATGTGATTGTACCGAAACATTTTGAAGTAAATGGAAGGGATGCAAATATTTATGGCAAACTAACCCATGCATTATGAAAGAAAGAAACACCACACCCCCCTTTGACACGCATGCAAAATGCATGTACAACCAAAATAAAACTGGAATTCATTATACAACTCCACAAAGTGATAGAAAAGAGAAAGGAAACCAAGTTGTAGCAACATAAATAAATAAAGAACCAAACTGCATGTGACCCAAGCCTCTCAAGTCCTTCTCCTCATATACGTAACTCACCAACATGTAACCTCACACCATGTAAACATTCTCCAAGCAACCCCATGCATAAACAACAACGAAAATGAAATCGGTACCAAGAAAAACAACCTGCAAAACATATGCTTTCTAAAAACATCACACGACCATAAATAAAAGAAGATTAATGGCATAGACATGTAAATAAAAGACATGTATTAACAAAAATTGGGACTCAATTGAACAAAAATAACAAATATAGGGACCAAATTGAATATACAACATTGACTTTGACACGTGGCATGTTACTCGGTTGACACGTGGACATTTAAAAAAAATTCAAAAAAATTCAAAAAAATAATAAAAAATTCAAAAAAAATCACGAAGTGACATGTGGCACGCTACTGGGTTGACACATGTAGATTTTAAACAAATTAAAAAAATTAAAAAAAATAAATTAAAATAAAAATTCAAAAAAAACACAAAATGACACGTGGCAGTCACTGTTCATAGTCGTTACTGATTTAAACAGTATTAGCAAAAAAGGACCAAATTGAACAAAATTGATGAAAATTGGGACCTATTTGAACACGAAACCAAAATTAGGACTTATTTGAAAAAACTTGATGAAAATTGGAACCAAAAAGGTATTTTAACATAAATTAAAATAACAAAACATAAGCCTTTTTTCTCTCAGACCAGAATTAAACCATGCGCCAAAAGAGGTCGTACAAATGCATAACCACTCAACCACATATTTTTGCACATCGTATTTCGCACCACTTTGCTATATACACATATCTGGAACATTAAATATAATACTAAAATTTAAAATAAATACAACAATAACTTACATCACTCAAATAATAATTATTTCATATTTCATAATTAGATAACCTAATTAAATTAAATAAATCAACAATATTAATCAAGCCATTAATTTTTCTGATGTGTTTCCCTTTAGTCTAATTTTTTTCGGGTCTTACAACTAGCAAGATGACCCCATGGTCATCACGGTTGAATTGGAAACCTACACAATCAAGAAAGTTCTTATCGACCAAGGCAGTTCAGTCGATATCCTCTATTGGACAACATACCAGAAACTACAGCTCCTAACCATTGCCATGGTTCCCTACGATGAACCCATATATGGCTTCTCAGGAGAGAAGGTCTCCGCCCGTGGCTACATCGACCTCCATACCGTCTTTCGCGATGGCTCTCAAACCAAGACAATCCCTATCCGCTTCCTTGTCGTAGATTCACCTCCATCATACAATGTACTCCTCAACCGACCATCCCTCAACACTCTCGGCGTAGTCGTATCTACACCTCATATGGCCATGAAATTTCCCTCCCCATCCGGAGACATCCTTACCATCCATGGCGACCAACAACTCGCGCAAGAATGCTACATGGCCAGTCTACGACCACAACTACCCATCCTTCAAACACACAACATTGAACGTCCACCTGGCTCTGACATCGCCTTATCTGGAAATGATTTGGACCCCAGAGTAGGCCGCGATCCATGCCTCGAGCTTGTTGATGAAACTTTACCCCTAGAGCTCCCTAATGCCCGCAAAGTCGGCGTCAAAACGCTTACGTGCAAAATTGATTCTAAACTCACAGTGGGCCATCTAAATGATGAATTCCAGATCAAAGACCCTACCCTCCTGCACTTTTACCACCTAGTCCGAAACGTCATCCAATCTACTTTTGAACGAGTATGCATCCAACACATCCCTAAATCTGAAAATGTCAAGGCCGACATATTATCTAAACTAGCCAGCACTAAGCTAAAGAGCCAACATAGATCCCTCTTACAACAGACACTATCCGCACCTTCCACAACAAACACTTGTCGTAACCTAACCCTAAACCAGGCCGACAATTGGACAACTCCCTACATTCAGTACCTTCGAACCGGTAACACCCCACCTGATGCCAACAAGAGTTGGGTAGCTAAAGCCGTCAGATATACAATGATAGGTGATGACTTATACAAGCAGGGATACGGCCAGCCGCTCCTCAAATATGTCACAGCCGAACAAGCCTAGTACATCATAAAAGCATTACACGGAGGCATATGCGGATATCATTTCGGCGCACGAACCATGACCAATAGAATCCTCCGCGCCGGTTACTTTTGGCCCACCATGGAGGCATATTGCCACACCTTTGTCAAAAAGTGCATTCCCTGCCAAAAGCATGGCAACCTCATCCACCAAAAGCAAGAACAACTTCACGCCATACTCTCCTTATGGCCCTTTGCAAAATGGGGAGTGGACATGCTCGACCCTTTTTCCCCAGGAATAGGCCAAGTAAAATTCCACACAGTAGCCATCGACTACTTCACCAAGTGGATAGAAACCAAACCGCTAGCCACCATTACAGCCCAACAAGTCCAATAGTTCGTCTGGAAAGATATCATATGTCGATATGGCGTCCCACACACGATCATAACTGACAATGGCCGGCAATTCATAGACAAAGAGCTCTCTAAGTTCTACACTAGCCTCGACATCAAACATGTAACCAGCTTTGTCGAGCATCCGCAAATCAATGGGCAGGCCGAGGCAGCCAACAAAGTCATACTAGTAGAGTTGTGCAAACAGTTAGATAGCGCCAAATGACGATGGCCAGAAGAATTAGTGGAAATACTGTGGGCATACAGGTGTACCCCCCCAATCAGCAACAAACGAATCTCCTTTCAGTCTAATGTACGGTGCAAAGGCTATGATACCGGTGGAAATTTGTGAACCATCTCTGCACCAAGAACTATACGATCCATAGCAAAAGCATCAAAACATGTACACCCACCTCAACCTCCTATCTGAATTAAGAGAGAAAGCTCAAATACACAACTTAGCAGCTAAATAGAGAGTGGCCTGAAAGTATAACATGAATTTATGCCCGCGATCATTCGCCACAGGAGACCTAGTTTGGAGAATGGCCAACAGCGAGAGAAAGAAGGATGGCAAATTTTCTGCCAATTGGGACGGCCCATACCGAATACACGAGGATGTCGGGCGTGGCGCTTACAAACTTGAACAACTAACAGGCGAAGAAATACCAAACACATGGAACATGTGCCAACTCAAATTTTACTTTAGCTAGAATACTTAAAGTACCAAATACTTGTAACCCTTGGTGTACTCTTTTTCCTCACTTGGCATTTTTCCCTAAGGAGGGTTTTGGCCAGGGAGTTTTTAACGAGGCACCCCAAAAATTATGAATAAAGCAAACAGTTCTTGATTACATGTTCATCTCTTCATCCATCCTTTACATTGTTATTAAGTTCTCCACCCTTACCACAAGTAAGCGGCCTGGGTCGAACACCCTCAATTTAATTTCAATTCATTTAAGTTCCCCACCCTTACCACAGGTAAGTGGCCTGAGTCGAACACCCTCAATTTAATTTCAATTCGTTTAAGTTCCCCACCCTTACCACAAGTAAGCGGCCTGGGTCGAACACCCTCAATTTAATTTCAATTCGTTAAGCTCCCCACCCTTACCACAAGTAAGCGGCCTGGGTCGAACACCCTTAAGTTGTTTTTAATTCCCTTAAGTTCCCCACCCTTACCACAAGTAAGCAGCCTGGGTCGAATACCCTTAACTTACAAACATTACAACAATCGCACTCCAAAAACCTTAAACTACTTCCCAAATTAAAACGGACTATAACCAAAAATGGCCTACGTCAAACATCCTATCGGAATCACACCACAACAAACATACCAAGAAAAACCTTCACATTAACAGTAAAGTAGATGGTATACGGATTGGCAAAAAGAGTAAACAATGTATGGATTAATACAGACTTAGAATCAAAATCAATTTGAAAATATTCAAACATCAATTCTAAGCCACCCCCTATTCGGCATCCTTCGCTCCACACCATCATCAAGATTGGCATATGCTTTCTCCGCCTCTGTCGTCTTTGTCGTATCCCCCTCGGAACTCGATTCTACTTCATCCACGAGCATGCCATCAACCACGTCCTTATTCACATCAAATCTACCATCACCAACATTAACATCCTTGTAAAAGAAAGTCGCCTGCCGTAACCCCTTCTGAAATCCATTTATATGCTCCTGGATAACACAACTCTTCAAATCATCCAGCTCCACCTCAAGGTCATCATGCTTCTCCTTCAACTCATCGTAATCGGCCTTTAGATCTGCAATTCGGCCCTTCAACTTCTCTTCCGAGTCTAGACAGCGCACTCTCCAAGGTCCTAGCCTTTTCTTATCTTTTTTCCACTCTTCCCTTTCCTTCTCCCACGCTTCCTTCTCCTTCGCAAACTTGTCAACCTGGCCTTGCAATTCCTCTAGCTTCTCCCGATTCCCCTCCTTTAATTCTTGTTGATACAATGACCCAACCCAACGCCCCAATATCAGCGCCTTGCTACTGAATTCCACCATGGCCTTCACAAAAGCATTGGCCTCCATGTTGTTGATCGAGTTAATCAGCTCCTCCGGCACATTGATATCAATGTCTCGCCTAAGGACCGGCTCCAGCAACTCGATCAATCTAGCTTCAAGGTCTTCACCACCAATGGATGATCCCGGTCCTAATAGCGTAGCTCGGACCTTATTTACATCTTTTCCCTTACTGGGCCTCGCCGGCAACTATGTTTTTCTCTTGGTCCCCCCGTGCACGTGTACTTCCACGAGGGATTCTTGCAAATTTGGAACTTCAGTGCTCCCGACCGCTTTTGCCCTAGCCGTCTTCTCCTTCCTTAGCGTCTAGAACAGGGTCAAATTTTTCTTCCCAAGTTGCGCCATATGTCCTGCATTATTCACACCAAATGTCGGTTAGTTAACTTAGACACATTAAAACATTTGAAATTGCAAAAAGATACCTTCAATATCAAAAATTGGATGAAACGAATTATAAATCCTAACTAAGCCATTAGTGGGCAACCTATTTGTAAACTTCATCAGCACCTCCACCACCTCCTTATCCGCCATCGACAACTCATCGGGCTTCATGTCCTTATATCGCCACGGGTTACCCGTCCAACTAAAAGGAAATTTAGTACTCCTATCAGCATTGAAGAAATATGGCATCCCTCCCTCCTTCACCACCACTTTGAAAATCGATCTTTGAAATGTTTGAACAATTGGGTAAATGCATCCAGCCTGCTCATACTCAGCCTGCTCACCAAAGATAACCATGTTGTTGGTTGTCGTGGCCTTGTGTCGTAGAAATACAAAAATGCATGTGGAGAAGGTTGCAGATACAACGACCGACCAAGAACGCGGAAAGCTTGCAAATATGCCTAGTTGTTCGGATGCAGTTGGGTAGGCGCAACATTTAATAGACAAAGTACCCCTATAGTGAAGTCGTCCAACGTTAGCCTCACATGCAATTACGAAAAATGACACATATACATGTAGAAAAACTTATCGGCCATTCCTTCCTGACCATGGCAGACACGCTCAACGGCTTACGTCCCTCCCTAAGACAGGAGTGCACTTCAGCCATGAGTTAAGCAGCCTTGACCATCTGAACAACAAAGATTGGTTTCACATATCAGCAGAAACCCATTCATAACCGGCCTTCATCGGCCAACTACTCTCTGTTATCTCCTCTAGAGGGTCTTCCCTCACTTCAGTTATCGTTTCCATAGGGATCCTCCCCGTCCCAACCGCAGGACTACGACTCCCCTCCTTAGAACGTCTACCTATATCTTACCTAGACCGCCCACTCCCACTATTTGACGAAGACAACGAGACACTACCGTTAGTATTAGACATACCTTTTTAAGTAAGAAAGATGCCGGCAGGAACAAACAACTAATCGAACAACTCTAACGCATGCAAGTTACTGATCTCAGAATTCTTACAAATGAGCCAACAGAAACACATTCTCCACACAACCCTCATTTATAAACAACGATCCAAAACACTACAACTCTTTCTCGCCAAAAGTCACAACGCATCTAAAATGTCACAACACACACGAAAAGTCACAAAAACCAAAATGACAACGCAAAACCCCTCTGATTAGACCTCTGAAAGCTGCCATCACTTCACCTCCCACAAACCTATTCATATTCCAAGCCTTAACATTGTTCATCACAGTTAAAGGCTAGGGGATTGGTGTACTACACCTAGTCAGCCAAACAAAACACGCCAACACTTATCATCCTTTGTCGCTATAGATGCAACAACACAGTCTGGGGGACTGGTGTACTACACTTAGGCAAGCTAGCCTGACTACAACCATGACATCCGCCTACAAAGCCCCTTAAGGACTCAAACTATGATAATGTATGTCGAACAACCACTAGTAAGCGGCCTAAGCTACCAATTTGAGCAAATGAAATGAGAACTTGATAAAACTAAAACACTACCAACCAGGATCCTAGGGCCCTCACCAGCCAGACCGTAGGACCTGGACTTGGCCCAGGCCCAGCTACGGCCCAATCAAAAGTCGAGCCCATGACGTGGCCAGACATAATTAATAATCTATAAATATGCATGCACCCCACGAATTAAAGGTACGCATTCATTAATCCCTTAATCACGAGATATGACTTTTTGAGAATTCTTAGCTGACTTGAGCATAGGAGTCTCCTCTGTAGGTAACCCCTCCCAGGTCCAAATCGGTCCAAGCCGGGACACCAGTAGATAACATATGCAAGCCGAAAGAAAGCTTACTAGAGAGATTGCGGATTGAGGTAAGGTGATATTTGTGTCTGACATCTCTTATTTGTTCTCTGCAGGAACAGGTAAAAAAGTTAAGAGTTTTATTTGTTCTCTGCGGATTTGAGAAAGGAAAGATTTCTACATTTGCGAAAATCCAAACTTAGTCCCTGTGGTGATAGTCCTTTTCAAATACTCAAGAAGACTAATGACAATGCCTATCAATTATATCTTCCTTCTAAGTACGGTGTTCATTCCACTTTCAATATATCTGACTTAATTCCTTTCGTAGGACCCGTGGATGATGATGAACATCAAGATTTGAAGGAAAATCCTTTCTAAAGGGGAGGAGATGATGAATCTAGCCCAAGACCATCAAAGGGCCCAATAACTAGAAGTATGATGAGAAAGATTCAAGAGCGCCTAGATCAACAAGAGCCCATAATCTTCATTGACTTCACATGCTATTCTCTTGGGCTAAAGAAGATATCAAAGTATGATGGGTTTCATGTAAAAGCATTAGCATATTCTTTTATTTTTAGGCCATATGTTAGGTTGTGCTTTATAAAATAATGGGCCAAAGTACATTGATGAGTAGCTTCCAAATTGTGCCATTTCAAGCACATTTGCAAGCTTGGCTGAGAGTGCTCTCTAGCACACGGTGCACATGGTGGAATGCATGATAATTGTGAATTGCCACTTGGCGCATGATCCTTGCATCACAAGTTCGAGAGGCAAGCTTGTTGCCTAAGCCATGTGTTGAATTTCATTCCACACACATTTGCATTGCATTTGAGGAAGGTTTCTCTACTATAAATGGGAGCCTCCTAAGCTTGTGTAAAGGTTACTCTTAATTTGAATGGTAAATGCCTTGATGTTGAGAGCACTCCATACATTTTCCTTATTGAGATTCGTGTCCTCCTTTCCTAATACGTGCAAGGAGCTCCATCAATAAGTCACCCATAAACATGCTCTGAATGCACCCATAAAGATCAAACCCTTGACCACCAACCCATGACAAAACTTTAATCAACTAGCTACTCTTCACTTTTGCAGAATTATTTTTTTCTTAATTTAAATATTCCCCTCACGTCCAATTACCACTTAAAAAAATATATAATTAATTTTCCTAGGTCTTATAATGACGTTTGGCCATGTCATTGTACACGTGTCAATTGAAACTATTTTTTTTTTATTGAATTAAATTGATTTTTTGAAAATGTTAATTATTTTAGAGACCTGGTGTAGGGTTCATGTTTAGCATTCACTCAAAACTCAAATTGAGGTTTTCAAAGGCTAAATCATCCTTTTAGTTCCACCATAATCGGATATCCCCATCTCCATTCCACCATTATCTTCCACTGATAACACAAACCTTTTTCTACCATCCTCCACATTAATCTTCTTCCACTACCTTGGACATAATTTTCCTCTGCACTCATTTCTAGTGAGGACTCAACAACACAACAACACAACAACACTCATCATCACCCAACACTTCTTAACCATCACCCAACACTCCTGCAACTCGCTCATTATTGCTGTAGTGGAAAAAAGAGGAGTGACACTAGTAATCTTGTTTAATTACACTTGCACAACGATGGGGGACCAAGAATTGAATATTAAAATTATGGATGATGTGAGTCTTTGAATCATTCTTTAATTTAATTATCATATGTAGTTACTTATATTAAATACATGTTTTTCATTTAGGGATATGTTTGACGTTACTAAGAATGCAGAATTGAGAGATTTGTTTGGGTTCATGGACCACCAACTCAGTCATATAGTGACCAATAAGATAGGTTCCAAGCACATATCCTCAGTTGTTTGGGACAAGGGAAGCAAATATATTTTGCCCCTTATATTCATGAGTAAGTGTAGTTTGCTGTATTGTAATTACAATTCATCATTTTCAGGTTTAACAATTATTATATTTTCAATTCAGGTATCACTGGAATCTACTTGTGGTTTTCTTCATTAATGACATTATTCTATGGTTTTGCTTATTGCACAAGCCTCCCTCACGCATCTGAAACAAGCAATTTTGTAAGAACCTTAATCATATTAACTTTTATCCTTAATCATATTAACTTTTATTCTTATATAAATGTATCCTAACTAATGTCTTTTTTTCATAGTGCATTCACTAGAATAGGCATACCAAATGCTAGATTAAAAATATCGACGTGGTTGCTAGTCAAGGTTAGCTATTTTGGTCCAATTATTATTGTTTGATTCTTTTTCTTCCCCAATTACTTACATTTTTGTTGATATATTTATAGTGTAATAAACAAACCGGCTCATATGAGTGTCATTACTATGTTTTGCAATGGATGAATACCATTGTTTGTGCTTATATTCAAATAGGTTGGAAACCAATAATAATTTACTTAATTCAAAGTACTTTAAAATTTTAGTTTTTTATGTCCTAATTCAAATAATTGGCTTTTCTTCAGCATTTCAATGATTCCCAACCATTGCTTTCGGATTCAATAGTGTATGGAAGGAAATGTTATGCCAAATATATAGTATAAATGTACAATAGTTTTAAAAAATAATCTACTTTAAAATAAAGTAACCATTATATGTAAAATACTTTGTACCTTTTAAAGTACTTTGTCTACTATAAATTTTTTAACTATTCTGTTTTGGTTTCTGGCTGTATCTGTTTGTTTTCTCGAACTGTTTTTATCAAAGGTACGTAATTATGTTGGCAGAAACCAAAACAAAAAAAATAACATTAAAAAAAAATTGCTTATAGGTTATAATTCTAACCAAAATTGTAACATATATAATCAAGTACAAATACATTCGTTTAAATTCGCATTTTGATTTGGAGAGTTTGATGCAGATTTAATTAAGATGCAAATTTATAAAATTTTATGAGTCATATAATTACAATTTGGAATATTTGGGGTCATATAATTACAATATGAAATATTATAAGTGTTAGAAATTTTATGGGTTATAAAAATATGAGACACATAAGATACATGATAAATATAAGAGATATATGTTATACGGAGGAACTTGTAATTTTATTTTATTCATATACTTTGTATATATAACAAAATGCAACAAAATATAAAATGTTTACAATATCTCAATCTTGATTTGCTAATTCTAAAATAATAAATAAATTTAAAATTGAAATTTATTTTTAAAAACAAAATTATTTCCTAAAAACTATTTTAAATAAAAAAGGATATTAAGTAAATATTCTTAACAATAGGTCATATAATAAATCCTTTATTTCATAAAAAAGTAATTGAAAAAGCAATTTTCCTTATTGCAAAAGATGAGCAGGTAGAGAGGCACGAACGTAAAGGCCAAGGTCTATGTTTGAATGATCGTCAACGCTCGAAGATTATTGCTTTGTTGGAACAATTTAAATTGTAGTCCATGTGAAGTATTGCTCGAGAATATGGAGTTGATGAGAAAATCATTCAAAGACCTCTTATGGAAGAGATCGAGCAAGCCATGAATGAGGTCGTCTTATAGGGTCTACTCTTGAATCCGATGAAAGTGAATTTGAAATTGGTCTGGACAAAATTGAAGTTGACCAACACGATGTTATCTTCAAATCATTAAAAAGTATTATCAACCTTGATGTCAATATGAGTGAGCTGAAATATTCCCTTTATTTATCATCGAAAAAGTTAACTTAAACTAAGGGTGGGCTCTTCACCTTTTGTCGTATTTTACAAAAATGGTCAATCATCAATCACATGTGAACGAATTGAAAATAGTCATCAAATGACTTTACATAATTTCTTTTTCTGAAAATAAGTCATAAAATTATTGATCCGAGAATTTTTCCTTTTCAAATGCAGGTTTAGATAGAATGCATACTTAAATAAGTGTGGATTTAAGTGATTGTCTACTCTATAAACTATGATTTTACTCCAAAACCCATAGTCATACCTATTTATGTTTTAATATATTTTTTGAAAGACATTATAGGCTACGTTATCTGAAAAACATAGCCTATTCATATATTTTTTTCTTAATAGATTTCTCTGAAAAATTTTAAACTACGGTAATCTATTCGTAATTTATCTTTTTCATTTTTTTAATATTTTTTAAATGGTCTTATAGACTGACTATACGGTTGTCTGAAAAAACCGTAATATATATATATATATATATATATATATATATATATATATATATTTTATTTTTGAAAATGACTATTTGATTTATAATTGAGGTTAAGATAAATTAAGACACGCATTAACAATTCTATTCTTATTACACCCTTTTTAAAATTTTAAAATATGTAAACATCTTTCAAACTATAAAAAACTGTAAAGTGCCGTTGATCATGTGTTAGGCGTGTCTAAATTATGAGATGGTAGATTCAACTTCTTGTAATTATTTTAAGCATCTTTTATATTTATCTCCAGCGAAAGCTATAAAAGTTTATGAAAGAGATACGTATCTCCTAAAAGGTTTTTCCTTCCAACTGTGAGACCCCTTTTTCTTTTCTCAGTTATTAAAAAGAAGGCATTGGGCCTGGACTCACTAGAGGGCCTTAATAAGCCCATTTTGTACCCTTGAACCCCTCACCTCACTTCATTTTTTCCTTTGTTCCAAAAAACAGCCCCTTTCCTCCCTCTTGGTTCGGAAGCAGTAGCTCTGCTAGGGCACAATAAGAACCTTTTGAAAGCCACTCGAAACTATTCCTCCTGGTAAGTTATGCTCAAAGCTCCTCCTCTCTTTTCCATTGTTGTTGCCATGGTTCTGTCTTGGGTCGTCCCTAGAGGCTTATTCTCGCTACTATGTTCGTACCTTACAGTTGCTTAGTTCGTCCTTGGAGATGTGGTGCTTCCTCTTTCAGTGTTTAAACCCCCTCAAGCTTAGTTTTACTCAAAGGTAAGGGGAGCTAGGGATTCATTGTTTTTAAGTTATTTTGCATGCTTTTAATCTGTTTCACATCTTGATGTTTGAATGATGATGATGGTTGTGAAAAAATGTTTGTTTTGAGTTTCTGGGTGTTGCTTTGGCTTGTTTTCTACCTTGCCTGCGGGAACAATAGTGAAAACTGACATTCTTGCCCAAGTGAGCAGGTCTCGCCTAGGCGAGAGTATCACAAACCCTCCTAGGCTTTTGCTCGAGTTATAGCTCAGACGACAAGCTCCAATTTTGAGCGAGAAGTCATCTCGTTCAGGCGAAGAGGTCTCACCTAAGCGAGAAAACGTAAAAACCTCACTCTTCAACTACTCGAGCTCTCACCTAGGCGAAAAGGGCTCGCCTGAGCGAGAGAATCTCTCTCGCTTGAGCGAGTACTTCCAGCCTGAGCGAGATCTAGTGTATAAACGTGCTCGAGTACTGTTTTCGTCTCTGATTTAATTGTTTGCCTATATGATATGGTGGTTTACTGTAAAAGCTTGAAGTATGATGTTGCATATGTTTAATGGGATGAAATGAGACTGTTATATGTTGTGTTTGGCATGAAATGAAATATGGATTGGTTGGTTGGTTGAGGCATCGATATGAAATTATGATGCTTGAGATGAAATATGGATCTGGTGTGATAAAACATGAATGTGATCAATGATAGACGTAATTCCATGAGTCTCATGAGGAGATCTCATGGTGGTGTTGTAGTGTATATAATTAGATAAGGATTCAAGTAAGGATTGCATCCCGAAACTCTAAAAAATTAGTTAGTCTCACGTAGAGCAGATTGATTCAAGTGGTGAGAGTAGCGGGAGGCCCTAGTCTTTGGCAGGATAATGGCCTTAGATGTTTGAAGGCTAACCTTGTGTGTGGTAGGGTGAAACCCATTGGCAATGGCTTTGCAGAGCAGTAGGGGCCACCACAAGTGCAAGCATCCAGTGAATCCGATCTTATTATATGTATCCGGATAATTGAGTCTTAGAGTCATGTTTGTTTGCTATCACATGGTTATATGCCTACGGTTTTGCGTGTTTATGATATGTTTTAATCAATTGCTTGCTATAATATGTCCAAAAGTAAAATTTTACTCTAGCTTACCCTTTTGCTTGTGTCTGTCTTTTGTGTGGTTTTTCCTTTTACAATGATCATCAATTTATTGATGTGAGCAGATGTGGAAACCCCTAGTGGTCATCAGGTTGATGAAAACGCTATAGTGTAGCCAAGCCTGGGTTGGATCTTGCTCCTTAGAGCACTTTTCGAAGGCACTATTGCCTATGTAATATCTTGCTCTATGAGCAAGCTTTTTGGACGACTGTCAAACTCTGAAATTTTGTTTTGTTCATGACATCATGGTGTGCCTTAGTTTCCTTTCTAAGTATATTTATTGATAATTGTAATGGTTGAGACATATATACTCTTGTCTTAGGCTCTAATTCGTATTATATTTATGTGATGTTTTATTTAGTAGATTTATTCGATTTATTCTATTTAAATGGAATGTCACACCAACATTTCTTCACAAATTTAAATTCCTTGAATGTAAAAATATATATTAAATTCGATTGACTATTGTAAAGTTAATGTTATCGTGTTAACATTTTCTAAATAAAAATATTAACAAATGTTATCAATTGTTTGCAATTAAATTTATTTTTTCTTCATAGCAAAAATTAAATAGAGTATAAAGAAAATTTTAATGCCTAATTTTTTTACTCGTAATAAACTACATCTTTCCTATCATTTGTGTAACTTATATTTTCCTATCACGGTACTAACCAAATGCTATGAAATTGATCGAGTCTAACATTTGATTAAAAAATAGTGTACAGTAGCTTTCATTAACTATAATCAAACTCTCTCAAATTATAGAGATCGGATATTGAAGTACTATAGAATGATAGAATTTACAATTACAAATAAAGATCCATATTTATCAATTTTTTTTTCTTAAATGAAATAGTTAAAATATGTGAGTATACAACTTATTTTTTTGTAATGTTAATAGTTCAAATTTTTAGTTTTCTATTAGTTGCTCCCCATAATTTTGGATTTAGCGTGATTGATACTGTTAAAAGAATTAAAAGAGGACGTACAAAATTAAAATGACTTATGTATAAAAGTTAAATTTAATAAAAATAATAATTTCTTTTTAATATAAATAAAACTACTGGGTAAAAATAAAATCATTAATTATAATAATAAATATCACTTTAAAACCTTTTATATTTATATATAGGTATGTGACCATATAACTATTTACAATTTTTTAATTTCTTTTTTATATTATTTTATTTTCTAAACTCAATTAACTTTATTTCATTTTAGAAAAAAAATTACTTACAAAATTATTTATATTAGAATGTGCCGATGATATATGAATCTTCCCCAATCCTTGAAAGTCATGATGCCATGCAAGGGTACACTATCACCTCTTTCTCAATACAGAGAGAGTGAAGACAATCAAACAAACAATCATATTTCACATATATACTTCATAACAAATCAACGACAGCTCCTATAGCAGTTGCTGGACCAGACATAGTGTGTGTATGTTTGAATTTAATGCAGATGCCATTTTCTTCTTACAGAGTAATCAATGCATCATTTTCCATGTTAGGATTCAATATAAGGTTTCTGTTCCCACGAAAAAGATCCTTCTCTGTTCCTTTCCCTAACCAACTCCACCCCCTTTGTCTCTCTTTGGATTCAGCACAAGCAAACAAGTACATGTACAAAACCACATTATACCATTACATCATCACTTCATGATGACCATGCAGAATAACATAAAAAAAATATAATAATATATTGAAGTCAGACAATGAAAATATATGTTATAAGTCTTTATTTTAATTAATTTGGTTAGAGAATTGGATGATGATTATATATTGGTCCGAAAGTTCTTAGAACTCAAGTTCCTCCATTACTGTTTTATTTTTTTAAAATTTCATCCTTTTTTTTTTTAACAGACAAAAACATCTTTTGAGATGAAAACCTTAGCAACAAAAAGTGTTGTGTTAGTGTTACCTCAGAACAATTACAAAGACCTTTGTTCAAGAAAATTGATATTATTAGTCCGTTGGCGCTTAACATTCCCAGAAGCTGATTCATCTCCACCACCACTCTTCTCCATCACTGCCTTGAGTGCTTCTTGTATTGAGGTAATACAGTACTGTTGTTGCTGCTGCGTGCTTTGTTCTCCATTGCTGTTTGAACTTTCTTCGTCACCAGTAATGACCAACACGTTCTTCACACGCCCACCAAGCGATGTGATCTCAGCCTTGAGGGTTCTGAGCTTCAAGCCCTTCAACGTTTTTATGAGGTCTGGTAAGAGATCTGACCTATCTTCACAGCACAGTGAGGCTTTGATCACAAACTTTCCATCTTCGTCTGCTGCATCCACTGTCAACTCGTCTGCCTCCGTTGGCACTGCACTGCTTTCTGCTATCAGAGAGGTTTCGCGCTTCAGTTCCTTCACGTGCTCAATCACTTCCGCTAGCAACGAAGCTTTATCTGTCTGCAACAACAAAATCAAAACTTGTTTTTTATAAGATGCAACTGCACAAAGCAATCATCTTTTCTTTCTGGGTAAATTGTGAAATATTAGTGACATATAGTGAACTTTCTAACAGACTAATACATTAGAGCCCCACTCTTATTTTCACCATATGATTTTCATTTCTAAATTGATGTACAAGTTATAATAAAGAAGCTTTTATTGACAAGAGAGAATATGCTGCAGACACATATCAGCATAATTCTAATATATATAATTAAGAGTCTCACTACAACTACTATACTTACTGGGTAATGAATGAATTACAGAATAAAATAATTTGTTGACAAACAACAGTAAAACAGTCTTAAATATACTATAATTTGTTAAGTTTTATTGAAGCTACAAAAATTATTTGTTAAAATTACTGAAGTAATTAACTATATCAAAATAATTACAAATAACTGATTGTAGCAATTTTTAATTTACTAATGAATGTTTTAAAGACACTAATCAGTACTAACATTCTCTCATGACTAATATATAGCAAAGGTTGGAAGTTGTGCAGTGTTTGAAATGAGGTTGAGGTAGGTAGGGGTGCTTAATGATTATGAAATGGAATAGTAGTGGGGTATTTTGAATGGTGGAAGTGGCATGCAGCATGTGTAGATAGACAGAAAGATGAGATGAGATAGATAGGTATATAGAATAATGCGTGGGTGCATGTGTGTGTGCCTGAAAAGGGTGCTACTTTGTCTCTCTGGCTTTATTTCATTTTCATTATCGAGCTGAGTTTGACTGATCAACAATATCCGGCAAGAAATTTCCATGTGTAGCTTTTTCAACTGCTGCTTGGTTCCTCTTTATTGCATCAACAACCTACCTTAACACTAATACCTTTCTTTCATCTTTAATCACTTTTTTTACTAATAAACTCCTCTGAAACTACCACACACACACACAGTCATACCAAAAAAGGTAAGCTAAAAACAAAAAACATATATGCCATGCTTCTTCAAACATGTCTTTTTTTAATTGAAATTTATTTTCATGTAAGTATTACGTCTGTGTAAGTATGTAAGAAAATGTTGCTATCATCACTCTTCCTTTAAACAAAATGAGAACATGGAAAGCCAAAGAAAGCAGGTTAGTAAGAGAAACAAACAAGACCTTTTGCATGCACCCTATCTTTTATATGTCATTTTGGTTAAAAATGCACCGTGTTGAAAATTCTCCTATTATAAATTCTCAGGTCTCTGATCAGGATATAGGCATGTTAGGGTGATTTCATACGAGGTTTTGTCAGTTATGTTGTCCTTTTAAATTAGAAATGACATGATGTCTTTTTTAGTTAGGAATGACTTATTAATCAAAAATTCACAATATAATATTTGAAAATCTGAGTTGGGTAACAATTTCATGCATGTGATTTATTGAGACAAACTATTTTTTCTATAAAATAAGTGAATCTAATATGCACTTACATATGTAATTTATAGGAACAAATAGTTTATGCATGATGTGTGAAAGGTCTTACAAGGTCAAACAATCACATTATATATGTGCTAAACTCGTTTATTTTAAAATAACTATTTTAGAACTTATATCTGTTCAAAATGGTTTAGTAATTAATAGTATTCAAGATCTTGTATTGAAAATATTAAAGTCGTTATATATACTTACTTTGGTAGTGTTGGGCAATAAACTCCGAAGCTTGGCAAGATGGTTGTTGATTCTCTCTCTACGTCTTCTTTCTGCTTCACTGTGACTCTTTGATGCAGCAAGAGCCTTAGCCTCCATGATTTCTTGAGCAGTCATTTTTCCCAACTCGGCTTGGAGTCCAAAAGGTGCTGAACCGGGTTGAACCATAGGTCCGAGGGTGTCGGATATGATCCTTAGATGGTGGTGATCAGAAGGACTCTCGTATGCAAATTGAAGAGAAGGGACCCTTCTGCTGAAGAAGCTCGAATAGGGTGAAGGTGTGGGAGGGACTATAAACGTTTGGTCATGATGGTCTCGGACAGGGTTGGTGTTATTGTTGTAGTGAACCGGACCCGGGTTGAATGAGTGAACCGGAGGCATGGACCATGGTTGCAGCATGATTGGAGTAACTTCAGGGAACATTAAACCTCTTGAACCCCCGAAGATGTTGTCACTGTTTTGTTGCTGCTGATGCATCTGTTGTTGAAGGAGAAGTTGCTCTTGGTAGCTTTGAATGCTGTTGTTATTGTTATTGTTGTTGATTGGTTGAGAGGAACACTGTCCTTGATCATCTAATTCCTTTTTCATCTCCATCTATGATGTGTTTAGTTCTGAGAGAACTCTGGATGTGTAATCAAAACTCCAAAGCTTTATATGTGAAGGAGTGAAAAGAGAGGAAGATTTAAGGGTTCAAACGTCAGAAAGGTTAGGGTATTTTCTGCTTTGTCTAATAAAGAAGGGAGCTAGAGCTGAAAGGTAAAAGGGTATCGAGAAGAATATTTCATATTTTTTTTCATCTGCACTAGGAATAAAAAGGAAATGGACATTGACAAGGAGAAAGAGCAAGAGGGAACTAATAAAACTATAAAAAGACACAAACCTTAATCCCTTTGATACAAAATGACTCTCTTCTAGTTCTGTCTTGTAATTCTATCACATGTTGAGGATCAATCAGTTACTTTCTTCGTTTCCTTCTGTTGTGGAGGTGGTGAAAGAAAAGGCCAAGGTTTTGAAGCTTTAAAATTCTCTCCCTGCCTCTCTCTCTATCAAATCTCTTTCACTTGGTAGGTTTCTACTTGTGCCACAAGGGTATGTTAATGATCCCTTTTATCCTTTACCTCCAATAGAGCTTTCCTTTATGCTGTGTTGGTGTCTTTTTGGACTTATGTTTGGTCTTTTGCTCTCTCTTCTTCTCTCTGCACTCTAAAATATATAGAGCCTGTTTGAGTACTGCTAGTCTCCTTTCCTTTCTTCCTACGGCATTAACTTTATCTATATCATTCCATGTAGCTTTCAGGGCTGTCTGTGGAGTGGCATCTTTCTAAAACAGCAAAAACTACAATATATAATGTTTTACAGCCATAAAATATACAGTATAATCTCATAAAGTAACACTAATTTTTTGTTGCTTCTTATTGGTTCAAAGTGTATAATTGCACTACCTGTGTGTAAGAGAGAGAAAGAGATGGGAAACACAAGCTAGAACAACAGAGTGAACACAACACAGATTGTCGACCGACCAAGGACCAGAAAGGCTGAATAGTTATCATCATGATGAAAAAGCTTAGCTTAACCTTTTCTCTCTTTTTATTTTTATTTTTTTAATTTTCAGTTAGTAGTACAATTTTATAGTTTATATATTTCTCCATCTTTTTTCTTTTTTGTTTTACTTCATTTTCCCTCTTTTGGGGGGTCATTTTTATACTTTGCACTTTCCCTTTTGGCGTTTCCATTCCTTGGTCAAGCCCCACGTTCTTCCATACTCTTAGCTATGTGACTATGTCCACGCCACCCTTTCTGCTTCCCCAACACCATGTAATCATTGTGTCTTGGAACACACTCTTTCCCCTCTCTTCTCTCTCCTTGCTTCTCCTAATAAGTGTCTTGGTTTCAGTTGAAACTAGGTGTATAGTGTGTATGTTTATGCATATTTTTATGTGTGGTTCTCATTACCCTATCCTTTTGGGAAATTATAGCAAACTTGTGCACATACATGATCTATATTTTTCTAGTAGTGGAGTGGAGGTGGTCCACGAGTAAAGGACAACACAGGAACATAAAATAAAGCACAGCTTATAGGTTAATGCTTGAAATTTCTTTCACCTTTTGATGTGGAAACTTGCAATAGGAGATAGTGGATCAGCATTACCTTCATTTTACGCGGGCATGCAGTAATATGTTTCTTCAACATCGATTACCCAAACTTCAAGTTTAATCTAAATTCAGCTTAGGATCATCAGGGTTTTGTCTTGGCATTATAATCATAGCAAGCCATCATTTTGAACATGAACTAGGTTGAAATTATTCGTTTTATTTGACTCGATCTTGACCCTTACTTGGTAATCATCAACTTGTAAGACTATTCACCACCGTGCCATCTTCTGTAGTAATTTTTTCCTTATCAAGAAAACAAACAAACAAATCGTTATTCTAGAAATATGGAAAATTGACGCATAATTTTCCATGTTTGTTGTTATGTGCAAAAGCAGATATGAAATATATATATCAAATCTGGTGCAAAATGCACATTCTCTTAGAATAAACATTAAAAAATGTGCAGGTCCATAACATACATGACTTTAATTTCTTGGCAACTTCTTGTCTCTGTATTTTAATTTATCCGTGCTCACCACCATGACGTTGATGACTCAAAGTTGTGAGCTAGATAGAAAGGATAGCAATTAATATGGATTTATAATTATGTAATGACATTTTTGTTTATTGGAAAGGGCCAAAAGATAATCTAAAATTCTTATGAAAAGAATAGTTATAAAAATGTCACTTTGGGATGGTTGGTTAGATATTGTCCACTAAAATGTTACAACTTGAAAAGGCCACACAACACAAGGAAATAATAGATGTTTCCAATTACTTTTGACAAGTGGCACAGTTTTCGAAACTCCTCCGTATCTATCTAGCTATAGCATACTATAGTAGTGTTACTTTTCTTTTGTTTTTGTCTCTCTTAACTTTTCTTTTTCTTTTTAATTTATTTTTTTCTCTCTAGTTTCACACCTCTTGATCTTCTTCTCTGCTAAATATACTTACTGTTTACCTTATGTTGTACCTGTAGCTGTTGTTGTGCTTCTCCCTGGTTGGTCCAAAAGAGGTTCAAATATGTATGGTTTTGGTTGTCATCTTTTTAGGACTTTTATATGGTAAAAAAGGAAGCATGGTAATTTATTAGCCCTGGCTTAAAAGGCAAGTCTCATACCTTCACCGGCAAAGTCTGCAAGCTAATTACACGGTTCCCATAAGCAGTTTGGCCATCAGAAGTAAAAGTAAAATGTAAATCATTAAAGGCTACACACTTACGTTTCCCAATTCAATGTTAAGAAATTGGTGTTGTGGTTTAGACTGCAATGATATACTTACACCACCAACAAAACATAACTATTTTGTTCTCATTTCTTTTATAATTACTAAAATTTATTTATTTTAATAATCACATCGTTCTTGAAAACAATTGTTTGAATGAATATTTACCAGTACAAAAAAAGTGATACTACATCAATTATTTGGGTCCTACTACTCCGCTATTTTACTAATGTTTTATGAGACGATACTACTACAAATTATTATATTACATGGGAATTTTCTTGCAAATTTTTTAAAAAAATTTGCAAGAAAAGGTTTTTTCCTGCTATTTTTTCTAAGAATTTTAATTGGCAGGTAATTCCTTCGTGGATAATTATTTCCTACAAAATTATATAATTCGCAAGTATTTCTTACAAAATTTGTTGCAAAAAGTGTTATACAAAATATTTTGCAAAAAAATTGGCAGCAATTTCCTGCAAATCCTTTTTTCATAACAAAATTTATAAGTATTTCCTACAAAAAAAATTTCAAAACAAAATTGACAGGAAATATGAGTTTTTTTAGTAGTGAAAGTAGGAGATATATTACATCAATTCCAAAAAATGTAATATAGTTAGCATATAACATTGGTTAAATACAAATTGCTATAATATTAAAAAAATTAGAAATCAGAATAAGTGAGATATTATATCAAGTGTGTGACCCGATGTAATACGACTTAATTTTTAAATGCAAGATTTGTTTTTTAAACTATACCATAACCCGCAAAAGATCAATACATTCGAGATTGTGGACAATTCAAATTGTACTATATATTCTCAAGTAGAGTAAATTACCAAAGCATATCAAAACTATTATGCTAAAGGTTAAGGTTACAAAATATTTAAACATCTAAATAAAACATTCCTAATGGCTATGAAAACTAATTTTTTCGACTAAAAATATCTTTATCATTCCATGCAAATTTTTTCAAGTTCATCTTTTCCCAATGGTTTGACACCTTACAAAATCTGAAATATGGAATATATATTAATTATTGTACAGTGTACCACGGGAAGCATAATTAAACATCAATAATTGAAGAAACTCTTACATCGACCCATGAATCAATAATGTTAGCACGAGCTATGGTCCACATCCAATAAATAATGTAGTATCCATACTCAAAGCTTCCACATTGCTTATTGTACTAATATATGAAATTTACGTAATTAATATATGAAGAACTAAGAGAATTTAATTGATAATATATAGATTCAATGGAAACTGCATACCTTACGATAAATCCATTCAAGATGAGATGAAGATGTAGTGGATTTACATTATAAGACATCACTAACATTAATAACATGAAAAAGAAAAATCATTAGTAATTTACAATATAATCATGATAAAACACATTACTTTTCTAATTAACACATACCTCTATATTAAAATTATCATTTTTTTTGCTTGGCTCGTTGTGCAATGAACCAAACCATACGACAATACGGTTTACAGGACAAACAATAATCAATTGCCAATGAGACCTATTAAAAGTGATACTACACTAGTTCCCTAATAACCGATGTAGTATCATGTTAAAGTAAAAAAAAAATTCAATGTATTTTTTTGCCAAAAAAATTGTATACATTGGTTGGACGAATAATCGATGTAATATTGTCTACAATAACTACTAAATTACCACCATGCAGTTTACTACATCTTTTCTTGTGTAAATAATGTTATATCCTGTTGTTATATAACTTTTTTGCACTAGTGATTGTTCTGACAAGGTAAGATATGGACCTCACGTGTGAAACATAGATGCGATACAAGACACTAATATATGTATGTGTGTGTGTGAACTTAAACTAGAACAAATAAGTCTGATAAAAAAGAACAATTAAAACAAAAATCCCCAAATTATGAGTCCTAGATAACAAAAATAACTACCAAACTGTAATTCATCAATTTCTACTCGAAACTTGTTCAAGATTGAGTTGTGGAGATTCGTGGAAGCCTATAAAGCAGAGAAACAATAAAATTTCACATAAAAAATGGACGAAAGGACAAATTGTTGATAAACGAATATAATAGCATGATTAACAAAGTTAACATTCAAGTAAACTGCCAAATTCAGTTAAAGCTTATATTTAATTATGCTTTTGATGTTCAAAATCACTTTGTACTTCTTGAATGAAGAAATTACAACTATGTGCTCACCAAATTAACGCAATGGGTATGCATATACTCTAATTAAATAGTATACAAACGCAAGAATCAATTCAACCTTGAATAGAAATGACAAGCTAAACTAAGGTGGTAAAACTGGTTTAATATTAAAGATGCAAGAATTTTATGTTCAAACAATGATGTGTGAAACACATAATGGATGAATTATGTCGCAAAAATTATAAAATAACAGTGATTCATAATCTATTCACTCTCTATGTAGTTCTTAGATCATGAATTCAACAAACTAAAGTAGAAAACATCAAACTTGAACCACACATTATTCTACCTAGTTATGTGGAGTAGATTGCATTGCAACTCAGGGAAAACTTTATGTCATAGATGGAAAATACAGCTCTGTGAAAATGAAATTGCCTTAGCTTTCACATTCCAACTTCTCTTCTCTTATATCTTTTGTCTCCAAGCACTTCAAATCTCCAAGAACTCAACTCTCTTTTACAATGTTCAGAAACTAGCTATATACACTTAGCTACCTATTTACTTCCTATCCTAAAACTTCCTACAATATATCATTTTCATTGTGAGCTCCTTTATCCAGTTCAATTGTTTCCCTAAGTTCAACAAGTTGCAATTCCAACAAATGCAACTATCTTCCTTTCCATTTGTTATTTGAGGTTTATGCAACTTTTCAATTTTGACCATTGGAGTTCTTGACTAGCTACAACAGGTATAAGTTCACGGTCCAACACTTAGCAAGTCACTTGGCATCAATTTCAGCAACTTGTGAAGTTCAAAGTGAATGCAAGTCGAATCCCGATTTTTCTCTTATTCAAGTGCAACTTTGACCTTCAATTGCAAGTCAGTTTTAGAATAAGTTCTCGTTATAAGACCTTAAAATGGTTTTTCTAATTTGTGCTATTAAAATGTAAAACATGTTAACTAGATAAAGTCTTACTTCTAAAATCAGCAAAAGAAATTAACTATTTTAAGTTTAAGACACCAACAAAATAAGGAAATTAAATTTGTGCTACCTAAGTAACTACAAAAATCCACTTCTAACATTACTTAACTACTATGCTAGAATTAAACTAACACTAGACTACTTTAGCGAATGCAAAAAATTAAGCTAAAACTAAACTAATAATTCAAAGATAATGAAATTGAAATAAAGAAAATAGAAACTAAATGAAACACACTATTCTATCAATTATAGTAATAAAAAAAATCTAATACAACATTACTCTACTCTACTTTACATTATCACTAAACTAAGCCTAAAAACTACCAATTAAGAGAAAATACAAATTAAAGCCTAACTATCCAATCTACTCTAAAATTAGCCTAATAGACTAAAACTTACAAACGAGACCTTAAAGAAGTGTTTTTATCATTGAAAAATATTAACACTCAAGGGCTCATCAATAGCATAATTAAAGCTCATATGGTTAACTTACTAAAGTGAAGGATTAAAAAAGTTATCACTCACCCACAAAGAGCACTATAATTAAAGCTCATAGGCTTAACATCTTCAATTCTTCTTGATCTCTTTTCAAGATGATATGCACAATTCTATTTTTGTTAAATCTTTGACTTTGGTTGATCTTCAATTTGTCTTCAATGTGTATCATCAATCTTGTTTGTTCTTAAAGCTTGATAAGGAAAGTTGTGATACGATTCTTCAAGTTGTTTCTTCACCTACTCTATTATGAAAATAATTCAAATAATATTTGTAAATTTGATAAGTAATCGTAGTTAACATATATAATCACATATATTCATTTGTTTCATTAAAGAGGATATCATAACATTGTTGTTAACACACATTTTCATTGGATATATAATCATTAAAAAAATCTTTTCAGCATTCAATAATTATCTACAAAGTATTTGATTGGTAAGACTTAACTATAATTTAAATTTGAAAGAGGAACATATATGGTATATATGTTAGTATTAGGAGCTTGATTTAGTCCCACATCGTTCAGTATTATGAGACCTTGTTTATGATGTTGAGCGCAACATTCTTGGCTAATGTAAGCTAGATCACACCGAGTGCATGTCGGTCTAACAACTCCCATTATGACCGCTCCATGTTGTTTGGCTTCTGCCTTGTTAATTGTTGATACAACTTCTTTTGATATAGGTAGTCTTCTATCTACATCTTCTGATACAGGTAGTCCTCTATCCGCATCTTCTGATACAAGTAGTCCTCACCTTCCCTTCTTCCAATGTCATTACTTTTGAAGAAAGCTCCCAATACTTCTATAGACTAAGATTTCCAAGAAAAAAAGCCAAATATTTTCTAATGTGGTTGATCAGACAAAGCTACAACCACAAAGCATACTAAGAAATTGACTCTTGATACCAATTGTTAGAAAATTTTGAAATAAAGGATCTTGATCTAGCCAAACAAATTTTTGGTATGAGAATCTCCAAGGATAGATAAGAATGTATTCTGAACTTATCTCAGGAAAAAATATATAGAAAAATTGCTTAACAAATTAATGGTTGAAATGCTAAAACCAAGAAGACACCTTTAGGAACTCACTCAAAGTTTTCAAAAAGGCAATCTTCTCAAACAAATGAAGAAGAAAGACACATGTCTAAAGTGTCATATGCATCAATAGTAGGGAGCTTGATGTATGCTATGATTTGCATTAGACTTGACATCGCACATGTAGTAGGAGTTGTAAGTAGGTTTCAATCAAATCTCGGAAAAAAGCATTGTGAAGGTGTGAAGTGGATATTGAGATATTTGAAGGGCACTTCAAAGATGCATTTTTCTTTTAAAAGAAGTAATATCACTTTACAAGGGTTTTCTGATGCAGACTTGGAAGGTGATTTGGATCGTAGAAAGAGCACAACAGGTTACATTTTTATGTTGGATGGTAAAACTATCAACTGGAAGTGTAAACTTCAAGGAAAAGTCTCCCTTTCAACCATTAAAGCTGAGTGTGTAGCTATCTCAAAAGCATCGAAGGAGATGATATGGTTGAAAAACCTTTTAAAATAGTTAGGAAAATAACAAGACGACTCTCCGTTGTTTAATGACATTCAGAGTGCTATATGTCTTTCTATAAATCCAATTCTTCATTCCACATGAAAGCATATTGAATTGAAGTATCAATTTATCAAAAGCCTGATAAAGGATGGGGACTTGTTTGGTTGTAGAGAATTCAACTTATACGTTGACCAAGACTGTCACAACAACTAAGTTAAGACTTTGTATTAACTCAACTGGCCCTCAAGAAAATTGATGGTGAAGGCATTACACTAGGTGGTAATATAAATCAAATTCCAAGTGGGAGAACTGTTAGTATTATGGCTTGATTTAGTCCTACATCGTTTATTATTGTGAGATGTGGTTCTTTATTTTGCTATATAAGCAACCCTATGTAATGCTTGATATACACACAAAAATAAATTACTTTCTAGTGTAGTCGTAGACGTAGGCATACATAGAAATAAATTACCTTTTAGTGATGCTTTATGTGTTGTATTGCAAAGGTGTTGGATTAAAGAGGGTTGAAAGTTTTGGGTGTGATTTTTGCATGGGTTGGAATTTGTATGAACTGTTTTAATTGAATTATGATGGCTTGTTTGAAAATCTCATTTCTATCAAAAGAGGAAAATCCACAAGTTGTGGAAAAATCCACAAGTCTCTTGTGAAATTCATTGATGTGAATTCTACATCCCCGGAGCCAAATCCACAAGTTGTGGAAAAATCTATATATCACCTATGGAACTCGTTGATGTGAATTCTACATCCTAGAATCAAATTCACATGTTGTGAAAAAATCCACAAGTTACTTGGGGAATCTTCTGTTGCTTTCTTCACATTTAATATGAACTCTCGTGTCCTCTCTATTATGTGTGGAATTTATGTTTTTCTTTATGTTTCATGAAATCTTACTAGTTGTTCTTGAACATTGATGTTTCAGAGTGCTTGTTACATGAAATTATGAAATATGACGTGTGAGACTTGCCTTGATGTGTTGGTATGAGATATGATTGATTTTGAAATAAAATGTGGAAGATAAGGTGATTTCATGGAGAAATTCTTTTTGATGTAATGTAGTGTATGTAATGATCTATGGATTCAAGTAAGGTTACATCTTGACACTCTAATGATCATTCAAACTCATGTAGAGTAGAATAGTTCATATGGTGAGAGTAGTAGGAGGTCTTACTCTAAGGTAGGATAATGGCCTTAGATGATCATGGATTAACCTTGTGTGTTGTAGAGTGAAACTCATTGGCAATGGGTCTATAAAACAGTAGAAGCCACCAGAAGTGCAAGTTTCCAGTGAATCCAATTTCATTACTTGTATCTGGATAATTGACTTAGAGTATCTAATATTGCTTGGTATTACATGTTGCTTGTGTTAGCATGACTTGATTGTTATTTGTTAATTTAATTTCATCAACTTACCCTTCCTTGTGCTTTTGTCTTCTTGTTTGTCTTTTCTTTTGCAATATGGTCGCCAAAATTGGTGTAAGCAGATGAGGAGACACTTGTTGATCCTGATCAGGTGGATGGAGAAGTTGTCATTTAGATAGGATGTCTTAGAAGGACTTTTTCTTATGTTCTTAGTTAGTTCTCTATTTTAGTATCCTTTTGAAAAACTCTTTGATGCATATGTGGATGGCTGTAATAGTTATTCTATTATACTCTTTCTCATTGCTCATTTATATAAACTATGTGATGTTTTATTTAATAGTGTTTTCTATTAAATGGTACTTTACACATTTTCTTTGCTTGTTAATTTAACACAATTACTTATTAATCTTTGGAATTGAACTATATAGAAACATTTAAGTTGCTTCTTGAATTGAATTTGAGAAGAAAAGAAACACATTCTAACATAAAAGAAAGGCAAAAAAATCAAAGAAAAGAGAGAAAAACTAAAGTATTGAGACATGAAATAGTGAAAAGCAAAAAAAAAAAGAAAACATCCAATTAAATTATGTAAACTTGTTTACATGTGTTAGTCTTGTGACTTGACTTGTGTGTGTGAACATCTTAAGGTGTAAAATTTGTTTGGTTAAAATTTGAAAACTATAATTTGTGTTTTAATTGGTCTTTGATTCAACTTGCACTTTTATTTTGTTTTTGTATTTGCCTTTAATTTTTGCTTGTCATTTTTGTTGGAATTCCTTTAGGATTGCCATAGCTTTTGATCTCGAAGAAAACATCCAATACCCAAGAGAAAATGTAGATGTTTTAATAATGTTTGCAGATGTTAATGATGAAAACTCAAGTTTTAGAGTCTTTTTTCTTCTTATGTCTGTGTCTTTCACATAAGGTATTCACTGATATTTTCAAGATCACTGATATTTTCAAGATCAGCACAAATCTAATTTTAAAAAAGAAAATGTTTTGCCAAAAGGTAAACTTAAGCATAAATATTTTTTAAAGGATTTTAAGAATAATTAATTTATCAAATTAAATTTTAATTGTTTGAAATATTCTTTAGATGTTTAGAAACAAAAATAATCAATTACTTAAATAACCAATTAAAACATAAAGCTATATAAGCTCTAAGTGTTTTTCAAGCGCTCAACAAAAATAATTGACTAGGTGTTTTCATAATTGATTAAATTATTGTTGAACAATTAATGAAGAGCATGCATAATCAATTAAAAATAATGATTTTCAATTATCTTAGAGAGCTATTGCAAAGTGTTTTCAAAATTTTGTTAGAATAATCGATTAAGAGTTTGTTTAACCGATAAAATGCATTAGAAAGTGTTTCAAAATCAATGGTTAAAAAACTCTATAAATATAGATTCGTTTTTAGGCAACTTTTGCAATCATATAAAGAAAATCACCCTGAAGTTATATGAACTATATAAACAATTTTCAAGTGCTTTCAAATCTTTCAAAGTAAACAAAGGTTGTGTTGATTTCAAATAGACCTAGTGTTGCTTCTATTGTGGTAAAGTCTTTTCATTTGTGTTTCTATAGTGTGTTTTAGACTTGTCGTTTGAATTGTTGTGTTGTTAGGTGTTCCAATGGTGTTTTTGGGATATTGTATACAGTTATTAAGAAAAACATTATTTTAGATAGTCAAAGAAGGGATAAGGCTAAGATCCTCTTGAAGTGGTTCAAGACTAGTAGATAGAGAATATATGCTCTTTGCTATTTAGAGTTGGTTAAGGTTGATATCCTCTAGTTTGTTTGTAATTGTTTGTTAGCTTTGTACAAACATTTTTGTCAATTGTAGAACTAGGTTTTCAAGGGAGAAAAAATGAGAGCCGGGCATAGGATTAGTTGAGCCAAACCAATAGAAAATTTTGTTTATCTTTCTCAATATCTCCCTTTCTATTTCTTTACTAATCCGTGTATCAATTAGATTTTAAAGATAATTGCATTCTGAATTTCAAGTTAAAAAGGATTTAAAAGAAACAAGTAATTTTTGGGAAATGTTTTAAATCCTCTCTCTTGGTTTAACAAAGCCATTCTTATCTTTTTAAGAAATGGCCTCAGAGTTGGATTTTGAAAAGGAAAGATCCTTATTTCAAAATGGATTTGAAAATCAAACATTTGTTGAAGTTGTTGCTATAAACAAGCATCCTCTCATTTTTGTGATCAAAACTATCCTTTTTGGAAAATAAAAACGTCAATCTTTCTTGAGTCCGTTGATAGAGGAATGTGTGGTAAAAGGTCCCCTTATTCCTATGAATATGTCCACTAACAATGTGTAGGAAGAAAATATTTCTTTTTATGAACAATTAAGGAAACCAGAACAACCCAGTATAATGTAAAGGCAAGGAACATCATCGCTTCAGCTCTCACTCCTGATGAGTTCTACATGATCTCAATATGCAAAAACATAAAGGATACAATAAGCCTAGTATGTTGTGCTTGGTCTCCCAAGAACCCAAAGGGACTTTGGTTATATCTTTGTGATAGTGGACTATTTAAAAAAAAATTGGTCATTGCAAGCCATGCCATAAGTGGATGAAGCTAGCTATATCTCAAGACTATTATTTAGAAAGGTTGTCATATTGCATGGTGTACATAAGACTATAATGTCTAATAAGGATGATAGGATTTAAGTCATTTCTAAAGAACTCTTTAGCAAAGAATTGGAACTAAATTATTATTCTTTATAACTTCTCACACTCAAACTAATGGACTAACTGAAGTAGTAAATTTGTTCCTACCTACATTAGTGAGGGTAATTTTAAAAGGCAATAAGAAGTCTTGGAATCAATGTATTTCTCAAATAGAACATATTTATAATGTAGTTGATAAGAGTAATAATCTTTCTCATTTTGAGGTTGTTTATGGTTTTAACCCCTCCATTCCTCTTAATTTGCTTCCACTTTCGGATACAACTTCTTTATTTCTTAAAGAAGGGATATCAAGAAGTGTCATATAAAGGTGAAAGACAATATTGAAAAAAAAAAAAAAACCCTAAAAATTAAAAAAAAAAAAAAAAAAAAAGAAACAAACAAATTTCATATAAGTTAAGTAACAGTGGAAGTGAAAATTAGTCTATCTTTAACGAAAGTATTATGAGTTGTTATAGTTTCTTGAAGTTATAT
>Ga0214542_1003569_pt1 | contig 31603 bp, 17 predicted proteins | sample CNSS1metaG_FD_160096 | JGI IMG/M metagenome (GOLD analysis project Ga0214542, IMG submission 160096) | Root nodule microbial communities from cowpea collected in UCLA plant growth center, Los Angeles, California, USA - CNSS1 | ecosystem: Host-associated > Plants > Roots > Nodule | place: USA...
CCATTCATAATTGCGTCTACCTAATTAAACTTTTTTTATTTATTTAATTTTCCAAGGGCATAAATGGAAGAGCATGAATATTTGGAGGTGCAGAAGAAATATTGGGGGTGCAGGAAGAAACCCCCAACAAACTACTACTAACTCACGGGACCCACACCCTCTTTCTAAAACCCAAAACGCACACACCTTACAAATCACTCGCCCTAAACCTTCATTCACGCTCACCTCACTCACGCGCACACATCACAGACGACACTCACCTCTAACACTAAGACTCACTCATCCCACAGTCTCTCCCTTAACGCTTCACTAACCAACGCACACTTGATTCACTGGGGAACACGATAAAAGCAGAAGAAAAGGAAGAAATAGGGGTTGGAGAAGTCACGAAGGTGTCCGTTCTTAATCTCCTATATAGTTTCTATTGAATTTTATTTTGAGTTGTCTGTTTCAATTGCTCGTTTATTTGGTGGATTCGCGTTGATTATTCGCTTTAATTTATACATTCATCACCTACTCATTTGCATTAGATTTCTGTTGTCTGAAGTTTAGTCTCAATTAGATTTACATTCCTATTCAATTACTTTTATTTCCACCGATTATGATGCTTGCTATTAGGGTTTCATTGCTCAATTCTTGATTTGTATTCACGTTTTATAATTTTAGTTCATTTTCTGGTTTTCTGTCCCAGGTTTAATTTTTTTTGTTTCGCCTTATTCACGTTTTTAGAATTTTCTTTTCGCTCAAGCAAATCCACTGATTTTCTGATTTTATAATTTTCTGGTTTGCTTGCTATTCACGTTTCATTGCTATTAGTTGCTTTCTTTTCTGTCTTAGTTGATTTGTATTCACGTTTTATAATATTAGTAACTAGGATCAATTGCTAATTCTCTATTTTCATTTCAATTTAAGCCTTAATATGTTCGATATCTAGGTTAGGATAGTTATTTTACCCTGTTAGATAATAATCTGAGTTTTAGGATGTGACTTTTAGATTTTGCCTTTTAATCATAATTCTAATCAGAAATTTACTATGTTTTATGAATTCCAAACGTGTTTGCATTGCCAATTGCCTCCTTGATTCATCATACACAAATCTCACCTTTCCTTGATAGTTTAGGTTTTCTAGAATGTGTAAATTTGGGGATATGAACCAAAACTTGCGTTTTTGAAATAATTGTTCTAGTAGGTCATTAGCACCATTCTAGCTAGATTTAGATGTTAAAATCATGATTTTATTTACCCATTTCGTTTTAGTTAGTTAAGTGCTCCTTTCTAGCTAGATTTAGATGTTAAAATCATGATTTTATTTACTCATTTCCTTTTAGTTAGTTAAGTGCTACTTTCACTGTTGCTATCAAAATTCATTCTGGTGCCTTATTTTAAGTACCTTTTGTTGCATAATCATGGTTTGCATAGTGAGTTCGTGATTCCATTGCACTGGAACAATTCTGATTGCATTTCACGCATAGTGGTGCTCCTTTCTTTATTTGTATTTGTCTGTTTTATTTGATATTTTGGAGAAAAACAAATATTTGAAAATTTTATTAGTTTTGCATACTTAATTGAAGGGAACCGTATTAGTTTTTCATAGTTTTCCTTGATAAACTAGTGGTGACTCCCTTTACTAAATTTATATATTATAAATTGTGTTTTGGTCGCCATCCAGATGCAATTTTGCGATTGCAACACACATAAAATGAAAAAATTGTGATAAACAGCAATACTTAGCTCATGCTTTTTGTGATAACAGTTGTTTATGCACATCTAGTGAAACAATAGATCTTTGTGACAATATATAAAGGAGGCTTTGAAGATGCTGCTTCCGAAAAAAGCTGAAAAAAAGTTTGACTTTTGCATCACTCAAATGGTTTTAGCTCTTGCACGTTGCACCCCCAACCCTAAGTCACAGTGTACAGTCAATTCAAAGATGCAATGAAATAAGTTTCTTCTTTTTCTACTCTGTTCAAAATGGAATCGAAAAATTCATTACTAATATTCTATCTGTCTTTTCTTGTGATATTTTACCTGTTACAATAATCTGGTTAGTTGAACGATGTCAAAATGTATGGAAATTGTCAATCTTTGGGATATAAAATTATGATCTAGTTAGTTGGACTAATATGTCAATGAATTGACATTGTCAAATATTTGGGATATAAAAATTATGATCTGGGTCTGATTCTTACTTCTATACTCATTACGAATACATGTATAATGTGTTGATTCCTGTTTAAAGGCACTGCTAGCTGATTCGGTGCTTTTACATGAACGTGCTTTTTAGTTTACCATGTATGACTTCATTTAAATGGAACAAAAGAGTACCCGGTACATCACGTTGTACATTTCTTGCAATTATAACAATGATTCGTTTGGCTTTTTGTAGGATAAAGAATGGGTGACAAGAAGAAGAAAGCTCAGATGTTTGTAAAACTAGTTTCTGCTGCCGGCACTGGGTTCTTCTATGTTAAGAGGAAGCCAAGGCAATTTACTGAGAAGCTTGAGTTTCGAAAATTTGATCCTAGGGTTAATCGTCATGTTCTGTTTACAGAGGCCAAGATGAAGTGATTTGGTATCTTTTATGGCTTCATTTCCATTGTAACTGGATCAGATCATTCTGATACTTCTCTTTGAAACTCTTTTCTAATCTAGTGTTAATTTTTTAATCATGCCAATCTTTTCACTGTCTCTATATTATATTTTGAGTTTTTACTTGTTTCTGCTGTGTGTGTGTAATTATTATTCAATATCTTAATTAAATTAGAATTCCAGAAAATCAATATCTCAATTTTAAGTGACATCTCCCACATAAATGGATACTTTCTTTCTGCACTCTCTCTCTCTCTCTCTCTCTCTCTCTCTCTATATATATATATATATATATATATATATATATATATTTTTTTTTTTTTTTTCATTTTATCCTTTGTGGATTGTATAATTTGAAAGTTATTTTTTGACTTCTACATTTTACAATTCCAAAAATCTTCTCGGAAACTAAAAATGATTTCCAGATTTTAGATTGTATTGCATGAAAAGATTTCTTTTTAAGGAAAAAAATAATTTTCATAATGTATAATTTGGAAGACATTTTTAGCACAATCTGGAAAGAACAATACGACTGAAAACATTGAGTATATTAACTTCTGATCTATGTTTATTTCCCTAAGTTGTATGATGTACACTGTAAAGACTCTCGTGTTTCTTATGCCTAATACACGCATTATAATTTTGTTGTGCATGCTAAAAATAAATAAACATGTTTATTAATTAAGCAGTTTTCAACACATTTAATTTTGAAATTCAACTTTCTCCACATGTTCATTTTAACAAGTTAATGACATTTGCCTAAAGGGGACTAAGATCGAGATCTGCAACTATTACAAACATGCTAAACTAGAGCAAGTGAAGTGCATATTTGAATTTTAGTTGGAGACTTCCTTTTCAGAAGTAACAAATTCTCATCCATCTTGTATTTTGGAAATCCAAAAATTATTTTCTTAATTTTAAGAGAGTTCCGAAATCTTGTACTATTTGCATCATTGATGCGAAATTGTTATTTTAATTGGAGAACAAAATCATTATGATACCCCATGTTAAGTTTTCTTAAAGATTTTGACAACATACATGACTCATGAATGATTCTATGAGCTCTGTTTTTTACATGTGTTTGAGAGTTCACCAAAGTTGCAAGAATATCGTCAAGAATTATTGAGATTGTGAAAAACCATGCACGCATATGATACTTCAAATTGCACACATATAGTGTAAACCCCAAAATCAAGCCAACATTCAAGGCTCATGAAAGCATCATTTCCTCATGTATTAGTGGGTTGTTTTTTCTGGTATGCATGAAAACTTAGTTTCCCTTAGAAATAGTTGAATTCCATGCACCTTTTCATTTCCTTCAATGTCATGACTGAGTTATGCCTAAAACTAACACATCTATAAAACCCCACACATGTAAACATCATTATCACATCCCCAATCATATCTGTTGAAATGGCCTCAGAAGTAAGTTACATCTGCAAAAGAACTGTGGTGAGCACCAAGGCAGTGGAGCCAGGAAAATACTTTCCCTTATCAGCTTTGGATCACCACATGGAGCACAACCACATTAGGTTGGTGTGCTATTACCAAGGTTTACGAGAAGTAATGGAGCTTGGAGAAATAACCAAGAAATTGAGAGAGAGTTTATCAGAAATGCTGACCCATTTCCCTATGGTGAGTGGAAGGTTGACAAGAGATGAAAGAGGGAAATGGAAGATCAAGTGCAATGATGCTGGTGTGAGAGTGGTGGAGGCCAAAGCCAAAGGGAGTGTGGAAGAATGGCTTGCAAATGTTGATAGGGAAAAGGAACTCCAACTTGTGCATTGGGAGGACATGTTCCACAAACCTTATTATTGGTCCACATTTTATGTTCAGGTTAGGATTCTTTTAATCAATTTGGATTCTCTGTTAGTTTTTTTTATGCTATTTTTCTGTTATATTTTCAAAATACATTGGTTTTGATATTTTCAAAGTACCAACATCATAGTATTTTTAATTTTCAGTAAAGAACAAAAAAAAAATCCATTAGAGAATCTTGACTTATTTTTTTTATATCCAAAGAGTGAATCCATTGAATTTTGATATAAATTTCAGGTGACTGAATTTGAAGAAGGTGGATTAGCAATTGGCCTAAGCTGTGTTCATCTCTTGGCAGATTCCACTTCTGCAACTTCATTCATGAAAGCCTGGGCTGACATTTCAATGGGCAACAAAATCATTACTCCTCCACTGTTCCACCCTTTACCTCTCACAACACAAGCAAACAAAAACACCAATCATCACCCTCACATGGGATTAATACACCACTACAAGTCATTAATTGAAAAAAAACCCATTTGTTTGAAGGAAGCAAAATACACTACCATTTCCCTGGGCTTCTCAGCCCAAATGGTTCAGGCCTGCATGTCCATGGCCCAATTCAACGGCCCAATAACACCCTTTGAGGCCCTAGCAGGCTTGTTTTGGGTCTCTTTGAGCAGAGCCAAGGGCCTGAGAAATGAGCTTGTTGACATGTCCATATGCTTGGACATGAGAAAAGTGTTGGGCCTGGATACTGGGTTCTTTGGGAACTGCATGGTGTATAATAAGGTCCATGAAGTAGAAGGGGAGAATCAGACATTGAAATTTGCAGAAGCTGTTAGGGCAATAAGTGATGTTGTGGCTAGAATGGATTCTGAGGGTGTGATGGATTTGATGGAGTGGCTAGAAAATGGTGATGTGAATTCACCTACCATGATGAATGGTCATGATCTTGTTTGTGGTAGCTTGGAGGGTGTGGACCCTTATTTTGTGTTTGAAGATAGGTTGAAACCCATTCATGTTTCTTGTTATGTGGAACCAGTTTTGGGAGAAGGACAAGTTTTGATACTCCCTGGCCCACCTGGGGAGGGTCCCTTAAGTAGAGTGGTCATGGTGACCTTAAGAGAAGAGGAAGCAACTAAACTTTGTGAAGATGAACTTATCTCACAATTCTCTCCCACTACCCTAATCAAATTTTGATGAAAAACTTTAACAATATCTTAATTTAGTCACTGTCATAGGTTGGTACCACACTATTATCATCACCTACTACATATGTCATTGCTCCTATTTTCAAAATTCACCATTCAATCTTCTCCAACTTTTTCTTCTTTTTGATACATGTGTTCTATCAAATTGTTTCATTTCATGTTTTTTTCTTCTTCTTATCATAAGCAAATATTAATTTTATCGTAATAACAAATAAATAATTAACTAAAATTACTTTTAATCATTTATAGATAATTGACAACTAACAACAAATGGTTGGGGATATATATTGATCTGAATAGATAACTTCTTCAACAAGACAAAGATCAACAATTTTGTTGTTGCTTGTAACAACAAAATGCTGTAAATATGAAACTTCATCTTTTCTACATGGGATATGCATGAATTGTGTATAAAATTTCATCTTTCACAAGTTATTTCTTCATTGATTCATGAAGACTTGACATAGGGTAGTAAGCATATTTTGCATTAGAGATTATATATATATATATATATATATATATATATATATATATATATATATAAAGAGTATAAATAACTATGCATTAAATATAAAATAGTTTTAATTATCAATTAATTAATTTGACTTTTAAATCTTGTATATATATAAAAATAAATAAAGAAAGAGAAAAAGAATCAATTGGTAGCTTACTTCAGGAACAACATAATGTTTTTATGAGAATTTTAATATTAATTAATATTTTAAAGCCATAAAAAATTATTATATTGATCCTGTTTTTGAAAATATATTACTTATATAAAATTATATGCACTTTTTGTTTATTATCTCTCAACCAATAACAAAAGTAAATGAATTTAATTAACCTTTAATCTCAAGCAATACGTTTTATTAGTGTTAGTTTGGTTACTTTTTTATGGACATATAATTAAATTTAGTTTATTAATTAGTCATTTTCTTTCGTATTTACCTGACCACATGTAGAATTCATAAATTTTAAATGTAATTAATTATTTTCTTTTGAGTTATTTGATATTTTGCTAATAGCTTGTAATTTAGTATACATTGAACGCGTGTAATTTATCTTTGATTTATGATACATGTTGTTCCAAGTATAATACAGTATGTGGAATATTACTTAGAAAAAGGAATCCTTGGCACAATTAATTAAAAAATATTAAAGTCATAATTTTTATTTAGTTGTTACATATTAATAGTTTTGAGTTCTATTTTTTCATTACTATGTTACTTTTATATGTGGAGCTCTTAATCAATCATAACACTAAAATAATATTTATCACGTAATAACCAATAATATCTTTAAAATTAATATATGCATAATATTTATCACGTACATGCTTAATTAATTCGTCAATTTTTTCTTTCTTATTTTAAAAGCATAAATTTCCTCATTTTTTTTCTTCTTATTTTAAAACTTTCCTCGCGTATCACCTCATCCAAAGTAGCTTAGATTTTAGACTTTCCTCGTCTCCTTTATTCACTCCTCCAGCCTCACTTGACACAAATGAAACGAAACAATCCCACATAATTATTCATTGCTCAAAGTCATTTTAATTCATTAAAACAAATATCTAATAAACTAAAATGTTATTTGTAATTATTTCAGACTCACATAAAAACATTTTTAGAGATTATCGATATTTAATCAATAAAAACTTTCTATCAATGAGATAAGTTAAAATAACATTCTAATAACAATTTGAAAGATCAAACTGTTCAAAGAAAAACTTAAATTCAATCGTAAGTGTAACACCCCATTTAATTAATGATCTTAATTAAAAAAAATGTTACATAGAATAGTATAAGAAGAAAAGTCATAGAGTGCAAATATCACTCCTTACAAAAATCTCCGATACGTAGAGAAAAGTCTAAGACACACCATGATGTCATTGACTAAACAAGATAAAAGTAGAAGAGTACTTAAAATAAATGCCCAAAGAACAAGGCAAGACATGGGCTACAACCCTAAAAGAGAACTCAGAAAAGATAGGATCCTAAACCAAGACGAGCTAAGCAGCGAAACCTCCATCACCCTGATGACCACGAGGAGTTCTCGCATATGCTCACATCAATAAATTGATGATCATCACAAAAAGAGAAAACCATGCACAGAACACACAAACAAGCAGAAATGGTAATCTAGAGTAGAAAATGATTTATCATGCCATTTCATGCATTTCATGTAGCTAAAGATACACACATCAACCAAGCATGTGATGACTCGCAAACAATACATTAAGACTCAAGACACAGACTTTTTTCGGATACATATAATTAGTCGGATTCACCGGATGCTTGCACTTGTGGTGGCCTCTACTGCTCTGTAGAGCCAATTGCCAATGGGTTTCACCCTACCACTCACAAGGTTAGCCTTCAAAGATCTAAGGCCTCCTACTACTCTCACCACTTGTGTCAGTACGCTCTACGTGAGACTAACTGACTCTTTAGAGTGTCAGGATGCAATCCTTACCTTGAATCCTTACTAAATTATATAATGAGGCACCACCACGAACTTCGTGGAATTACATCCTAAGAATGAGGCACCACCATAAGCTCCCACTAATAGGGGTCATGGAATTACGTCCTGACCAATGAGGCACCACCCCGCAACCATCGTGGAATTACGTCCTGACCAATGAGGCACCACCACACAACCATCATGGAATTACGCCCTGACCAATGAGGCACCATCATGAGATCTCACCTAGAGATCCATGGAATTATGCCCTGACCAATGAGGCACCACCACGAAACCTTCATGAAATTATGTTCTAACCATACTAACATCATGTTTCATCAACCAATATAAGATCATTGTTCATACCAATTCCATGTCACTTTTATAACCAACCATCCCATACATGTCACATGCCAAGATCATGTCAAACTTATTAGTTCCAGCCGATAAACTATCCATTACATGCAAAATCACTCATTTCATGCTTTAACATAATAAATCCAACCAAACAAGTGGCAAGCATCCAAAAACAGAGAAGAAAACAGAACCCGACACATTCTCCCACAGTTCTCACTCAGGTTGAAAGGCCTCGCTCAAGCGAGAGGGTTCTCTCGCTCAGGCGAGCTCCTTTCGCCTAGGTGAGAGCTTGAAAAGTGGAACAGTGGTGTTGTCGCGTTCTCTCGCTCAGGCGAGACCTCCTCACCTGAGCGAGATGGCCTCTCGCGCAACACCTGGGAGGGGTTTCTGATCCTTTCGCTTAGGCGAGACCTCTCGCTTGGGAGAGGATATCAAATTCCTTCCACTGTTCACGCAGGCCAACACAAATATTCAACCAGAGCAATGCACGATTCATGTTCATATCATTTTAAATCATACATCAGAATTACGAAACAGACCCAAAAATAGGCAAGGATCGATTTAAAATACGAAACCCTAGCTTCCCTTACCTGAAAAGAGCTAGAACAAATTTCAACAGTTAAGCCAACAAACCCAACAGCTCCAGGAGCAGATTTAACAGTGACACAGAAGGAAAACGAGGTTACTACTGTGAACCTCTAATAGGAAGTACGAAAATCCAGCTGAAGGAGAAAGAGTATGGGCTGAAGAACAACTTACGTGGAGTAGAGCAGGAGTTGAACTAACTTGAAGAGGACTAGTAATCGAACCCTAGCAGAGCTTCTATTGAGAGGCAGGAGAGGGTAAGCAAAGTACTGTTTTCGCAAAATGGCATAAATGAGAGAATTTAGGTTGCCTTAGGGGCTTTAGACACCCCATGGATCAACCCTAGTCCCAACTGATTTGGAGCAGTTCTTAAAATAAGGGCAGAAAAATAATTGAACCTTACACTAATAAATACAACATTCCCTCGACAAATCTAAGTCATAAATCTTTAGGAATTTTAAAGGAATGGTTGGATTCATCAAGTCTATCCTAGCTCGAACAACACCAACATAAATTATCAATAATATTCTATATATAATATTTATTTGAAAAGTAAAAAAAAATGGGACTTAGGTACTAAGGTACATACGCTATTACAATTATTTTCTATTTTTTCTTTTGTCAAAATTTTTATGAAAATCCGTAAAAGGGAATTTCTTACTAATTTCATGAGTTTTGTAAAGCTACATATTTGTTAGAAAAATCTTACTAAATATAAAATTATACATAATTTTTCTTTATCTATATAAGTTTTTAAATAATGATTCTAAAATAAATTTAGTTTATCATTAATTATTTAAAAACAAAATTAACCAACTCATAGCACCTAAAGGCAGGATGTGTAGATTGATTTGGGCTTTGACAAGAAATTAGTTTAAAAATATGTGAATTTGATTGGTAGACATTGAGTGTGAAGACTACTAATTTATAATTCATGAAAACAACAATGAATGCTCCGACATAATTTACACAAGGTAGAAGAACGAGATTATAATGACAACAACACTATTTAATCCTTCATCAATTCACAAGTTAGATTTGTGAAACAATATAATAACACTATGTACTATATATATAAGATTCCTAACGTAAGTTATAGTGCACTAGTGCTACCTCCTATTCTTTTCAAATTTTGTTTTCCTATGTTTTAATTAATAGATAGTGATGGCTTCCTTTTTTTTTTTCCCTCTTTTTTATTGTGGTGATCATGTTTGGAAAAAAGTGCTAAGAGAGATATAATCAATTGGTATTAATAGTTGTTGATACATTATGTTTTTTTTTATTCCATGAGTTGAAAATATGAATATAAAATTGATGATTCAAATATAATAAAACAATTTATTTGGACACTAATAACGATCACCATTATTGGTGGCTCTTCCTTCTTGTTACCGGTCAACTTTTACTACCTCCGATGTCAATAATCCTATAAATAATGATATTAAGAATCCTATGAAAAATGATTTGTTTGAATATTAGTGATTAAAAACATGTATAGATAAATAGAGATTAATTTTTTTTAGTCAAAATATTGGTAATTAATGTTAATGATCTTTTTAAAGACCAATTTATATTAAAAACTATTTTAGTTATCAATTTAGAAATCAATTATTCTTTTTTGAAACTATTTTAATTATCAATAATTTTTAGTTTATCAATTAGTATGTAAATTGATCACTCTAATGACTAATTATTTTCTCATTAAAATTGGTTATTATTCAAGAATTTTATTGTAAGATTTTTATTATTATTTTGAGAAAAATAAATTATATAATAGGTTAAATATTTTCCTTTCTAAACTATTATAAAATTTTGTGGTTCATTTTTAAATTAAATTATAAAATATATTGTTTCTGTATTTTATGAAAGTCATATTAGATCTCTGATGATTGATATGTGAACGTTATATTATATTTCACTATAAACCTTTGTTTGTCATATAAAAAAAAACTCCAATACAGAAAATGAATATTTCATAATTTAATTTATGAATGAAGTACAATTTTTATAATAGTTTGAAAATGAAAAACATATTTAATCATATATAATAAATTATTATAAGATAATTTTACATCAGTGCAGTAAGGACTTTTTGCCCCGGTTATTTTCCTCATTTTGCCTCGGGTCTGGAATCGAGGCATATGGGGATGAGGCCAAAAGACACTCCTTTTGGCCTCGGTTGTTACCCGAAGTCATAGTGTTCCATTTTTTCCTCGGGTTAAAATAGAACCGAAGCCATACGGTAAAACTGCACCCACGACTAAAACGTATTAGCGCCACCATCTTCCTCGCACACGCAACTGTAGCGCCGTCACCCACACCACCGTACTGGGCTGTTGTCTCACCCTCCAGGTGCAATCCCTGTCTCAATGCAAAACCCTCAAAACCTTCGAAACCGCAAACACACGAAATCCATTTGGCTCCTAAGGAGAAAATGTCTGTGCACGGGGAAAAAATCAGTTCAAATCAAAGAATCAACTCAAGAATCCAAATCTCAGACATCACAACAAGAAAGAAATTACAAACTTCACAACGTTGCTAATCACATCGCACCAAATAAGTGGATTCTGAACCAAACACCAGCATCGCTACCGGTACTAGTAACAGCAACAACAACAATTGCGGCTGCGAAATCCCAACGGTTTCACAATTCCAACTCTCACAGAGTTACAAGCGCAGTGAGAGTACTGTTCACCTAGGGATTTCACTTTCCCCGTGCTAAACCCTAACAATCCAATCACAAAACTAAAACTCGCAAACGGCGTCGCAGAGGAAGATTCGCCGCGCGACTCGTTAGAGGTGTTCCGGCCACCAGACAAGCCAGCGCCAAAGCCGCTGAACTTCCCGTTCCCGCGAACCAAAACAGCCACCATTGAAGCTTCTATGCAACGCGCAGTCATGAACCTTCACCAGTTAACCACCACCATGAACAACGCCAGCCAGATCGGAGAAGAAGACCTTGATGGAGGAGGAAGGTGGTGGCAGCGACGGAGGAAGGTGGTGGCAGGGAGAGAGACGAGAGAGTGACGAGAGAGAGACGAGAGAAGCGAAAGGGTACTGTTGCAGAGAGGGGCGCGGGGAAGAAGAAGAGAAAGGGGGCTCGCGAATTTGGTGCCCTAATTAAACCATATGGCATCGGTTATTAATTGAACCGAGGCATATAGCCCTATTTGGCACTAGTTCAGTCCCACCCGAGGCAAAAGAGGTAACGACTGGTGGGTTTTTGGCTTCGGGTTTGTGTAACCGAAGCATATGAGCCTCCTTTGGCACCGGTTTTTGACGAACCGAAGCATATACCTCTCTTTTGTTTCGGGTTAAGCTGAGCCGAGGCATAAAAATTGTTTGAAATTGCAAAAATGTCACCGCGCCATTATATGCTTCGATTCTTGGACAACCGAGACATATAAGACGAGGTAGAAATCAATTTTTGCACTAGTGTTAAATTTTTTCTATAACCGAATATATATCTATCTATCCATATATATATATATATATATGTATATATGTATATATGTATATATATATATATATATATATATATATATATATATATATATATATATATATATATAGATATATATATATATATATATATATATATATATATATATATATATATATATATATATATATATATATATATATATATATATATATATATATATATATAATTTCATTTGTTAATCGACCATCTCACATTATGCATTTATTTCTTGTACATTTCTTAGTTAAATGTTAAAATGTATGTGATAGCGCAAACTACCTTAATATAAAATAAAAGAAAAAGGAATCTCCAAAGTTAAAGAGAAAAAGAAAGACGTATTAGTTATATAGAAGAAAGATACTTTTTTTAAGATCTTGTAAAAATTGGCATAGACTTTTGTAAGAATATTTTTCAATATAGTTTTCTGAATTATTTGTTTTTTAAATTATCTAAAAGCCAATGAAAAAGTTATTTTACTTTGTTAAAAAGTATTTATAGAAAAAGCTGTTTCAAACATTGCACATCGAAAGAATTATTATAAAACAAAAACACTATTGTAAAAATATTATATTCGATTGATATAATGGGAAACCATTATAAATTATCCTAGAATTTTTTTTATTCAACTAACATTTATCTTGATTTGTATATATTAAAAAGTTGTATTGATCAGTACATAAAGAATAAAAGGAAACGTTTTAGGGAATTAAAGATTGCGTGAAAGAAATAATTTAGTAAGCATGGGTGAGTGAACTTGGGTCCACTACCAAAATTATTGATCTTAATCAATGTTTTCCTTGGTGAAGATGAGTTGTTAAAATAATTAACGTTAATTAATTTTCATACTTTTTCCTTTATGGCACATAATAATTTCCACACTTTGTTTCCACATTACTGTTCAAAGCTTCAACGCTTTCCTAACAATAAATTATAGAAAAAGAAAAGTGAGTTTGTAAATATCTTTCCATGAAATTCAATGGATTGGTGAAAACTTGGATGGGTTCTTTAAAATATATTAACTATAATATTTAAAAAAACATTTTTTAATATATCGGGATTAATGCATTGTGAAAGTACAATAGAGAAATAATAAAAGAAAATCCAATAAATAATATGAACTTTGAAACTTTTAAATTTAATTATCCTATTTTTCTTGTTGACCCGTAATTGTGAAACAGTAAAATTTATTAGATTCATTATAAAAATAGTTGCGTTAAAAGAAGAAAATGTAGGATTGTTTTATGTTGATATACTCTTACCCAACAAAACTGTTGGTATACATAATATATATTATTTTTATGTACATAAATTTTAGGGGTTAAATATGTTTTTATTTCTTAACTTTGAGTGAAAATTAGAATTAGTCCTTCTTTGAAATTTTTTTCCAATTTAGTCCTCTAATCTTAGAAATGTATGGATTTAGTATTTTTAACCAAATTTTGTTAAGTTTATTTGACGTTTCAAACGTATTTCATGATAGCATTTGAGTTATTTATACTATTTGACACATTTATGTTTTAGTGATAGTTGAGAAACGTCAAACAAATTTAATATTTTTTTGTTAAAAGGACTAAATCTATGATTAAAAATATTAAATTCATGCATTTCTAAAATTGAGGGGTTAAATTGGATTAAATTTTCGAAGATGAACTAATTTCAATTTTTAATGAAAGTTAAGAGACAAAAAACATATTTAACTCTAAATTTTATAATTTTTTTCTACTTTTACTAATTAAAATGTTAAAGAACCTTTTACACGTAAATTTTTTCTTGGTCTTCAGAAACAATTTGACAATTAATTTCAAAGATACAAACTCAACTTTCTAGGAATTTCAATTTCTCCACTTTGTATTAGAACCATACCAATTTTTTACTCTTTAATTCAATTTTTGTAGCTAAACAAGGTTTTTTCTTAAAAAGATTTTAATCATGAAGCATATTCTTTAGTAAAATATATTTTGTAGAAATTTTCATCAAGTTGTTTTAAAATAAATGACGATAATGTGCCTAAAACAAGTCATTTGAAAGTAAATGATTATCACATCAAAACAAAGTAATCCAGTAAACAAGTTGTTTGAAAATAAATAATCATCGCATCATATCAAAGTAATTCAACTAACAAACCATTTGAAAATAAGCAAGCATCACATTGGATCAACGTAATTTGATAAGCACTTGAAAACAAATTGGATTGCACTACAAGAAAAATGAATTGATTGATAAAATCTATCAATAATCATAAAATTCAATCAGTAAATAAAAAGTCACCAATGACTTATCAACATTACAAAAATCGCCATTAATCATCAAAACTTGTTGATAATTATCGATGCCAAAAATCCATCGAAAATTATCAATGAATTTTGGTTGTTGGTAAAAATCTTTAAGCAAATATTGCGATTTGATTTTCTTCTTCTTTCTTTTTCTGTTATTATTTTTCCTTTCTTCCTTTATTTTCCTCTTCTTTTTCTTCCTACTCCTCTTCCTCAGTCGTAGTCGTTGTCACTATCATGTTTGGCATTGTCGCATCCGCCACCTACGGCTTCACCTCTTTCTCCTCATTCTTCTCTCCCTCCTCCTCTTCCTCCTTCCCCTCCACCTCTTTCTCTATTGTCATTGCCACCTCCACCTCCATTGTCGCCGGCGTTGCCGACTATTTCACTGCCTTCTCTTCCTCTTCCTTCTCCTTTTCCCTTTCTTTTTCTTTTTCTCTTTCTCTTTCTCTTTCTCTTTCTCCTTCTCCTTCTTCTCTTTCTCTCCCACTCATCTCCAATTAATTTATAACAAATATTTTTTCAGATTTGGCAGGAAAATTGACACTCATTTTATTGATGAATTTACCGATAGATTTACTAATAAATTTTAAAAAAATACATTTATCAACATATTTACAGATGAATTTAAAAAAAATTGAATTATTGAAGAATTTATCAATGATTTTCAAAACATTCAATTACCGATGAATTTAAAGAAAAAGCTCATTTCCGATAGATTTTTTTTAAAAAAAAATTCATTATCAATGAATTTATTGGTGGATTATATCATGACATAGTCAAAGCTCAACATTACTGACGAATTTTACCAACAAATTGATTATTGACAGGTATTTTTGTTGGTAATAAAAATTCTAATTTACTGATGAATTTTACCAGTAGATTCATTGTAATCCATCAATAAATTATGTTTTACCAACATTTTTTTTATCGGTAAACTTGTATCGGTAATTGTGCGTTTCTTGTCGTGTCAAAGATGAAAATAAATGACTATTACACATTCAATCGATCAATGATGAATATTTAAAAGTTTAATTGCTAAAGACATTATGTCTCAAAGAAGTAAAAATTGCTAAATATTCTTCACTATTTTTATATTCTAACCCTATTTTTAACAAGTATAAAAAATCAAACCCCATTTTTTTTCTATTTTTTAAACCAAGTCTAGTCCTATTTTAAACCAAATCTAACCTTTTTTTTGGAAACAAAAATCAAACAGTTAGAGTTTGATTTAAAAGAAATTTATAAATATTTAATAAAAATATGAATTTCAACAAAATTTTTAATATAACATTTATATAAAAAATAAATTTGGGACACAATTGTTTCATTAAAAAAAAATAGATTAAAATGAATCAAAATAATATATATATATATATATATATATATATATAGATTACTGACACATAATACATACTCATTTTACAGGTGAATAATTATTATTTTTAATTAAAAAAATCATAAATTAACCTCTGACATACAATATTCATTCTGTTAATATTTAAATCTCATTAGTAAAAAACTAAATCAATCAAAATTTTCAAAATTAATGAAAATTGAAGTTTGATTGAAAAAAAAACAACTAGGACCATATTAAGAAAAAAAAAACGGAAACAGGAACCACATATTAATATTTAAGCATAACTTGCAACATTTAAAACTGAACTGATACTTGTTCATCTTGAATCTAACAATTCTATTATGAAGATATTTAATTACTTATGACATTTTGTTGACATAGATAATTAAGGTCACAGCACAAAATATTTATTTAGAATGCTTTCATTTTCCGTACATTAGATCTTGGCAAACTTTTGTTTCTAGTACAATTTGTTTACGGTACATTGCTACATTAGGTTTTTCTCTGTCAATAGTTTTAATATACTGTTGCAATTATTGCACGTGACATTATATTTAATAACATTTTATTGCATATCTACTGACAATTAGGGGTGTATACAATTAGATTTGTATGTCTTTTTAACTCAATTTAACCATACTCATCAATCAGTTTGCCTTAAGTTTGGTCAATTAAATATTAATCAACTAATTTATATATTAGGTAATAAAATTACTAATATTGAAAATAATTGTTATGAATAAAAAATTATATATAATTTTAAATTGATTGTAGCATTAATTGGTAAGGAAGTAGTTAGAGCTGTCAAAATGGGTTGGAACCCGCGAGCCAACCCGGCTTACCACGGGTTCGGGCCGGGTTGGGTTGAAATTTTTTTATAAATTTTAATATGGGTTGATTTTTGATCCAGCTCATTTAGAACCTGGCTCATCTGTGTTGAACCCGTGGTGAGCCGGATTGGCTCACCAATCCGCAGATAAAAGGGTCACACAAGTGTTTTTATTTATTTTTTATTAAATTGGGCTTTACATTTGGGTCATGTTAAGTTATTTTTTTATCCAACACATAAATAATTTGTATTTTTTTATTTTGATTTTTATTTGAATTGTATTAAAGTTTATTTAGATTTTAATTAGAATTACAATTTAGTTTTGATTGAAAAAAAATAAAAAATAATATTTTTTTAATTAAGTGAACCCGTGAGTCAACTCGTTTAACCCGCCAACCCATGGTGGACCGGGCTAGGTTCGAAATTGTTTGGCTCGTTAAAAAGTGGGCCGGGTTGGGTTGACTCACTAAATCATCAACCCGTGGTGGGTCGAGTCGAGTCGGACCGGATTATCCATTTTGACAGCTCTAGAAGTAGTGTACTAGTCTCTGATTTAAAATTAGAGATTAATTTAAAATAAAATCAAATAGTAAACAATTAGACTCTTGTAACTAAAATTTTACTTTTAGTCAACGCGATAATTAATTATTTTGGTCTTTAACATCAGTTATTTTTTAATAATTTTTTTATAATTATAAATTATTTTATTTTATTTTATTTTTGTAAAATTTTATTATTTTGAAAGCATCTTTTTGTTAGAGCTTTCATAATATTTGATTATATAATTTAATATTTAAAAGTTTGAATACTTTAATATTTTAAAAATCCGATTAATAGAATAACAAAGTAAATTGAGTAATCACTATATCACTGTTACTATAACAATTATTATTACTTAATAATTTTAGACAAATTGAATTAAGTATACAGTTCAACATACTAACACAAATTAAATTTAAGATTTACAATAGACAATTTATTTGGTGATAGAAAGTTAATCCTAACTATAAATATTTTTTCCCTAAAGTATTGAATTTAATTAAAAAAAGATAAAAAAAATGCTAAATTAAAAAGTTTTTCCTACAAAAAAACCAAGAATATTCATATAAAACTACTCTTTTGTAAAGAATATTCTTATCGTATTTTTTTAAACAAAACATTACTCTTATATTTAATATATATATATATATATAATAATAATAATAATAATAATAATATGTGTGTGTGTATAAAGTTAAAAGAGACCATTGAGATTAAAAGGGAAAAAAAAGAAGCAAAGTAGGTTAGACAGAGACAACATATGTAGGAATGCATGAAGTGTTGGTGACATGTATAGAAGCATCAATAGTTGTTGTCCAAATCAGTAATAATCAAAAACATATTCACATCAATCCTATATATTTCTATCAATGGGGTGAATTATATTTTTAGTGTATTAGGTAATAACTTTATAAATTTTAAATTAAACAAAACCTCACCAATCTCACTTAATCTAATTACGTATCATAATTATATATTAATCAAAATATTGTCTATAATAAGTCACAGAAGATTACAGGAGTAGGTGCGTGGTCATCCACAAATTTATTAAAATTTTGCATCACATACATACGTACGTGCGTGTATATAATATGAATTGGATTGAGAGAATTTTTAATTTTATTTTATGATGTAAGGAAAGAATAAAAAGAAGGTGAAATGTATAAGAAAAAAAAAAAAAGATATTCTTTTTCTTTATTTGTTGAGTTTATTTAATATAAAAATGCAAATTCATTATTTTTATTTATTTTTCATTTGTTACGTTTTATTTCTAAAACAAGAAAGTAATCTTTTCTAATAATTTCCAATGTCGTGTTCTATATATTTGAAGAGAAGAGAGAAATATTACTAATTTTTTTATGCCATACTTGACATAGAACTTATAATATAAAATTTCTAAAACATGAATTTCCATCGTTTTTTATGCATATTTTTTTATATACTACAAGAAAATATTTTAATAATGATCAAATAATGATAAAAAATAATTAATCTTTTATAGTAACTAATTTATAAACTAATTTTTAATTATCAAATATATTTGATCTTTAATTAAAAAATTAGTCTTTAAATTGGTTTCTAAACATATTTTAATCTGGTAAAAAAATATTTAAAATATAAGAATTTAAATATATAAAAATTTATAGTTATAGTTAGATTAAAAGTTTAATAATCTCTTTTGTTTCAATTTTTTTGTTAGAATTATTCAATAAAGTTTTCAAAAAAATTTCGTTTCAATGTAATCTTTGCTTTTAATGGAATGTATCAATGTGAGATTTTCTCATGATCTTAAGACAATTTTTAAAAGGTGTCCATATTAATATATAAAATGACATGTGACACTATATAACTTAATACTGAAAAATATAAACACTTTGGTGCCATATTATTATTTATATTATCATATTATTGATTTAACGGTCATATTGACTATTTTTTATAAAAATAAAAATTGAGAGATTATATTAAATAATTTTGACAAAATTTAAGATTAAAAGAACTATTAAACCTATATTACATAGGAAATGACAATTTCGATAGAAAGAAAAAGAAACAACAATAATATATATATATATATATATATATATATATATATATATATATTAAATATATAATATATTTTTTTTTTATTTTATAAAAATTATATAAAAAAATAAAATAATTATATATAAAAGATAGTTTTCAAATACAAAATTCTATAACTCTTAAAAATGTAGTTTCTAAATGTTTCATTGGTTAAGAATTAAAACAAATTATTCTATACACTCAAGAAGTCTTACATTGATATTGAGTTTGGTCAAACAAAATTCGAATATTTATTTTTCTTTTCATTTTCCAATACACTTTTAAAATACAAAATCATGATACTCCAAATCTGTATTTATATAATTATTTTAAGTAACTTAGACGCTTTTTAAATAATAAAATCAGCTTGAAAGGATAATATCTTTTCATGAAACCCAGACTCAACCAGAACACAACACAGGCAAAATTGAAGTTCTTTCTGGCATCAGGCTCACACACACATTACGCATTGCTTGCATAAGATAATGTGAATACAAATAGTGCATTCATGTGGGGTTCTTGATGATGTTCTTTACCTCTTCTTTTTCTTTTTCTAACCTTTTCTTTTGGCATGTCATTGTGCCAGTGGAACAATAATTGCCTTCCACATGAGAACAATGCTTTGGAATCAAAAACATGAAAGCTGCACTTTTTATGGAACATTCACTATTATAACTACTAGAATTTGTATGTGCAGTGTGAATCCACGTAACACAATTGCGATCGATGAATAATGCACACCAAGTGTTCGCGTTATGTACCCTATAAAGTTTTGGACTTTTTAACTTTCTCATAGAGTTTTGGTTTTCTTTCTTTGTTTCTTTGTAAGGTGTACCAACCTCCATGAAACCCTTTTTTCTTGCTTGTAATCATGATTAAGGTTCCTTCTAACAACCTTCACACTTCATGGATTTGCCTCTTCCAATTGTTCTTCACATGTTTCAAAAGTGTCTTTCTTTCTTTAAGAAAAGTGAATAATGAATATGTATTTTAGCCAAAATTAAAGAAACAGAACAAATGGGTGGAGATCATTACTATATAAAAAAAATACTCATTGTCACATATTTTTCTTTCCTTTTTTTTCTTTGACCAAAAGAGAAAGAAAATTCAGAGAAACACTACAAAATGAGTATTTGAGTTCCTAAAACAAACAAGGGAAAAAAAATTGGTATGTGCAATTGGTTGTATCAAATTAATCTTTATGTTTGACCATAAGGTTTGCCAATTAATATTTAGTTAATTAATTAATAAAATGAAAATGTATTAATTCAAGATAATGAATTGATGGAAAGGAACTATCAAGAAAACTTAATTATTAATTGTATACTAAATAGCTATGGGGAGATAATGTTCAACAACCAACTTCTTATAAACTTACAATTTTATCTTTTGAGGTTGACTTATGTTTAATTTAGAATTAAGTTTATTATATATAATTTATAGAACTTATTGTATCACTCGCTTTTTAACTATCCCAAATATAGAGTTTAACATTTAACATATTTAATATCTGTTTTAATAATCTCTAGCATTTTATAAACAAAATATAAAAATTTTATAATTAGTTTATAATTTTTTTGTAAATAAAATATTACTCTAAAAGTCAAATATAATAAAAATAATTTTAACTAGTTAAATGATATAGTTTTGTTTTTTTTTTTGCTTTGATGAAGGAAAACATCTTAAAAAGATTCAAAAGGAGAAAAACGTATAGTTTTGTAATAGATAAACTTTCTCTTTGTTTAATAGTGTATATAGATATTTTTCTTTTTTTTAAGTTTAGGATTCTGAAGCAGTTGAAATACTTATTTCATTTAATATATTTTCTTAAGAATGCAGGCTAAAAACGAGTTAGAGAAATATTGTTGTCACTAACATCATTAAATTTATATCAATTGTATAAGAAATTGATGGGAAAATATCCATTGACATTTTATTTATTTATTTTGACCAATTGTTTTTACACTAAAGCTCATAAATTCAACATACATTTCTTCTAATTTCAATATAATACAAAGGTTTAATTATTTATAATGTGATTAAAACATCATGTATAAAGATGAGAGTTATTATTTGGATGACTAAATATTTTTAAATTTGAATATTTAAGTTTTTTTTAATTTTAAAAAATATGTTTAACTTTATCAATTTTGTTTTATTAATGGTAAAACTAATACATGTTTTGGTTGTCACAAAATTTTATTTGTGTAATCTGCAATATTTTATAAAGTTATTTCTTTCTTATTTAATTAATATTTCTTTTTTATTTAAAATTTATATAATTATATTTTTTTAATACTCGATAATATAATATAGTTTTTTATTATGGTTTTTTATTTTTTAAAATTAATTAATTGGTATTGATAAAAAAAGTGGTTATGGATACATACTTATTACTCACTGACTATGGAAATGAGAAAAAAAAATATTAACAAAAATGAGAATAAAATTTTACTTCAAGATGAGATGGGACAATAGAATCTATCCTTACCCCATTAAATTATTATCTCTAATAATGATTTAAACCTAAATTTACTTTTATAAATATCAAATAATAATAAAAGTCATGTTTTAGTGCCTTCTTTTAGGTAAGACCAAGACATTCTCCCAAAATAATAGAATAGAGGTAAGGTACTAATGCTTTACCCTATCTTCTCATATAAAATATATGCAAATACCAAGTTTAGAATTCTTTAGTATGAAATAAAGTCCCTAGTTATTTTAAAAAATACTTTAGGTATTTATTATAAATATTAACAAATTTAAACTAAATTCGTCTTATCTACAAAAATCATATTTAAAATGCCATTTATTCAATTGCCATTTTCTTGTAGATGAATCTCTTCTATTTTTACATTACATGTTAAAGAAAAATATATTTTTTAAAGTAAAAATAGTACTACTAATTATTTTTTGGTGGGTATCAAATATCAATTGATCTTTTTATATTCGAAATAGGGGGATGTTCATATTTAGAAAAAGTAAGGTGAACTTTAGAAAGTGTATGTAGAGTATGTTATAGTGAAGTGATAGTGCTGCATAAATAACTAAATACCAAGGCAAATACATTGTTCAGAGAGAGGAACAAACATCATCTTGTGACATGAGATTGAAGAAGAAGAAGATGCTGAAGGTTTGGTATCAGTGAAAGCTAAGTTCTGGTTTGTGTGAGATCAATGGAGGGAAGTGGCATATCCAGAGTTGACAGTGCAAGAAGCAGTGGTTCTAAGATATGGAGGAATAACAGCATGGATGTTTTCTCAACTTCTGAACGTGAAGATGATGAAGAAGCTCTCAAATGGGCAGCAATAGAGAGACTCCCCACGTATCTTCGCATTCAGAGAAGTATTCTCAACAATGAAGATGGTAAAGGGAGAGAGGTTGACATCAAACAACTAGGCCTCACAGAGAGGAAGATCATTGTGGAGAGGCTTGTGAAGATAGCAGAAGAGGACAATGAAAGGTTCTTGCTGAAACTCAGAGAGAGAATGGACAGGTTAGAGTTTTGTTTTTGAATGAAAGCACCACTTTTTTTGCAGCATGCATTCAAACAAAAGCTGATTTGTTTACCCTTTTGAAAATGAAAACATGGCCTATTGAAGCATAGTTTCTTTCTGAAAATATCTCAAAAGGGTCACGGTGTTGTATGCAACTTTCCTTTAGTATCAAGGATTGCTACAAAACTGTGTCAGTAACTGCAATTTAAAGCCTTGATTCTCGGTGGATTTGAGACTATATTGAGATTTGAGATGCTTGTGATTGATCTGTTGGACTGAATATGCAGAGTTGGGCTTGATATTCCGACAATAGAAGTTAGATTTGAGCATGTTAATGTGGAAGCACAGGTTTATGTTGGAGGACGATCCTTGCCTTCAATGCTGAACTTCTTCGCTAATGTAATTGAGGTATTTCGATATAACACATGCTGTTTCTGTAGTGTTTTTTTTCTTGGTTTATCTCTGGTCGTTTAATTATGAAACCACCTCTTCCTTTTGCCAAGGGATTCTTACATTGTCTTCACATAATTCCAAGTCCAAAGAAACCGTTACATATACTTCAGAATGTCAGTGGAATCATAAAGCCTCGAAGGTGAACTCAACACTTACTGTTTTTTTTTTTTTCATTGTATGATTATGTATTGATTTTACTAAATTATCACCTTTTGCAGAATGACATTGCTTTTGGGACCACCAGGTTCTGGAAAGACCACTTTGCTATTGGCATTGGCTGGAAAACTTGGTAAAGATTTGAAAGTAAGAAAACAAACTTTAATTATGATAACTATGAGAGAATAACTCCCCTAATTCAATAATTATTACTACTATAGCTTGCATTTGAGTGACTGATATAATTGGTGATGGAACCTCAGCATTATGGGAGAGTCACATACAACGGATATGAGCTTGAAGAGTTTGTGCCACAAAGGACATCAGCATATATAAGTCAACATGATAACCACATTGGAGAAATGACTGTGAGAGAAACACTGGCTTTCTCAGCTAGATGTCAAGGGGTTGGACAGAATTATGGTTTGTTGCTTCATTTTCAGGAATAAAATCATAGTTAAAAAAAGCAATACAAAATACCTTTTAACCGAATATCATCTCAACAATCTTAAATTCTCAAAATCAGAGTTTTGAATTTAACTTCGTTACAGAAATGTTGGCTGAGCTACTAAGAAGAGAGAAACAAGCAAAGATTAAACCAGATCCTGATATTGATGCCTATATGAAGGTGAGAAAATAAAAAAAAAGGTTTGACAAAGAACTTTGTTTGAAATTCTGAACTCATAGGATCATATTGTGTAGGCTGCAGCACTAGGAAGACAGAGAACGAGGGTAGTCACTGATTACATTCTTAAGGTAAGAGTTCAGATTCATCAGATAAAGAAAATATTGATGGTTTCTGAAGAAACAGCATAATATTTTTCATGTTTTCCCTTTTTAAATGGTGTAGATTTTGGGACTTGAAGTGTGTGCCGACATTATAGTAGGAGATGGAATGATTAGAGGTATCTCAGGAGGGCAGAAAAAGAGAGTCACAACAGGTAGTTTCTGTTTATCAATAACAGCATGAAAAATAACTTAAATCAAGAATTGGGAACCTATAAAGTGCTTGATTACTAAAAGTTTCTGCGTAATAATGAAGGGGAGATGCTGGTTGGACCTATAAAGGTGTTGTTCATGGATGAGATATCAACTGGTTTGGACAGTTCCACAACTTTTCAGATAGTGAACTCCATCCAACAATCTATCCATATTCTGAATGGAACTGCACTTGTTTCTCTGCTACAGCCAGCACCAGAAACTTATGGACTATTTGACGATATAATACTGTTAACAGATGGGCAAATTGTGTATCAAGGACCAAGAGAAAATGTACTCGAGTTTTTTGAATCTATGGGTTTCAAGTGTCCTGAAAGAAAAGGAGTTGCTGACTTCCTACAAGAAGTATGAGTGTGATTCACTTGGTGTACGTTTTAAAATTTTCTTGTTCGTATTTTATGGAATGAAGGTTAATTTTGTTCTTGTGGGGGTGCAACAGGTTACATCAAAAAAGGATCAGTGGCAATATTGGGCACGTAAAGATGAACCTTACAGCTTTGTCACTGTCAAGGATTTCGCTGAATCTTTCCAATTATTTCACATAGGTCAAAAACTAGGAGAGGAACTAGCCACTCCATTTGACAAGTCTAAATGCCATCCAAATGCATTGACCACAAAGAAGTATGGTGTTAACAAGAAGGAGCTGCTGAGGGCTTGTGCTAGCAGAGAATTTTTGCTTATGAAGAGAAATTCGTTTGTCTACATATTCAAAGTCACACAAGTGAGAAACATTCAGTCACTAACTCTGTTCATATTATCTGATTTGAAACTAAAATTTTGTGTCTCCTTTTCTTCTTGTCTTTTTCTTTTGGATCCTTATTCATGTGTTGATCCTTTGTTTTCAGCTTGTCTATTTAGCTGTCATGACAACAACATTATTTCTACGAACTAAGATGCATCACGAGACTGTGGAGGATGGAGGAACTTACATGGGTGCTCTTTTCTTCGCAGTCACGGTAGCAATGTTCAATGGAATATCAGAGCTAAATATGGCCATTATGAAACTTCCTGTCTTTTACAAGCAAAGGGACCTTCTTTTCTATCCTGCATGGGCTTATTCTATTCCACCATGGATTCTCAAAATACCTATAACCCTTATAGAAGTAGCTATTTGGGAAGGAATCTCTTACTATGCCATTGGCTTTGATCCAAATTTTTTAAGGCAAGAAGCCACAACATCATCAATTAAGCTTCTGGTTATTCATTTTGGAATCTAATGAGAAGTTCTACTGGCAGGCTTTTGAAGCAGTACTTGATACTTCTGTGCATTAATCTGATGGCATCTTCGATGTTTCGGTTGATGGCTGCATTAGGAAGGGATGTTATAGTTGCAAACACTGTTGGAGGGTTTGCGTTACTTGTAGTTCTGGTTTTGGGAGGATTTGTGATCTCGCGAGGTAAGAAAAATGGTAACTTGAAATTTGGTTTATGTAATGAAACCTTTTTATGATAAATTTGTTCTTTGTACCAGAGGATGTGCACAAATGGTTTGTGTGGGGTTACTGGTCCTCACCTCTGATGTATGGACAGAATGCCATAGCTGTGAATGAGTTTCTTGGTCATAGTTGGAAAAAGGTAACACTCTTTGTTTGCAATGGTTAACATGTTTCATGAGAAACAATGAGCCTTGGAAAGTTAGATATATATATTTATGAGATGATTTGTTGATGCCGTAGGTTGCTCCAAATTCCAACGAAACATTAGGAGTTTTGATACTGAAAACTCGTGGACTTTTTCCAGAAGCTTATTGGTACTGGATTGGAGTAGGAGCATTAATTGGTTATGTATTTCTGTTTAATTTTCTGTTCACCTTGGCTTTGCAATATCTGAGTCGTAAGTCCCATCTTCATGCATCTTTTAACTGAGAAATTTACTTGGATCATTTTATATAACCACAGACTTAATTTGTTCTCATTGAACATGTTTCTTCTGCAGCATTTGGAAAGGATCAAGCAGGGCTATCCCAAGAGACATTGCTGGAGAGAAATGCTTCAACAAGTGAAGAGTTAATTCAATTAACGAATGAAAAGAGCTCCTCTGGTGAGTCCTTGAGCACAAGTTACAGTTTCTCCATTTTCAGCTTGTGCTTTGGTGTATTGAGGCCATAACCTATTGAATGTGATGACAAGTCAGAAATAAAGATGGTAGATGAAGCAAGTATGTCATCGAGGTCATTTTCTGGAAGAGTTAGTGATGACAAGACTAACAGAAGTGGAAGGAGGGGTATGGTTCTTCCTTTTCAACCTTTATCCCTCACTTTTGATGAGATCAAGTATTCTATAGACATGCCACAGGTACTTTATTTTCAAGTGAAATCTTCCCATTTATATTTTAGAGCCTACTTCAACTTTTTTTGCTCCAAGTGGACAAGGAAATTGCTATAGCACTAAACTTTGTCTGATATTTGTGGAAAAATAATTAGAACTGTTGTATTGATTGTAGGAAATGAAACACCAAGGAGTTTTTGAGGAACGTCTAGAACTTTTGAAGGGTGTTAGTGGTGTCTTTAGGCCAGGAGTACTAACAGCTCTGATGGGCGTAAGTGGTGCTGGTAAGACTACTTTGATGGATGTTCTAGCTGGAAGGAAAACTGGTGGATATATTGAAGGGAACATCACAATATCTGGATACATAAAGAGGCAAGAAACATTTGCAAGAATCTCAGGATACTGTGAACAATTTGATATTCACTCACCCAATGTTACAGTTTATGAATCTTTGCTATATTCGGCCTGGCTTCGTTTACCTGGTGAAGTTGATCGCGCAACTAGAAAGGTAGAACTTTCTTCTGTCTAAATTGAAACAGGAAACTCATCACTTAAGTCCTGGAAGAATGATCAGGTTCTCTCATGAAAACTTCTCTAAGTACAAAGAAAAGAAGAAAGAAAAATCATCCATAAACTAAAATTAGTTTCGGTATGCTATAATTAGCTTATAACTTCTACGTATCAATTCATGTATAAATTGATTTGTAGAAGTTATAATCTAGTTTTAACAGAAGGTGAAACTAATATTGGTTTTTCTTCGTACTTTTCTCTTGTAGAAGTGTTTATGAAGAAGTTTCCTCAATATTGACCGTCTCTCTTCCATATCTTATTACTTGCAACGATTTAGTACACTTGTTGTCATCACATCATGCATAAAGACATAACATCTTGTAAAATTGAACTGCATTCACTGAGTTGTAGATGTTCTTGGAGGAAGTCATGGAGCTAGTTGAGCTTAACTCAATAAGAGGAGCACTTGTTGGCTTACCAGGAGAGACTGGTCTTTCAACTGAGCAGCGCAAGAGGCTTACAATTGCAGTTGAACTTGTAGCCAACCCATCAATAATTTTCATGGATGAGCCAACCTCAGGTCTTGATGCTAGAGCAGCTGCAATTGTAATGAGAACTGTGAGGAACACTGTGAACACAGGACGAACTGTGGTTTGCACCATCCACCAGCCAAGTATTGATATATTTGATGCATTTGATGAGGTAAGTACTAACTAGTCTTCACATTGAGGTAAAATTCAGTGTAAGCCACCCTTTTGGAAACTGTGTTTCAAAGAATAAAGTATTTCCATCTCCACTTTTTCAGCTGCTACTCTTGAAATTGGGAGGAGAGCAAATATATGCTGGTCCATTAGGCCGCCACTGTTCCCATCTGATTCAGTACTTTGAGGTGAATATCTGGTGTAAATGAGATTCAACACACAACACACATATAAACATAAGTTGCTTCTTTAGCATTATAAATATAGCATATTCACTATAGTGCATGATTGATATAGGCTATTGAAGGAGTTCCTAAGATCAAGGATGGTTATAACCCTGCAACCTGGATGTTGGAAGTAACATCAGCAGGAACAGAAGCAAGTCTTAAGGTCAACTTCACCAATGTGTACAGAAACTCAGAACTATATCGGTTAGACTTCCAACACTCACATATTAGAATCAGTAGCTGTTTGGTTTCTTTTCACTTTTCCTTTTTGTGTTTCTAACTCTCACTATCTGTTTCAACCTTCTCTTTTCAATTTTATATACATTACTATCATTCTTTTGTGTGGTTCCCCTTTCCAAACATCTGTTTGGAAAGTGAACACAAGTGTGTTCTCAAAGTAAATGGACTCAATTGTTGATGATTTTAATGTGGTTGTTTATCAAGATTTTGATCAATCACTTACTGATGCTTCTAATTGTATAGGAGAAACAAAGAATTGGTCCAAGAGCTTAGTATACCACCTCAAGGTTCAAAAGATCTACACTTTGATAGTCAGTATTCACAGACTTTGGTAGCCCAATGTAAAGCTTGTCTATGGAAACAACATTTATCATACTGGAGGAATACATCATATACTGCAGTTAGACTCCTATTCACAATACTAATAGCATTGTTATTTGGGATCATATTTTGGGACATTGGCCTGAAAAGGTATGTGAAAAAGCAAACAATGCATGGAGATAATATAAACAAAGTGATGTGAAAATGAAATTCAAAACAAATATTATCTATCACCTAGATGGTTATTAATAACTGCATAATAATGAAAATCACAGGAGAAAAGAGCAAGATCTTTTCAATGCTATGGGCTCAATGTATGCTGCAGTTACCTTCATTGGAGTACAAAATGCTACCTCAGTGCAGCCTATAATAGCTGTAGAGAGAACAGTTTTTTACAGAGAGAGAGCTGCCGGAATGTATTCAGCTTTGCCATATGCAATTGCACAGGTAAAGTAGTAACACACTTTTTCTACTCCACACACTGTTGATTAAAATTTTGAGTTTTTTGATGCATACATATCTGTCATACTTCAAACTGCAAAGCAACAACAAAAGCTAATAGATCATTGAACTGTAAAAGTTGAACTCTAATAATTGTTTTGTATTTGCAGGTTATTATTGAACTTCCTCACATCTTGGTTCAGACCCTGATGTATGGGATTATAGTGTATGCCATGATGGGATTCGATTGGACCACATCAAAGTTCTTGTGGTTTCTTTTCTTCATGTTCTTCACTTTCTTATACTTCACCTTATATGGTATGATGACCATGGCCATCACCCCCAATGCACATGTTGCTGCCATATTGTCCAGTGCATTCTTTGCAATATGGAGTCTTTTCTCAGGCTTCGTCATTCCCTTATCTGTGAGTCACACAACCTTGTTTAAATTTTTTTTTTCTTATATGTCACTGCTCACTCTAAAACAAAATGCCACTTCCTAATGGTTACTTGGGTTTGCTTTCTTTTATCAAACACCCTGTAAGCATAGAAGTTGTGAATTTAAAGTAAGAGTTTGAAGCATATTTACAAGCAATTCTACTGGTATACACAACCCAATGCCATAACAAACACTCTTTTTTACTGTAACAATTTCAGAGAATACCAATATGGTGGAAATGGTACTATTGGATTTGCCCTGTTGCATGGACCTTGAATGGATTGGTGGCTTCTCAATATGGAGATGACATGCACAAGCTTGAGAATGGCCAAAGGGTTGAAGAATTTGTGAAGAACTATTTTGGGTTTGAACATGATTTTCTTGGAGTGGTGGCAATTGTTGTGGCTGGTTTCTCACTTTTGTTTGCACTCATCTTTGCCTTTGGAATCAAAGTGTTCAACTTCCAAAAAAGATGAAATCATCACAATGCTTCTCACTCTAGATCATACAACTATACCCAATTTTTATGAACATTTTAGCTAGTAAAAAAAATGGTGTTTATATACATTTGTCAAAATCCTAGATCATCTTTACCTCTAGAATTGGCCCTAAATTAATAGTATTACTTGATTTTATGAGTTGTCATTAATTTTTGTCATCATCTTGTAATTTAATATATTGCTCTCAAAGAACCATTATTGTATCATATGTCATGAATATTGACATGCAAGCATTTAATTTAAATTTTTATGACATGTCACTTTCTAAGTTATAGTTTAAAATAGTATTCTTGTCTTAATAACTTCTTTTATATATTTAGATTTTGAAGAACACTGAAAGATTGCTCAAACTCCAATATTTTACTCCAAATGGACTCCTAATTAACCTAACTTTATTTTATGTTGGGTTTTGTTGAAAAGGAAAGTGGGAATCGATACACCCAATATTACCTTTTGCCACAAACTTTTCATTTCATGTAATATAGTTGAATTTAAATATAAGAAAATTAAGTTATGCATAATAGATTTAAATATGAATAAATTTAACCTTGTAATGGTATTAATCTTAAAATATTCATGATAACAAGATAATTAGAAATAGATATTTTTTAATTAAAATTATTAAATTTAACAATGTAATATTTACCACTTTTGAAGTATCAGTTGTTTAAATAAGAAATCATAATTTTCACCACTTTTAAAAATAGAACCTTAAGTGTTTGTAATTCTTTCTGTCATTGAATTTTATTATTTTCGTAGATAGATTCTTAAAACACCTCTCCATGATTAAATTCTTTCACGTTATCCTAAAACATGTTTTTATGTTGGAAATTCAACACAAACAAATGTTATTTACAGTCTTGTCAAACCAAAATTCATTCAACAATTTAATCAATATATCACCTACTCTATCCTTGAAGGTTTGAAAAATGTTGATAAGAAAATTAGGTTTGAAAAATATTACTGAGGAGATATAACAAGTTGAGGTGGTTTGAGAAAAAAAAAACAAAAACAAAACAAAGTTATGAAACAAAATTATGAGAGGATATTGGAGATGACTACATGATTAAGAAGTTTAACCAATTATATTTAAATTCTAGCATTGATTGTTTCCAACTTTCATGAAAAAAATAATAGAAAAAGTGAAAGGAGACTAGAAGACTAAAAAAATGATATCAGTGATAGAAATAATATATGCATAAGATACAATAATATAATATATTCAAGTATGAGTTAAAAATTGTGTACCTGGAACTAATGAAGGATCCATGGAAGCACGTAGTATGAGATGTTACTGTTCTCTTTCTGATGGATATTTTCAAACGTAAAAGTATTTTACGTT
>Ga0214542_1003570_pt1 | contig 31595 bp, 24 predicted proteins | sample CNSS1metaG_FD_160096 | JGI IMG/M metagenome (GOLD analysis project Ga0214542, IMG submission 160096) | Root nodule microbial communities from cowpea collected in UCLA plant growth center, Los Angeles, California, USA - CNSS1 | ecosystem: Host-associated > Plants > Roots > Nodule | place: USA...
CTATATTCTATTTTTTTAAAATATATATATATATATATATATATATATGTTTTTCTTAGTTGGACATGTTAGTATGTTATATCAAATGCATCTATTAAAAAAAAAAACTTAATATACTTATTCCAGTCCAGCTAATACAACAAGATGATATAGGTTGAAAATCACATTCAAATATCAATGATTACTATTTATACCCTTTATAAATCTTATCCTACCCCTCGTAGAAATATTTTTATGGAAAGGGTAAGTTGAAGGCTTTTAGTTACTGTATCTTCACAATTTCTTTGTCCATCCCTCAAATTTTGAATTGACCATTTTATTGTTAGGAAGGGTGGTGAGATTATATATTTCGAAAGTTTTACAGAACATTTTTTCTTTTTGAGATTTTCAAAATAAAATTTTCGAACACAATTTTTCGAAGGCGATTTTCAGAATAAAAATTTTAAAACGTATAAAAAATGTTTCGGAATAAAATTTTTTAAATCAGATTTTCAAGAAAAAGAAAATCTTTCTGAAATTCTTAAATGTTTTCCGAAATAAGTTTGTTGAAATAAATGAAATATGTTCTGGAAAAAAAAATTCAAAACTAGTTTTTTTTTTTTTGCATTTTCTTTTCGTTTTTTCTTTCTTTTTCTGTAGTTTTTTTTTTGTCTTTTTATTTTTACCTTTAAGGTGACGGTGCGGTGAAATGTGGTGTGATACTATGAGGAAGAATATTTAAGTCTTGTGCTAGTATTATGAGTGTACAGTTAGTAACTATTTGGTGCAGAAAGCAATAGTCTAAAAAAAATAAAAAAACCAAAAAAGGCCCAAGAGAACGGGTCTCCAAGCCCATTTTCTACGTGCGTGTCTCTTGAAACGCAATGCAACGCAACGAAACCACCATAGTAGAGTTCGTTTGAGCTTCATTTCCTTTCCACAGCCTGGGACCTCAATCAATGGTGACAAGAAGAAAGCTCCTGAATTTGTTATCAGCCCTAAACGTTTCTGACCTACTTCCTCATCACGCCAATGCAATTATCCGTTTTTCCAAACCCCCCAAAACCCTTAGGGTTTATTACGGAACCCAATCATCCAAACTCCCCGAATACGAGATGCCATCGGTGACATGGGGCGTGATCCAAGGTCGCAAGGAGAAGCTCGTTTCGCGAGTAATCATCTTCGACTACCTCAAGGGTTTGGGAATCATCCCGGACGAGTTGCACGACCTCGAACTTCCCTCCACCGTCGACGTCATGCGCGAGCGTGTCGAGTTTCTCCAAAAATTAGGTCTAACAGTCGACGATATCAACAATTACCCTTTGATCTTAGGTTGCAGTGTCAGAAAAAACATGATTCCCGTGTTGGGGTACTTAGAGAAAATTGGGATTGCAAGGCCCAAGCTTGGGGAGTTCGTTAAGAATTACCCGCAGGTGTTGCATGCTAGTGTCATCGTTGAGCTTGCTCCTGTTGTTAAGTTCCTCAGGGGCCTTGATGTGGAGAAAGATGATATTGGGTATGTGTTGCAGAAGTACCCTGAACTTCTTGGGTTCAAGCTTGAGGGTACTATGAGCACTTCGGTGGCTTATCTTGTTAGTATTGGAGTGAACCCTAGAGATATTGGTCCAATGGTTACTCAGTATCCTTATTTGTTAGGGATGAGAGTTGGGACTGTGATCAAGCCCATGATTGATTACTTGGTCGATTTAGGGTTGCCGAAGAAGGTTTTGGCTAGGATGTTGGAGAAGAGAGCTTACATTCTTGGCTATGATCTTGAGGAAACTGTGAAACCCAATGTGGAATGTTTGATTAGTTTTGGTGTTAGAAGGGAGTGTTTGGCTTCGGTTATTGCTCAATATCCGCAGATTCTTGGGCTGCCTCTGAAGGCTAAGTTGTCCACTCAGCAGTACTTTTTCAGTTTGAAGCTTAAGGTTGATCCTGAAGGGTTTGCACGGGTGGTGGAGAACATGCCTCAGGTAGTGAGCCTGAACCAGCACGTGATTATGAAGCCCCTTGAGTTCCTCCTTGGAAGGACTGTAACAGAGGAGGATGTGGCTAGAATGGTGATCAAGTGTCCTCAGTTGGTGGCATTGAGAGTTGAGCTGATGAAAAACAGCTATTACTTCTTTAAGAGTGAGATGGGGAGACCCTTGAAAGAGCTTGTGGAATTCCCGGAGTACTTTACTTACAGTTTGGAGTCTAGAATCAAACCCAGATACCAGAGGCTCAAGAGTAAGGGGATAAGGTGTTCGTTGAATTGGATGCTGAATTGTAGTGACCAGAGGTTTGAAGAGAGGTTGCAGGGTCATTACATTGAAACTGAAAGTGTAGGTCCCGGATTCTGTATGGGAGGGAAATTGGAGCTACCGGGGAATGACATAATGTCAGATGACGAAGCTGAGAGTGATGATGAAATACTATACAGAAGAACTGTTTCTCTATAGCTCCACTATTTTTTTATTTTTCTGGGGTTGGTGAAACCATTCCAAAGTATAATTGTTATCAATTAGAGGACTAGTTTAATCTGTTTTGTCCCCATTTGTATTGCCAATAGATGACATATCACTTTCTCTATTCATTCGTTTGCTGTAATATCTTTGGAGGCAATAGTGAAGTCTGAAACCCTGATATTTCGCCCTGAATATCCATGTAAATTATGTTGTTTGTTTCCTTCGTGATCTAGTGATAAACTAATAGTGCCATTAAGGCAGAATTTTGAACACTACTTTATCTGTTATTGATATTTGTGGAAACACGGTGGATCATATAAAAGCGATAGGGATTTATCTTTGTTTTCTTGTAAATCCTTATTCCAATTCTTTACTACTTCCCCTAATAACCAGTGATTGATTTCTTTTATATATTACTGATCGAGGTCTTTTTAAGAAACGAAGTGTCAATAATTGCATTTGAATTGCTTTCACTTCAGTCGGTTCTTAGATCTTCGAGCTCAGAGGTGGCAACCTTTCGATGTTAGGGTGGGCTCTAGGCACAAAAGAAACCACTACTAAATTGTGTGGTTGAATAATTTTATCGGATGGAATTTTAATCATGTGATTTTTTACATTTCAGCTCATTTATTTGTTCATTTTTTAGTCATTTTATCTTTTCCCTGACATTACATTGTTATGAAATTAATCATAAATATCTTCCAAATTTCAAACACGCTAAATAGGTCATATAGAAAACATAACATTCAAACTATGCAATAGTGGCTTGAAGAGGACAAAATATTACTTCGTCATTTATGTCAAATGTTGCTCATTTGCAAAAATAGTCGATTGATTTACGGGATTGATTCGAATTGAAGATAAATAAATTTGAAAGCTTGACCAATTTAAAGTGGAAATAATAATATAATCAATTCAAATTAATTGGTTTTGTTAATCCAATAACACCCGGACTAACAATCCACACTTAATCTTCGCAAGCGTGAACTAGCAATACCTTACATACGAAGCAATTTAGCCAATTGATTATATATTTTAATTCTTTTAATTTTATGTTTTTCCATCTTTAAATGAAAATTTAAATGTCATGGATGTCACCATTTTTTGTACCAGTGCCTTTTACCGTTGAAATGTAAATAAATTTTAATAAAGGAAACTGAATAAACTACGGGCACATAGACGACACGCTCTCATCCAATAAAAAAATTGACATCAATGATAATTGTTTTCTTTTCAAACGATACTTGCCGTATGAGCTATGCCTCCCTTGAACTTTTACTCAGTGGTGTAGAATTTCTCTGTCGACAAAATTACACTCTTCAAGTTACATAAAGTATATTATCCTAAGAAATGTATATATAATAATAATAATAAAAAAAATACTACTACTAATAACAATAATAATTTAATCCCTTCTAATGCAAAAGGGATCTCTTAAAATTGGTTTCTTTTATGACTTTTAATAATTTTCACTAGTTTAAAATCCACGTAATAAAATTCACAACTCCAAAATTTAAAATAAAATATCAGTCAATAATAGAAGTATTCAATATATAATTTCAATTACCTAACCTAAAAGTTGTTGGCAAGACTATCCAAGTACTATCATGAAGCTAAAATATAACATTATGATCTCAAGAGGAGAAGAATCTTCATATAGATAATCTAGTTATAAAGACAGAATGTCGTACTTCATCCTTCTTAGTGATAAGAGGGGGATCATAAGTGCAAGCGCTATGGGTTACCAAAATTTAACAACAGAGAAATGAAAGGCAGCACTTCGTGCTTCACACAAACACGAACTTATAATCAACTTGAAACTATTAATGTATTTCACAACCAAATAAGCTTAGATCTTGATCTGATTACAAAGATATTAACAAACCTGAGATGAGAGGGCACAATCACACTATCTGCGTATTACAAATATCAACTGCAAAAAGGAGAAAGGGGGGATATAAAGCTACCTATACAACCACACAGCCACCCAAAGAAAAGCTGAAGGTTAGCTCCAAGTTAATTTTCTTCCTTTGCCTGGCTTCTTAGCCGATCTCTCTCTAAGCAGGAAATACACGACTCTATGTCAGACGCATACCGATTCTCAAACTCTCTTCTCACCATCAATCCATGGCCAATAACATAAACAATGGTCGTCGGAATGCGTTACAATCTTATAATCAATTGGGGGGAAAAGATAAAAGTAAAAATAAACAAAGAAGGGTAGAGGAACGATGCTATGAAAGTTCAATCCTTAGTGCCTCTTCGGGAGACATTGTCATTGGGTGCTGCGTGTTAATCCTCCCCGTGCCACATTTCTGAGCAAATGTAACATGTCACCCAAGTTAACGGGGAAATCATTAAGTCAAGCATATACAATTTGAAAATTCAATCACCAAATTCAGGAATTTCTGCAAGTTCAAGAATTGTTGACAAAAAATCAACAAAATAAATCCTATACCGACGGGGATTTTAACAATTACATACAAACGTAGTTTAAGAAACGAAAACAGGGCAAACGAATAATGTAATTTTAGAGAAAATATTCTCTCACATATTAGAGGATAATATCGATAAATATTCTAAAAATCACGTGTATTCACTGAAGATCCGAAACAAAATCGGATAGATCATTTAAGTAAATAATGCCATGGCAATGTAAAATATGTATCACATATGCAACGAGATACAAAATACAAGTTATGATCAATAGCAATGATCTTCCTTTTCCAGAAAATTGATGTAAAATTTTTCAACACAAATCACTAGGGTTGCATGTGTCAAAATGCCTAGATATTGTTCAGTTACCATAACAGGGTGAAAACAAAATTATCCATTAGGTTAACCGTAAAAATGGTACATGATGTAAACCTAAAATCTGGCAAATCAATAAATAGAAGGGGAAAAAAAAAGGTACCTTCCAGAAACAAGCTGATGCTGAGCACTGTTCACAGGACCCTTTACATTACTGAAACGCTTTGCTCTGCTCTCTTGTTCTTTCTCCACACGCATTGCAGCTACCTCCTTCTCCATGACCGCTACTTCTCTTCTCATCTTCTTAGCCTCAACTTCCATGGCTTTGGTCAGTGTATCTACTTTCTTTGCTAGCATCTGACAAATAATACCATTGCAAATTAGCTAAGATTATAATATCAACTACTAATCTAATATTAATCCCAAATCAAATAAATACTAACTTCAATGGCATCATCTTTATCTTTTAGGCTTTGATCTTTCTCATGACCAGCTTTCCTCAAGGCTAAGACCTCTTTCTGCAGCAAATCATACAAAACCCCAGAAACACTATCCTCCGTATCGACTGTTGGGAAGTCATTTGGCTTATCATCTGAATTTCCTTTCCAATTATCATTTTCTTCCCGGTGTTTGGTTCCTTCAGAAGACTGATTGAATGAATAACTTGGAGGTTTTCCATTTAGAAGAATTTTACTCCTTTCTAATGACCTTGTGCCGCCATCAAATGATTTAGATGTGCCTTTAGCATGCTTCAAAACTGTGCTTGAAGATACAGAAGACCTAAGTTGAATGGATGGTGATCTTTTCAGAAACCCATTAGATGTTAGTTTAGAGATGTTATCAGCCCCACCAAGGGATTGTCGTCGAGAAGGCCCATTGCTAATACATCTTCCCTCTGAGGTGCCGCGATTAATACTGTTAGAAGTTTCTCTCAAACTCTCCTGTAGCACTTTAAGCCTTAATTGATATTTTTCCTGAAAATTGTAAAAGGTTTACCTTGAGTAACGGCAGAAGTAATCTCCTAAGCTAATACATGGGGGCTGTAAAACCAGATTATTACTTTTAACTGTGCTTCAGACTTTGCAGTGCGCTCAGTTATAGCAAGCTTGTCTCGAAGTTGCTGCATCTCTCCCTACAAGAATGTAGTTTGGTAAAAATAAATTGAAACCGCATTGAAGGGAAACAAAATTGAGGAAGATTTTAGGTATCTATTATTTAAAGAAAAAAGCTTAAATCAAAAGGAATCATAAATAATATTCACCTGCAAGAATCGTCGTTCTTCAAGCCATTGTTTTACAGGCATCACTTTGTCATTAGCATCCTTCCATTCATTAGCAACCACTACAGCTACTCTGTTTGCTGTTACCTTGGCACGAGCTAACTCCCGGTCAAGTGTTTTTCTTTCTTCCTATGTAGTGTCAAAATAGGCAAATGCAGCAATTAGCATGCTTTAAGTTATGATTGAGTAAACAAAGAAGAAGAGTATAGTTAATATAGTTAACTCATTACATTCATTTCTTGAACTTTCCGCTGATAATCTCTCACAGCATTGGCAGCCGCACCACCCGCAAGTACAGCCTCTTCTAGTTCCCTCACGGTTTGGGTAAGCTTTTCAACCTCTGCCACCTTCAGTCTATGCATTTTGTCCAAAATTTTATTTTCTTCCTGGAAGAGGATATGATGACACCAAATGTAAGAAATTAAATTATTACCGCTGGCATAATTGGAGAAGAAACATAGTACAAAATTGCAAATACCTGGCAAATCTCAATCTGTTTAATTAGCTCTTGATTTTTATTTTGGAGATCATCCACCATGGAGGCCTTAGCCAAGGCAATCTGAACAGTCTTCTCAGCTTCAAGAAGTGCTGCTTCTTTAGATTTGGTAAGACGATCTAAAGCTTTGTTATCATCTTGAAGTTTAGCAATCTGCAAGGAACAAGTTCAAGAAAGCAATGACATAAATCACCCATGACAGGCCAGCTTCAGTTGCCTTCATCAGTTTCTTCTCATGGGAATCGCATTCAAAGTAGAAGAACAAAATAACAGTACCTCTTGCCGGGCAAGCTTAAGTTCAGCTTCTAGAGGAGCAAGAATGGCCTCTATAGGAGGCATGTCATCATCCTTCTGAGCAGCATGGACCCTTCGAAGAGTGGCTTCAGCAGCAAACTGAGCTGCCATCGATGCTTTCTTGTCATCATTGATTTTCTTTATTTCAAGATTCTGCAAGAAATATCCAGTTTAGTAAACACATCATGTAACCTAAAAAATTTAGTCCTCACTAAGGTTGATAGAGTGTTCAAGTAATACTTTGCTTTCTAGAAGAGACTCTGTTAACTTCAGCTTCCCTTCAACCTTTGACAACTCTTCAGTAAGCTACAGAACAACGAAAAAAAATACAGAAAATAAAGTTATATTTCAAGTTGACGTTAAGTGATGACTCTATACATTAAGAAACAGCAGCAACACGAATAAATGAAAGCATGGCACATTAACAAGTTCTCATGTGACCATGCACTAAAAATAGTTGAAGTAATTACAAAACCACGTTAAAATACAACACGGGCGAAGTAGCCCCACTCACTAAATCAGCCAAAGCATAATTACTTGCACAAACACATGAAACAGAAAAACTGGAAGAATGACTATTGAACAATAAATATACGCACAGTAAACACCAAAAGCAAACTCGAATCAATACACCATTCACCAAGAAACAAAAACGGGAACATACAGAGTACTTTGTATAATTTTTTTTTTTTTTTGCTAAGTAATAAAATCAGTGAGCAAAGAAACATTGTCCAGTGCAAAAGTTGAAAAATAAAAAATAAATAAATAAAGAAATTAGTAATGAAGTTTCCATATTCTTAAGTCCTAATTATAACAGTAACAGCAATGATCATATCAGAAACTTGTAATTGATTCAATTTAACTTCAATAATACAACGAAGCAAAAATTAGAAGGTGACCTCTTCAACGGCTTTTTCTCTGAGCCGTTCGGAGAACCTCAAGGCTTTGATCTCCGCTTGCGCTTCCGACAATTCCCTGTCCTTATCTGCAAACACGACGCAACACAAGCGAGTCACCATTAGTCAACAAGGCGAAGCAAAATCAGGCCAAAAACTCGCCAGATCGAGTCGCATTTTCGCACCTCTAACTTCATTCTCCAACCGATTGAGCTCCACCTTGACCGGATCCGAACCGTGCAACAGGTTCATGAACTCGTCCGCGTCGAGGCTCTGCCTCATCGAAGGCGCGCGCCTCCGCGACGAGCCTTTCCCCTCCTTGAACGATCCGGACACCGCCAACGGCGCAACCGGCGTGGCCACAGTCGCCTCCGTTCCAACCTCCCCGGAAACCTCCGCCATGGCCGATCTAAGCGATGCCGTAAGCAGTCACATCCACTTGTTCGTAGCTCCGTGGATCCCTAGGCGCGCAGTGCGAGAAACAGCAAGAGTCGCAGAGAAAATGCAGGTCTGAGAAGGAGACGGTGATTTTAGAGAGAGAGTTGCTGAGATAGATGGTTTCATAGTCTGTGCTTGTTTCTCTCTCTAGATTGTGATTTTAAATCTGGGCTTTGTTTTCCCCTTTTTTTCTTTTTTTGCTTTTTTTTAATTGTTGTTCTGTGTGTGTGTTGCAGTGAGAGTGATAGTGAGATTAAATAAATCTGAGTAATCAGTGAGTGTATAGCTGGCTGTTATGGTTAAGCAGACCAATACTGAGTGAGTGACAGGGAAACACAGTAAACCCTTTCTCATCATCTTATGTTAATCGCTCTAGTAAAGCCCAAGCCATGGTAGCGTAATGCGCACTCCATGCATTGCAATTGCAAGTTAAAACCATCTTGGATTGGATATGCGTACGATAGCCGGTGGGACCCAGAACCAGCTTAGCTGGTAAACGTGTTGTGTTTGGACAAACAAACTCACAAGTGACTGCCATTAACATTAACTAACACATATATTATGACGTTTTAAGTTTTGAAGAGATGTATCAACTTATTGGATTCATAACCATAAATAAAACACATGAAAATAAGTTAGCATTCACAACAACGATAACGTTAGCATATATATGTTTTGAATATCTATCTACAAATCATTCAAACATCATATTTTTACCAACATCCGAGAACTAAATTAAACTATTAATAGTTATGAGATAATTTAATATGGTTCCTAATCTTTTAATAATCAGTAATATAATTCGTTGATCATAGAATCCGTTGATTTGTAAATTATGTCTGTCTTTACAGTGAAATAAAAATGTTTTGATCTTAAAATTTTCTGGCGGTGTTGGTATGCGCATTGTGGATGGATTTCAATTTCAAATGTCTTCTGCACATTCATTCCTTCCGTAAATGAAAAATCAAAAAGCTTTTGATATTTTTCAAGTAGCCAAGTTTTCTCCACATTGTGTAGTTTAACTTGCTCGTGACACTGTAGGTGGTAAACTTGAGATTCTATCGGAAAACCTGTGGTTTAGAAAATTGGTCCACACTACACTGTGGCGTGCAGCAACAGCGTGTGAAGTTGATCTTTCTGCAGGAGAATATGCTCGCCCTCCAAAATCTTTAAAATTGTATTAGCGATAGAAGTGAGTGTGTTGTTGAGGGTGTGTCTTAAAGCACTTTTGATTCATAAGGTGTGTGTCTGCTCCCAGACTTGTTCACATGGAGGGTCCTTCCCACCATGTTTGACAGTGGCACCTCAAATATAATGGGACCAGGGCCACAACTTGAGGGGGAGTGAGAGCATAGTAGTTTCGCTTGAACAACAACACAAAGCAGAGTGACTCGCACCGTTATCAATTCGCTAATTTCACTGAAGAAAGGTCATAATCGATTGTGGGGTCTAAGCAAGTTTCTTTCCAATATTCATGCCCGTAATGTGACAACTTACCTCACAAAACACAACTATGCAACCGGTTTAATTCTTAACTAGGGTCACTAGACTTCAATCAACTTCAATAACCAGACAGCTAACAAAATCACATCAGCGTGTAAACATTTGATTGGTAGTGTAGGTCACTGAGTATTGAATTAAAATACATCAATAATTTCCTCCAAATTAACAATAGAACCTTCTCACATGGGCGTAGGCAAACATGTTCATATGGCTACGCTTAGCGATAAAAAATGACAACCAAATACAACTAATAAATCGTATTAATTTCAAAGATACGTTTAACCAATCTCATGGGAACTTAAACCCAGAACACACTTTCTTTTCTTTCAATTATAATCTGTCATTAAGTTACGACAGTGTGAAAAATTAATAGATCCATAAGATTTCGGCATTTGAAAAAAGGTCAAAACCATTAAACTCAATAATAAAGGAAATAACAAAAACTCTGCAAAACATATAACTACTGGGTCCTAGCAATACTTAGAACACTCATCAACAGATAACTTCAAAATTGCTAGCTCAAGCATCAAGCCTCGACTCTTTCCTCTTCCAGGATGAGGGCCTTTCCTGTTGGCTTTGCCAATAGATCTGTGTATTCTTGGAATGGTGATTTAGAGAAGCGAGTCTCCTTCCAGAATTCGGGTGTTAGAAAACCGTAGGTTTTAAGCAGACAATCAAAAGTGGCCTGTAAAAAGATAAGAGGCATTAGAAAAACTGATTAAAAATAAATAACTAAGACTCAGATATCATCCATATTTACTTATTGGTTATTCAATATTTCAAAATTCATACAAATGATTTAAAAAACTGAAAATGGTGTTACTAAATTGGATGGGGATAGATACAATAAAAACAAAATACTACCCCACTTCAAAAAACTTATAATAACCCATTCAGGGAAAACAATGGGAAAGGTAAAATTAATTATAGTTCTCTACTTAGTTCAATCTACAAAAAAGCTTACTGAAGAGATTTTACATATTAGCTTACTCATAAACTAAACATAAAATATAAAATAATTCACTTAAGTTTTCTCCTATTATTTCCTATACGTAAAAGTACTCATTGAGTTCATCAAAAAGACTGACTAAATTTTACACTGAACTCATTTCTTCTAAAGCAATTTATAGTACTAAATTAGACAACCAGAATTAATCATAAGGCAACCTAGCGCGTAATAGAATAAAACTAAATTATATAGTATGTCCATGCAACCAAGGTATGTAAGATTATAAACAATTATAAGAGTTGATCCGATAAGCAAAACACAATAACAACCAATACAATAATTAAGCATTAACGATGGCATCATCAAGTTACAGAAAAATATGGACATATAGTTGAAATACTAAAACCCTACAAATGCAATGAACATGGCAAATGTTTCTAAAAGGAGCATGACATAAATTGCTCGTAAAATTTAAACAGCATCAACCGAACGAACAAACTCAAAATCATTAATAAGGCTAAAACAACAAAATTAATCAAAACAAAAACAAAATGAATAAAACTTGAGAGAACTCGTTAAAAACCATTGTAAATAATCGTTATCAAGCATTATCCAATAAACGAAACAATCAATAGACAATAAAATAAATATTACACGGGTAAGGGTTAACCTTGACGAAGTTTCCGAGGGTTTTGGTTGAACCTCTGGAGGAGGTGAAAACATCATCGATTCCGGCGAACTGCAATACCTTTTTGGGGACCCTGGCAGCGACGATACCGGACCCACGAGGGGCAGGGACCATGCGGACTGTGACGGAACCACACTTTCCGGTGACCTTGCATGGAACGGTGTGGGGCTTTCCAATCTTGTTTCCCCAATACCCTCTCCTGACGGGAATAACAGAGAGCTTAGCCAAGATAATGGCGCCACGAATGGCGGTGGCAACTTCCTTACTGCACTTGACACCGAGACCGACGTGGCCATTACCGTCTCCAACGACGACGAAGGCCTTGAAGCGCGTACGCTGACCGGCGCGAGTCTGTTTCTGGACAGGCATGATCTTCATGACCTCGTCTTTGAGAGTAGGACCAACGAGGGTGTCAATTATTTGGTGCTCCTTAATTGGGAGTGAGTGCAGGTAGATCTGTTCCAGGCTTCGGATTTTACCATCCTTTACGAGGCGTCCAAGTTTCGTTACAGGGACCCATTTTTCCTCCTCGTCGCGGCGCCCCGAGGCCCTGCGGCGTCCGCCGCGGCCCCTATCTCCGCGGCCGCGGCCGCCGAAGCCACGACCGAATCCACCACGGTCTCCGCCTCCACGTTCGGCCATGTTGTTTGTTGCGTATGAGAGAGGGAAGGGGAAGGAGTGAGGGTGTAACTGCGCTTTTGATAAATGGGAGAAGGGTGTCTCAGTAGGGTTTCTGGTTCGAGTGTTGTTGTTCTATATATCTAAGTATGTAATGAAAGGGTCAGAGTAGGGTTTTCGTTTTGCTTGCTGTGGTCTCCGGGTTTGGTGAAACCCGTGTAGGGTTTGGGTAATGGGCTGGCCCAACTATTTAAGGGCTTATTAATTGACAAAACAATTGAAGAATACTACTTATAGGCACACACAACTAAGGTTTGGTTAAAAAAAAACACATTAACAAGTTTAGTACACTAACATGTTCACTTATAAGCATTTCATTTCGTAGAAGCATTGAATCCAATAATATTATTCTTATGCAAATTAGCTTTTCTTTATAACTATCAATACACGATAGACAGTCATAAAATTTTATGACACAATCTATTAAATCTAATGAACTAAACTCCTTTAAAACTCGATTAATTTTAAATAAGAGAAACATAGAAGCATAATCCTTAAAAATAAATTACGTTTACCCAATTATTTAGTAAAGCCCAACAGTGAAATTTGTAATTAATTTTATAAAAAAAATATGGCTGTATCTGATTTAAATACATCTCAGCTGTATTTCCAATGAACAAAAAACATTTGTACGTAAGTTGTGAGAGATATTGTTCACTCACCGCCCTTAGTCATGGCACACACTGAACACGAAAATTTTTCAAATATCAAGGTTTGGTTTGCGACATTTAGTGTAGCTCGAACAAATTATTAAAAGAGATATGTTGACAAACCTGGGATTTGTTTAAAAAAATTAGATGTAATAAAAAGTAAATTTGTAATTAAATGATGTCAAAAAATTAGTGAAATAATAATATTAAAGGTTGTTAAGTACGTGTAAAAAAGAAAGTGAATTATCAACACATGAAGGTCCTAGTTAAAATAAATCAATCATCTTCCTTAAACCAAAAAACACAGAAAAATTCATAAATAAGCTCATGAAATAAGTTGGAAGTTAGACTGACACACTTTCCATTGTTAAATTTTCAAATGACTAATAAAGGACAAATTAGGGTAAAATGAAATATTTAAACTTATTCAATACAGTTACTTGATCTCTCTAAGCAGCTTTCCTTCTTACCTATATGTTCTCTACACAAGCAATTAAGCAAAACAATGACAAATAAAACGTGCAAATTGGAAGAAGTTACATTCTTTGATGTCTTGATATTATCTACATATACACATCAGCAGTAGAAAACCATGATCTATTTTATAGTTAACCTCTGCTTAAAATCATATTTTTGATCGTCTTTAGTATTCTGTCACACCTGTTCATTTCCCTTCAGAATATTGAACTTGCAAAGAGGACAAGTTGCATTCATCTTTAGCCATTTCACTATGCATGTAGAATGGAAATGATGGTTACACGGAAGAACATGAAGTTCTGCTCCATCCTCATAAGAAGAGATGCATATACAGCATTCCTGAAAAGAAAAAAAAAAGATTTATTACTTTCACAAATCTTTTGAATGTTATGTTATTATCACACTGCACAAATTAGAGCTTTTTCCTTTTTCGAACAACCATAAGTTGACACAGAGAACTTATGAAACTACAGCATGAATCTTTATATGCAGTGATCAATATAGAAAATCAAATAGCCATCTTGCAGAAGTGATAAACTACTTAAGGCTGAAAAATTAATTCAGTCCAGTAAAACGTACTGCATCATCAGGTGAAAGTATTCGTTCATTCGCGGAGTAGCCACCGATGGTCTCCACAGGAATCATTGATCCACCTCCCTTACTAGGTGTTTCCTCATTGCATAACATTTGATATTTGTATCTCGGAAGTACACTGAGATCCGATTCTGATGCACCTTCCTATAGTCTCATGAAAGGAGGCAATGAGATTGGAAGCCAACAAATACTCGAATGTCAATATTTATGATTAAAAAGAAAGAAACACGTACCTGTCCTGCAACAGCATAGAGAATAGCAATAATACAGGGTAAACAACAACAGAGGGCAATTCCAATCAAGCATGCCAACACAACACAAAAGATGGCAAAAAAGACATCAAATGCAAGAAAGACAACAGCCAACCTGTACATACAAATCCAAAGAAAAAGAAAATTAATATCAACGTTATTACACCTAATTCATCATGTAATCCATCAATTTTTGTCAGTAAAATAAAAGCAATATAACAAACAAAATTAATCAAAAAAACTCTTTTGTAATGATTTTTTTTTAAGAAAGATTATTTGGCATTTGCTTTGGTCTATATTTCGCGTTTTAAACATTGTGGACTATTTTCCACACACAAAAAAAAAAGAGTTATTCAATTCATTTCTCATATATTAGGATAGATTAAGTCATTGGATCGGAAAAAGGCCACAACTTTATGCATTACTAGTATAAGCATGGATATTACTAGTTTTCATAAGTAAATTTAAAATAAACATATCATTCTTTGAAAAAAATAAATAAATAGGAGAATCTTCAGTAAACTTTTGTAAACATACCTCTTTTTGCAGGAAAAATATTCTTATACATGTATGTACATTATTAATTTTGCAGGAAAAATATTGTTATACATGTATGTACATTATTAATGCAAGAGCGCATATTGTTTTTATGCACCTCCGTGCCAAACTTAAAAGTTAAAATACAAGCATTATTCTTGAAAGTCAGTTTAAATAAAGCCAAACTTACCAGTACAAACGTGGAGCATCTTGCAGAAGAATATCACCACCAGAGACAACCCAGTAAAAGCCCACCATCCACCAAAGTAACGAAACCATGGTATTCAATGATGCACATCGTTTTGTGAATCTGGGTTTTAGGTAATCAAAATCAGTATACCAAGTCAAACACAATATAAAAATGCATATCATAATAAACCAAACAGCATGCAACTCCATAGCAGATTAAAATCAATAGAGCAGCACGGCCCCCCAACACAGTAAAAGATTAACTTTCTTTACCCACAGTGAAAGGATATAATCCGACAGTTAGTCCTCGCATTACATAAATTGAAGCACAGTATCTATACCATAATATCAGTAGAAGGGTTCCAATGACTAAATCTTAATGACACTTGGAATCCTTTCACTAATCATATACACAAACCATAATCCCTAAAAATATCATAATGCTTTCACCAACACATTATCTATAACTACAATATTCCAGTATCATCTAAGTCACCTTAACTTTTGAAGCAACTAAATCCAGCAAGAACTTGGTTCACATACCGCGATAGAAAAATAGAGGGCTTCATTAGGTATTCAAATTAGCAACATGTCTCAGTATTCCTCATTAGTACTGCTATCCAAATAAAACCCCAAGACTCATACAATTGAAGTTTTAACCATGATTTACGCATAGATATTTACAGTTTCAATAAAAGAATTAGCACATGCAAACTGTCCCCATACAAGGATTTTACAATACAAGGAAAATGTCCCTATACAACAAAAGGAACATACTAAAGGTTTCACTGTACAAGGGAAAGGTACCAAGACGGTTACACACTAACAAAATTCTAGATTCCTTGTTGAAGTACATGTAAGATTGTAAGATGCAGAAACTAATAGCCACGAGTAAATGATTTTCTTTAAGGTAGAAGACGGGCTATAATGCAAAGGTAAAGTTACGTCCTAATAACCGGTTGGTCGTGGACTCCAATCTTGACAGCCTCTTTGATATGCAAGAAGAAGACTACTTACAATTACCCTCCCTCGTATGTTCGCTACGCAAGAAGCCTCTCGCACCAGGGTGATACATTAGTTTTTTAGCAAGTTTAGGTATGTTGTGTTAAAAGAACTCACCAAGGTCAAGACAAACCTCACATTGACAAAGATAGATATTCACCGTCATTGTCCTCGGCAGCAACATTCAAACTCGATCTCTAATAGGATATGAGTTCTATTCTAACCAATTGGACCAACCTTCCTAGGCATAATTGGGTATACGTACAGATAGAACTGTTAATTGAAATACGGCAAAACTATTCATAATTACACAAAACCTAACATGAAGAAAATCTATGCTAATATACACAAAACTATATTAATTGAACCCCGTGAAAACTGAAAACTAACAAATTGGCGTGTTTATAATTGAAATTCAGCAGTTGAATTGAAATGAAAATTGAACGCACCCAGTGGAAGAGGAACTCCCCGAGGTTCCAGCATCCTCCTCGTCGCTGTCGTTGACGTCATCGTATTCGAGGTGGCCGCTAGACTCCTCGTCCCTGGGCGCGTCGCTCCTCCTCCGGTACTCGACCCACACGAGCGCCACGTGGAGGAGGCACTGCAGGGCGTAGCCGCAGATCCACAACCGGATCGGCGTGTTGGGGTTCTCCTTGACGGTGCAGGCGAGCATCACCGCCGAGACCACCACGAAGGCCATGTTCCACGTCATGTCGAGCGCCACCACCGGCTTCGAGTACGTCCAGTCGGCGCGGCGCTCGTCGAGCTCACGGGCGGCGGTCTCCCGGACGACAGCGGAATGGCCGCGGCGTCCGAGAAGGAGTGCGAGGATGGGGAGACGGCCCGTGGCGGCATCGGGACGCGGGATAAGCAGCGGCGCGTGGGGCTGAGGGGCTGAGTTTGGCGATGACATGATGATTGATGGCTAGAGAGAGAAAAACATAACTGAAAGTTGAAACGCAGAAGAAAAAACGGGTAATACAGAGGGAAACGTTTCTTGATTTTCTTGTTTCTTGTTCTTGTTGTTCAAGTATATTAGTTGCGTTGAATTTTGAATGATTATGGTTTTGGTCGTTGAATTAAGAAAATTGGCCAAAATTGTAATGTTTAGGTGCCAGGAAGAAGATGAGATGAGGGGAACAGTTCAGAACACAGTGCCAATAATATTCTTGGCTTTGGATGCGTCTTCTATCTTCTTCCTGCTTTCATTAGGTTTAAATTTTAAAAACAAGTATTTTACTGTACCTAAAATTAATATTGTTTACAAACTAATTTTATATACACAAAGTTAGCTTGAAATTGTAATTGTTTTATTAAAAACACTTTCAATTTTAATCTACCAAAATAAGCATATATATATATATATATATTATAAATTTATGTTTCAATGAATTATTTTATGAATATAGTAATTATGTATTACGTGTATGCTTCAAAAAAATTTTAATTTATACAAAAGTTGTGACATTTAACAACTGTTGTTATTTGGTAGTTAACAGCAACATTTTTTATTTTATTTTACCTCCTTTATTTTTTGACTGGAGTAGAGGTTGCGGAAAAAACTTTGACTTCAAACACGTTTTAAAACTTTTATTTACACGATCATATTTTAACTTTTCTTTTATTCAATTTTAACGTATAAGTTTAATCACTATTGAATTATTATATTACATTACTAAAAATTTTAATATACATAATTAAATGATGATTAAAATAATAAATTAAAAATGGATAAAAAAATTATCTTTTTATTTTTGGACGATAAAGGTATTTAATGTTTTTGGGTTGCAATGGTGCCTGCTCGATGGTTCGTTGGAAGTTTTGCATTGGTCCTCGAGGCGGGTGATTTGTGGTGTCGGAAGGAAATTGTTTCTCCTTATGTTGAATTTGAAGAATAAAATGGATAACAATATATAAAAAATTTTATTTTCACGTTTCAAAATTTTAATTTTATTCATTAAAATATTATTATTTATTAAATTTTTAAAAATTAATCGTTATTTTAATTCTCTTTTTTATATTTATATTTTAAAATTTTAATTTTATTCTTTAAAATATAATTATTTTTAAAATATTTTTACAAATTTTTACGGATATTTTTTAAATTACTTAATTTCACTTAATTTAATCCAATCATAATTATTGTATATAATATATTATAGGCGCTGGTATTACCTTATAATTGTTAAACATCGTCAACCTCTGTGAAGCACAAATAAAGGTAAAAATAAAAAATTTAAAAGTAAAATTTGTAATATAATTTTATCAATATTTTTTTCTAATTTAAATAACCAATTACATCTCACTGTGATATAATTTACAGTATTAACATTTGGAATTAAATTGCTCTTATATATAAAGATAAAATGATAATTTTAAATTTTTATCAATTAAATTACTTTTTTAATCTACCACATTCATTTATCATTCCCTAGTTTTCATAAACATTCCTAATTTTTTCTTCGAATCTTAGTATATTTCTCTTGATTTAAATAATAAAACTTTCACATCTATGTTCATTTAAATTCTCTCAGATCCAAATCTTTAAATTTACTAAAAAAACACAACTAAATGGGTCAAATAAATTTAACTCACCAAATAAAAATAAAATAAAAATTGTATCTAATCATGAAAAGCTTTCTAAGAAACAGATATGTCGTAGACCCAAATGATAATCCAAAATTTAAGAAGTAATTAACTTTTATATATATTTTTATCTGTAGAAAATATCTGTTAAACTTAAGTATATACTAAACTAAAATTTATCACCATACGAGCTACCAATTTAAATGAAACTTGTTTTTGTGATTAATTACTTGTGTACCTTATTTACTTGTAATGTTGGAGTTTAAAGTCGTTAATCTGTGGGTTATGCCTCTAAAATATGCGAGTTTAGCAAATAGAGTTTGTAAGTTGTCTATAATTATGTAGCGTTTAAAAAATAGTTTTTTCGATTGCAAGATTCATCAGCTAAAGAAAAAGTTCACGAATGAAATTTATATACCTATGAAGATCACAAATATAGTTTTTTAGTATTGTTGTTATTTTGTAATTAATAAGAAACATCACAAATATATATATTTTTTTCACATTTTTTCTTGTTATTTTTTAAATTATTTAATTTTACTTAGTTTAATTCAATCACAAGTATTGTATATATCATAGGTTTTGATATTAACTTGTCATTGTTAAACTCTCTCTCTATACATATATGTAATTTGTTATGAGACAACTTTAAAAAAAATGACTAATTGAGTTGAATAAAAAAATATATTACTTTTTTTATCTTAATTTTCCTTTCTTAATATTTCATATCATGATTCCGAACACATTATCATCAAAAACCTTTTTGATGCACAACTTGGTTTAATGATTATCGGTACATAACAACTTTGAACTTATGAATTAACTCATATTAGATTGTTTCAACTAATTCGTGATTTAAGATAGGTTGTCTAATGGATGTTAATAATGGTCTATAAAAAAGTATGAACTGAAATTTAAATACTTTAGAAAGTAAAATTAAACGTAATACTAATCTGGTCCCACGCGTGTCGTGTCAATACAAATGTGAAGATATTAAAAAAATATTTTTAGTTTTCAAAATTCACTGAATGTTACAACAACATATAAATTCAAAATTAACATAAAAATATTACTATAGACAAAAAAATGTTACAATATCATAAAAAAATTTAAATTACAATAATATAGAACTCATGCTACTGCACTAGTTATATAAAATATACTCAACCTCGTGTTCTTTTAGCAACAATTTGCTTTTTTATTAAGTGGAGAACGAATGAGTGTAGTATTGGGAAAATTCCCCCGATTACATAATTTTAACCTAAAATTCAAAATTTAAATCAAGAAAAATATATGAATAGTTAATTAATCAATCAACCCTATAATTATTTATTTATTTTTCGATTTTGCATTGGTCGGGAAACGAAAGTGTTTTTGCCCGCCACTCTCAATTTACGAAAGCCTCCCCAAAACCCTACATCGTCATTTGTTCTCAGTCCTCCCTCCTCTTCACTCCACTCCGTAAACTTTTTCTCTCCCTTTTCTTTTCCGCCAATTTTTCAATTTGCATTTTCCATTTGTTTCTGGGGAAAGCCACAGAGAAAAGAGGGTTTCAATTTCATTCCTGAGTTCAGGCTCAGCTTCTATCCCTATGATGTCGTGGGAAGACGAGATTGTGATGCGCGATGTCACGAATGCGGGGCTTGTTGTCAGCGATCGCATTGGTCGCGAAGTTTCTTCTCAGCTCGACCTCGAAGAAGCTCTAGAAGCTTCCAGATACACCAGCCACCCTTATTCCACTCACCCCCGAGAGGTATCTTCTCCAAATTTTAGGGCTCGTAATTGTTCTTCTCGTTGTTGTGTTTAACTATGTGCACTCTCTGTATTTTTCGCGCTAAAATTAAGCTATTCGCCTTAGCGATCCCTAGTCCCGAATGAATGTACGGGAGGAAGAGAACTAAATTCAACATTTACTAATGTAGACTTGTAAAGCATAGCTTCACTTCGTTTTGAACTGTTTTATTTTCGCTGCACGTGAAAAGTCATGTACATTTGTGGTTAAACATGAGAGAGTTACACTTACATTATTCAGTGCCCAATGCCTCCTAGTAAAAACACCGATGAATTGGAAAAAAGAAGAAAGGCAAGTTGCACTAGCTTCCTCTAAGGGTTCGCTAACTTTATATTCATACCCCTCCTTTTCTTTACACCCTGTATTAACACCTCTAGTTGTTTGAAAAACATTACATTAATACCTTTGATACACTACCAATCTTCCCTGTTGAAAAACAGCAAACCGTGTACCCTTGTAAGTGGCTTTGTAGTAAATGTTAAAAAAGTAGTGGAATCGTGTGTAGCCTCACGAAACCTTTGGGAGAATTAGTGTAATTTTCTGAAAATTAAATAAATGGATAATTGATTTTAAAATGGCATGGCTATTTGATATTTGGAGGTATTATAGAGGAGAGGATTATTAAAATGACAATATGGATCTGGGTGTCCTCACGGTTTTAAATTTGGAGCATTAGTTGTGATTGTGGGTTTGTTGCGTTTCTTGATATTGCTGAAGACATATGCGGCTGATGCTGCCATAACTGTAGTTTCGTTGTAGGTGACGCTTAAAAACCATGATGTTGTGGTCAAAATCATGGTCATGGACTGTTTTTAAGATTCTGTGTATGTTTGTTAGCATATTTAATGAGCTGGTGGTTCATTTAGTATTTCCATCTAATTGCATTATCTAATGTCATTTCAGTGGCCCCCTTCCGTTGAGGTAGTGAATACCTGGGAGTTGCCCCCTGTGCTCATCGAAAGATACAACGCAGCTGGTGGGGAAGGAACTGCTTTTTGTGGAATATTTCCAGAAATAAAGAGGGCGTGGGCATCTGTGGACAATTCATTGTTTCTTTGGCGTTTTGACAAGTGGTAAGTTCCATGACCACAAGTAAGAAAATTATAGTTGAAATACAAGATTGGACATTTCCTTAACTCATTTTGGAATGAAAGCTGTCTTTTCAGATTTTCTTGGTATGGAGTTGCCTCCTACCTTTTTTATTTGGCAGACATTGAAGCAATGGAAGGAATTCATATTTATTAGTGATCTATTCCCTCTAACCATATTCAAAAAGTATATTATTTTCCCTTTTTATTTATTTCACCTTTTCAATGCTTTACATGTATGGCATGAGCCCTCACACGCTATTGCATGGAGTGCTAGTAGAAATGCTGCTGGGACAACATTGACAAAGCTGTTTGAAATGATTTGAGGGTTCTAAATGTTTAAAGATAAACTTTCTATGTGTTTATTTTCTTGAAGTTTCTCTTCATGCTTGTTTTTTGAAGTACAACAACTGTTCTATAGTTATTTTGATTGCCAATTTGTTAATGTACAAAAAAATGGTAAGCGATGATCTCAGGGGCACTAAATGTTTGTGGAGTTGTTACTGTATTCCCCAAAAAATATTTAGAGCTATTTACTGGAAGTCATTTACATGTGGTGCAGTACTTCTAACATAACATTGTTACTTTCATAGGGATGGCCAATGTCCTGAATTTAGTGGGGAGGAGCAAGCCATTTGTGCAGTTGGTCTTGCAAAATCAAGGCCTGGTGTTTTTGTTGAAGCTATCCAATATCTTTTAGTTTTGGCAACACCTGTTGAGGTAGTATAACCATTTTATATTTTATTGATTTTCCCAGGACGTGTGTACTCAAATATTATACTCAAGAACCAGTTCTTTATGTTTTTTCTCTAAATTGCTTTTTTGCCTAAACGATGTCCACTGTGTTGTTTTTTCTGACCAAATACCGTTCCTTAAACTTTTCCAGTAGCATTCATGAAGATCGTATGTAGTTTGGTTAGCCTTCTCAAATATTTACCTCTTCTTTTATATTCCAGTCCTTGTTGCTAAGCAGTTGGAGAATTTGTATGGCTCAGTCAATAGGGTCTTTTTGTATTATTCTGTTATTCATGTTGAAGTTGTTTGGTAATCAAGTGCTTTCCTTCTTCTTGTTTGCTCAATAGAATTTTGATGTAGCCTTTATCATGTGCCTTAGTTTGAGCATAAATGTAACTTCCTAAATCCTAAACCCTGAACTTTAGGAAATTTTGGTTATAAAGTTCTTCGGTTTGAGTGTCATGAGAATCTTGCCTCTGGTCCAGTTTGTCAAAAGCAAAAGTGGTCATTTAATAAGTTGAAACTTGCATTGTGTGCTTGTTGCTTTACAATGTGCATGATAAAGTTGTTAATTTACTATCTATCGTTATTTCTCAAAGAGTGGGTATGTATCCTGGAATCCTCTGTTACTATCACAATGTGACTGGAACAAATCATGAAAAAAATAAGTCAAATGCAGTCTTGTCATTATGTGTTTTTTTTTTTTTTTCCGTTTTATGACAATTCATTTTGGAAGATGTCCGTATAAATCTATGCGGTGGTTTGCTAGTTAGATGTTCAATTTTTGGTGCTGAGTTTTTGAATACCGTGTCAGTTTTCTGGGACCTGCTATAAGATTATTCAACAACAGGGTTTTGTATGATAAGTTCCCTATGAATGATTTGCAGTTTTTCTTTCCAGAACTCCTTGTGAGAGAAGTATCGTTTCTTACCCCACTCTTTTTATTAGTTAATTTTAGTTGGAGTTTGTTGCTCTGGAGGAGCAGATGGTTCAGATCCGTTTGCAGAAGTTACATTGCAACCTTTGCCAGAGCATACAATATCATCTGATGGGGTTACAATGACTTGTGTTGCATGTACTGACAAAGGTCGTATTTTTCTTGCTGGTCGGGATGGCCACATATATGAGGTTCTTTATTCAACTGGCTCTGGATGGCAAAAACGCTGCCGAAAAATCTGCGTGACTGCTGGTTTTGGAAGTGTAATTTCAAGGTACTTTTTTAGTAATTTTTTTATCTACAAGTAATTAACTGTGATACTTGATTGCAAAATGGTTTTTACGATCATAGAATTGTATGTGCCATTTTCTAAGTGGTATATAAAGTTACCTGATTTTTTTATAGCTAATCATTTCTTGTTAATTCCTTAGTAATTTAATATTACCTGTTATTTGCAGATGGGTTATACCAAATGTATTCAATTTTGGAGCTGTTGATGCCATTGTTGAAATGGTTTTTGACAATGAGAGACAAATATTATACGCACGGACTGAAGAGATGAAGATTCAAGTTTATGTTATAGGACCAAATGGTGATGGGCCGTTAAAAAAAGTAGCTGAAGAAAAGAATCTTGTCAATCAGAGGGATGCACATTATGGAGCTAGACAATCAACCGGATCAAGAGTCTCAAGTCGATCTCCAAAGGCTTCTATTGTTTGCATCTCACCTTTATCTACTCTTGAGTCAAAGTGGCTGCATCTTGTTGCTGTTTTATCAGATGGTAGAAGGATGTACCTATCTACATCTCCTTCTAGTGGAAGCTTGACTGGATTTAACACCAATCATCTCAAGCCTAGCTGTTTAAAGGTTGTCACGACAAGGCCTGCTCCTCCTTGGGGTGTTAGTGGAGGTTTAACCTTTGGGGCAATGGCTCTTGCTGGTAGACCCCAGAATGAGGATCTCTCCCTAAAAATCGAGGCAACTTATTATTCTGCTGGAACTCTTATCCTCTCTGATGCGTCATCTTCAACCATGCCATCACTTCTTGTTTTGAGCAGGGATTCAAGCACACAGTCATTGCCGTCAAGTAATTTAGGAACAACTACCAGGAGTTCCCGAGCATTACGGGAGTCTGTATCTTCCTTACCAGTTGAAGGACGAATGCTTTCAGTGGCAGATGTTTTACCTTCACCGGATAATGCAGCTACTGTGCAGTCTCTATATTCAGAAATTGAGTTTGGTGGTTATGAGAGCTCTATGGAATCATGTGAAAAGTTGTCTGGCAAGCTCTGGGCTAGGGGAGATCTCTCAACCCAACACATACTGCCAAGAAGAAGGATTATTGTCTTCAGCACCATGGGCATGATGGAAATTGTTTTTAACAGGCCACTGGACATTCTAAGGCGGCTATTGGAATCCAGCACTCCAAGGTCAGTTTTAGAAGATTTCTTCAATCGATTTGGTGCAGGTGAGGCTGCTGCAATGTGTTTAATGCTTGCTGCAAGAGTAGTGCATTCTGAAAACCTTATCAGCAATGTTATTGCTGAGAAGGCAGCTGAAGCTTTTGAGGATCCAAGAGTTGTTGGCATGCCACAACTTGAAGGTAGTAATGCATTATCAAACACAAGAAGTGCTGCTGGTGGATTTAGCATGGGCCAGGTTGTTCAGGAAGCTGAGCCTGTTTTTTCAGCTGCACATGAGGGGCTCTGTTTGTGTTCATCTAGATTACTTTTCCCCCTATGGGAGCTTCCTGTAATGGTTGTAAAAGGCAATTTAGGTCCTTCAGGCGCCCTATCTGAAAATGGCATAGTTGTGTGCAGACTCTCTGTTGGGGCTATGCAAGTCCTTGAACAGAAACTCCGTTCTTTGGAGAAATTCTTAAGATCAAGAAGGAACCAGAGGAGGGGACTTTATGGCTGTGTAGCAGGATTGGGAGATCTGAGTGGTTCCATTCTGTATGGTAATGGTTCGACATTGGGTGCTGGTGATCGCAATATGGTCAGAAATTTATTCGGTGCGTATTCCAGAAATATGGAGTCCAATGGTAGCAGAACAAATAATAAAAGGCAAAGGTTGCCTTATAGTCCTGCTGAATTAGCTGCCATGGAGGTGGGCTTACTTTTTAAAATCTTTCCATGTGGTATGTTTTATAAGTTAGTTTAGTTTCTTCTCACTTGGGTTTGTTATCCAACTACAGGTGAGAGCAATGGAGTGCATTAGGCAGTTGCTCCTTAGGTCTGGCGAGGCCCTATTTTTGCTTCAACTTCTTTCACAGCATCATGTGACTCGATTAATTCAGGGATTTGACTCTAGCCTTCAACAAACATTAGTTCAGTTGACATTTCATCAACTAGTTTGTTCTGAGGAGGGTGACCATCTTGCTACTAGACTTATATCTGCTCTTATGGAGGTAAAACCCTGATTTGGAAGCCATGAAAGAAATTTCATCTACAAGAAGTTTACTCATTAATGGATTTTTCATTCTTTTCCTTAAATAAAGTTTTGTATCTTCTATAATAATTTGTTTCCTAAATAACATAATCTACTCCAGTATTATACTGGTCCTGATGGCAGGGGGACTGTAGATGACATTAGTAGGAGATTGCGAGATGGCTGTCCAAGTTACTATAAGGAGTCTGATTACAAATTCTTCTTAGCTGTGGAAGCACTGGAGAGAGCTGCTACAACTATAGATGCCGAAGACAAGGAGAATCTTGCGAGGGAAGCATTTAATTCCTTGAGTAAAGTTCCAGAATCTGTTGACCTACGAACTGTTTGCAAGCGTTTTGAGGATCTAAGGTAGATCCTTTTTTCCTGTGCTCTCCATTTTCATGGCCTATGATTTTTTAAGCCTTTAATCTGACAGTCAGATTTTCTTGCCTGCTGCAGATTTTATGAAGCTGTAGTGCGCTTACCTCTTCAAAAGGCACAGGCTCTTGACCCTGCAGGTGATGCTTATAATGATGAAATTGATGCAACTGTCAGAGAACAAGCACTTGCTCACCGTGAGCAGTGTTACGAGATAATTATCAGTGCTTTGCGATCTCTGAAAGGTGACACCTTGCAGAAGGAATTTGGCTCTCCCATTAAATCAACGATTTCACAATCTGCTCTTGATCCATCCTCAAGGAAGAAATATATATGTCAAATTGTTCAGCTGGGTGTCCAATCTCCAGACAGAATTTTCCATGAGTATCTTTACCAGGCTATGATTGATCTAGGTCTTGAAAATGAATTGCTAGAGTATGGGGGTCCTGACCTGTTGCCATTTTTGCAAAGTGCTGGTCGTAAACCTATACACGAGGTTGTCTATTAGCTCTTTCTCCCCAATAACTAATTGCTGTTTATTTGGTCACAATGTTCGAATATCATGTATTAGAATCTTGGCTGTATATGTTTTACCTGCAGAAGCTACACCCTCGCAATACTCTTCACATGATTTCTTTGAAAATTTAGTCTTTTGTTTTTCTGGATCTGCTAGGTTCGTGCTGTCACCGCAACAACTTCTCCAATGGGGCAATCAGGAGCACCAATGTCAACTAATCAAGTCAAGTACTATGAACTTTTGGCACGATATTATGTCTTGAAACGCCAACATATGCTTGCTGCTCATGCACTGCTTAGACTAGCTGAAAGGCGTTCTGTTGATGGGGTTCCTACTCTTGAACAGAGGTTAATAGAGTTCTTTCTTTCCTTGTCATTATTATCTTTTCTATCATTTCCTTTGAAACTTCTGAGTAGTTTTGCACTTTATTGCTGCAATCCTGGTTGAAATAGACAACCGTACTTAGAGTGAACCCTTACAGCGTTGTTGATCTCATATTGTGACATGTGAATAGTCACTGAAATTTTGTAGCCACTTATATCCTAGGTGGATTTATTTTTCTCCACTTGCATTAATAGCGTTAGTGAAAGCTAAAGCTGACACACTTGATCTAACCTTTGTATATAGAACATAGAAATTGATTCCTGATTCACCATTTGTTCTCAAGTGACTCTTTTTTCTTATGTGCCTTTGATGACTCAAATTCACAAACATGTCTATTACGGTACTAGCAAGACTAAGCAAGCACTTTACTTGTGTCAAATTGATATCCTTTTCCACTTAAGACCTCTAAATCCTTGTCTAGAATATACTAGGATTACTAACTTAGTTTTTATATGCTTGCACTAATATCTTATAGTTTTAATTTGTATAATTCAGGTGTCAATACCTAAGTAATGCAGTTCTACAGGCAAAAAATGCAACTAGTAGTGATGGGTTACTAGGTTCTGGTCGAAGTTCCATTGACAGTGGGTTTCTAGATTTGCTTGAAGGGAAGCTTGCAGTTCTCCGGTTCCAGATAAAAATTAAAGAAGAACTGGAGTCTATAGCTTCTAGGTCTGATGTTTTACCTAGCACATCAGATTCTACCGAAAATGGTGTAATCCCTGAGGGTAGTTCTACTGCTGATGCCAATTTTGTAAATGCAACAAGAGAGAAGGCAGAAGAGTTGGCTTCAGACGTGAAGAGTATTACCCAGTTGTATAATGAATATGCCGTTCCCTTTGGGCTCTGGGAGGTACTTCCATTCTCTTTTTGGATATTTATTGATTTGTTTTTATTTTATTTTTCTTTAGATTGTTGCAACTTAAATTTTTTCTCTTTTTGTTGTTCTCATTATTTTTAGTTTTGAACTAGATCAATGTCTTTAAGAGCTTGATATGAAAACTACTAGGTATAATTACAAGTCTTTTGAGCTTTAGTATTTAGATATTGATGGCAACCGAGATTCCAGTGGTTTAGGAAAGGATTCATTGTTAGATCCTTGCCCAAGGAAGAAACAGCCTATCTTTTGAAGTGTATTCCAGCAGAGGGCATGTGCTATAATATAAGACCTGTTATGTTGACTCTTTATGGTAGAAGTTATGCATTGTTTTGTGCTGGGATCAGTTATTTATGTTAGTATTTCATATATGTGTAGTATGGAGTAGTGGAGTAGTGATATGTTTGTCGAGATTCCTTGTAGCTTGGACAAAAAACTCTTCTCCTTATAGGAGTATGACTCTGGGACAACATCTACCACTGTATTATCTGTATTTTGTGTGATTTAATAATACTATTCATCAATCTGTTAATTGGTGCTGTTCTATCAATTATTCTGATCAAGTTGTTTATAAGGGTCCATTTGTTGAAGTAGAGGAGAGAATGACGTTATTTTTGAAGAAAGAAAAATAAAGGATTTGAGGTTCTCATTAAATTTAAATTTTTAAGTTTCAGTACCACCTGCTTCATTTATGTTTCTATAAACAATGATGTTACGGGAACTAGTAACTTTATTCATAACCAAACTGTGAAAATATACTTATGATTTCTTTTCTTTCCAATGATACAGAATTATAAGCAGGAAAGTTCTGACATTTTTTTTCTTTTCTCTTGCATATCCTTTCTCTATTTTTAAACCAATATGGTTTTGTTGTATCTGTTTTTTTATGAGAAGATTTTGTTGTATCTGCTACTGTACTGCTGGGCGATTTAGTCGGTGCTGTTTTATAGTATTTTTGTTGAAAAGATTGTGGTAAGAATGTGAAATTTCTTTATCAAAGCACCTGTTAACAGTTCTTCATTTCCTGCTTTTCCTTTAGACATGCCTGGAGATGCTGTACTTTGCCAATTATTCTGGTGATACTGACAGCAGCATTGTCAGAGAGACGTGGTCTAGACTTATTGATCAAGCTATATCAAGAGGGGGCATTGCTGAAGCTTGCTCGGTACTAAAGAGGGTTGGGCCCCGCCTTTATCCTGGTGATGGAGCTGTTTTACCACTTGACATTATTTGTCTTCACCTAGAGAAGGCTGGACTGGTACATCTTCCTATTTACTAATTGATTTTTACTGTAAATGCTACTTGAGTATTATATTTTCCCCCTGTATTCTCCCATGAACTATCAGTTCTGTGAGGCAGGATTTGGTTGAACTATCAGTCTTTTATCTTAAACGCGAATTCATGTGTTCCTGTAGGAGAGGTTAAATTCAGGGGTCGAAGCCGTTGGAGAGGAAGATGTCGCAAGAGCCCTTGTTGCTGCTTGTAAGGGTGCAGCCGAACCTGTATTGAACGCATATGACCAATTGTTGTCAAATGGGGCAATTTTGCCATCCCCTAGTGTTAGATTACGTATGTTGAGATCGGTTCTAGTGGTACTTCGAGAGTGGGCAATGTCTGCATATTCACAAAGGATCGGTGGCAGTGCTGTTGGGCATTCCTCCCTAATACTAGGTGGAGGATTCTCATCGGAACGTGCCATCGCTAGCCAAGGAATTCGGGACAAGATCACCAGTGCCGCAAACAGGTTCACTTTACACTTTCATCCATTCATATTATAGGTCTAGTCTTTTTCTGGGCATGGTTTTCAACAATAGCTTTTTTTGTTATTACATTTCTCAAATGTTCATTGTATAGTTGCATTGTTTATGGCCAATTGAAGTTGTTATCTTATTGACTTTTCCACATGATACAGGTATATGACTGAAGTGCGGAGGTTAGCCCTTCCACAGAACCAAACAGAACACGTCTACCGAGGTTTCAGAGAACTTGAAGAATCGTTTATAAGCCAACATTCATTTGATCGATTTTGATGTTTGTTGCAATATATAGTGTTGTATCATTGTTCTTGTCATATAATTATTTTCAAATAAGAAGATTTCGATTTTTCATATTGGATGTGATTATGTGATTCTTTTTAATGCAACCTCGTGTATCAATTAGAGCGTAACATGGGTTGCATTTAATCTTTAAACGCTTCATGTTCACAGAGGTTGGTATTGTCATAATTCTAACAAGTGGGTATGAAGCGATCATAATCGTCGTCAAGTACGTTCATTTAAACCAGAACGTGCTACCTAAAGTTATAAATTCAATATTCATTCTCGAAAGTGAGATTTTTACTTTCATGAATAGGTTTTCGATTTCCTTACTTTCCTTACTCGATCATTTCACACTATTTAATTGGATAAGATTATGTTTTAAGTTTTTCTTAAATTGTGCTGTTTTGATAACATTATTCTCTTAAACTTTAAATTTAAGTTAAATGCTATATATCTTAAACTATAACTATTGTTATTTTGAATTAAAAGTTTACTATATTAATTATTACGAGAACGTTATTGTTTTTGAATTCAAATTGAATCTAATTTTATTTTAACATTTACTAAATTTTACTTTTGAATATTGTATTGTTATTGTTGTTGTAAGTGCTATTTTTTATATCAATACGATTTAACTGGAGAAGAAAAGGCTTTTTGCCTATAAAGTTTATGATTTGGTCCAGTTGAATCATTAATTTTGTAGGTCGAGATAACTTGTTTTCTTTAATATCAACATGAATTTTGTACTAATTTTAGTTGTTTAGTTTTTGTTCCTATTTAAGTTTTTTTCTTTAAGTTGTGATAACTTTTCTCTTTCTTGAGCAAGTTTCAACATGAATTTTGTCGTAATTTTAGCTGTTTAATTCTAGTTATACAATAGTAAGCGTTGTGGTATGTCATTTCAAAGCTTGAACATAGAACACGGTTATATATCAATCGTTTTTAAAACTCATTCAAATTCTTTTTTTTTTCAACTTTTAAAATATATTAATTTTTTAATATATAAATGTATTTTTAATATTTATCACAGATAATACTGAAAATTTTAGTAGAAAATTTGCATTCGAGATTTCTTAAAAATTACTTTTAATCAAGTTATCACAAAAGTATTTTTCCATTGGCGACAAAAATTAATTTTTGCAAATAAAAATTTACTAAAAAGTATGAGTTTTGGTGTATATCTTTCTTATCTTTATTTAAATCAATTTATATTTAATACAAGTTATCACAAAAGTATTTATATTCAACGATTACTTTTGTTAAAGTATTTAATAAGATTATTTTTTTTTGGATAAATATTCATGAAAATACTTTTCACCAACAAAAAAAAGTAGTCTTTTTCAATTATGATTTCGCGTATGAAATTTGTTTCTTTTACTAAACGTCACTAATTATTTCTAAACTAAAACACTGTACAAATAAAATAAAATGAAGGATTTTTTTATGTAAAATCAAATACTACAAATTATTCTATTTTATTTTGGAAAAATCTTTAAATCTTAAAATATAAAAAACTTAATAATTTGCTCTTTATTTACAAATAAAGTTAATTGATATGAAGACAGAAATAACAGAAACAAACCGTCGGAAAACATGGATGGGTAGACGTGAAGAACAAGCTTCAAAGAAAATGGAGAATAATATATATATATATATATATATATATATATATATATATATATATATATATATATATATATATATATATATATATATATGTTTTTTGTGTAA
>Ga0214542_1003571_pt1 | contig 31578 bp, 7 predicted proteins | sample CNSS1metaG_FD_160096 | JGI IMG/M metagenome (GOLD analysis project Ga0214542, IMG submission 160096) | Root nodule microbial communities from cowpea collected in UCLA plant growth center, Los Angeles, California, USA - CNSS1 | ecosystem: Host-associated > Plants > Roots > Nodule | place: USA...
TAAAATGAATTTCAACCATGAACACATTGTAATATTGCTTTGATAAAAAATTGACAACTTATTGTTTCTAATTTATATATATATATATATATATATATATATATATATATATATATATATATATATATATATATAGATATATATATATATATATATTTAATTTCATAATTTTATACCTAAACCATAAATGGAATAAATCCAAAGACTTTTCTGTAAATTATAAAATTACACAATTATTTTTTATTTTTTCCTCTTACATGAGATACAAATTTTCCTTACATCTAAACAACCTCAGTTTTAGTTTATTTTTTCTCCTCCTTTCTTTTCCGTTCCACCCTCCCCTAAATTGAAACAAACATTAATGTATGAAATGAAGAAAACTCAATGTCTAAGACCAAAAATAGAAAATAAATATGCAAAACGCAAAAATTGTCAAAAACCTTATCCACACATAACGTGTGGATAGCAGGTGATTTTTTTCTTTTGCAGGTAGACACTATTTGTGCCTGATCTGACTCATTGTCATCCCTACACATAACATGCATCTATCGTCTGATAGGCATACTAATGCTTAATGTATCTTCTAGCCAATATAACTTAAACAAATTGTCTATCCACTAACACAACTCCACAAAAAACAAATATTCAAATGATCATTTAGTTAACATAATATTACTTGAGTTAAATATGTTTGTAATCCTTAAAGTTGAATGCAAAATTGAAATTCATCCATGTTATAAACTTTAATATATTTTAGTTCCCAAATTTTAAAAATGAATAGATATAATTCTTTTAAATCAACAAAATTAATTTTTTATTTATTTTTGTGTGTGTTAAACAATGTTCCAAGCTAATATTTGAGCTAGAACATGTCAAACATTGTAAACAATTCAAATGCTAGCCTGAAACGCCATTTGATGCGTCAAAAAGTTTAACTTGGTTGAGTTAGGAGGATTATATCTATTCATTTTTAAAGTTTGGGGACCAAAAAGATAAATTCTAATTTCCAATAAAAGTTTAGGGACTAAAAAATTATTTAACTATATTTAGTTAAACATTGTTCTCAAAGTGGATGTAAACTAACAAAATGATAATACATTATATTAAGACTCTTTACTTAAAATTGGGCATTTCCCAAAGCTCTTAATTGTTGTGCATCACCACCTAAACTATCACTTGCTCCCTTATCAAACACGATCATGGCATAAACAAAGCACAACACAAAGACAAAAGGATAAGCTAAACAACAATATAGATAGTAATTCAAAAATATGAACAATTACATTTTCCATATGTTATACATTAATTTGACCACCCAAAAACCAATATCATATTAATCACACAAATCAAATGGTCTCACTATTCACATAGATTCAAAACCCGGTCACATAAAGCCAAACATCCACTCATACAGAGCTAAGCATCCACTCACACAAAGCCAAACATCTTCTCACATAGAGCCAAACATATACTCACACAAAGCCAAGCATTCGCTCACACAGAGGCAAATATCTACTCAGATAGAGCCAAACATTTTCTCACACACACAATGTAACGTTCCTACCGGAAATTACTTAATAAAAATAAATAAATAAATAAGAATTGGAATTCAACCATCATAATTTTATTATTCCCAAATGCGGAAAATTTTAAAACATTATTCAACGCGCCATAATTTAATTAAATAAGAGAAATAAAGTCATTACAAATTTCCAAAATATGACAAAATAGTGAAAAACATAAGTAAAATCTCTAGTCAAAAGTCCCATGACATCCCTCTCTCCGTAGTTATGCGTCAACAACATCACCTGGAATATCATATGCTCTCGCGTGACAAGTCACACGATCATCGCCAAACACAAATAGAAAGGGTGAGCTCATAATAATTTAATACATAATTTAATAAAACCATAAAACACCCAACTATTTGATTCTAGTTAGTTCTTGGCCAAGACCTTAATACCCCCAAGGTTTTCCAACCTTCAATTCACACAAAAGGTTAGCCATGGACTCAGGATTCATGATGCTCACACGAACTTGCCCGCTCGTGGTCTTGCCTCTACGAACCTCCCCGCTCGTAGTCCTACTATAGACCTACCCGTCCGTAGTCCAACACACTTGATCCACCAGCTACGAACCTCCTCATTCGCAACATCTCTCAAGTGTGAGCACGGAACATACAAACCTACCCGTTCGTATCCCCACACGAGAGTAACAGGATATGAACCTCCCCGCTCATATCATCATGTGTTCACCACCACCCATGAACCTACCCGCTCATGGCACAACATCTCCTGATCCAAGTATCGCATCACTACGTACAAGCAACACACGCAAGTCACTGCTTGCAACACTATCGCCTGGCGCTACTTAAGCGTCGCTAGGCGAAAACACTGTGCAGACCGCCAAGCGAGACATCCTCGTCGCCAGGTGCCAGACCTCTCTCAGACCCACTGTTTTAGGGTCCATAGCCTGGCAGAGCACACCTTGCCGCCAAGCACCACTCGTTGCAGGAGCATTCATGCTGCTCCTATCGCCTAGCGAACCCACATAGGTCACCATGCGCCATACCAGTGTCTAAATTTTACTAGTTTTGGCCCCCAAAACATCTTGTAACTTAGTCCACATTCACCCAACTATAACCATATATCACCCAACCTTGAAATTGGACACTACAAGTTATAGCCCACATACCACACCCATATTAGGATCAATTCTTACTACATGCCTAATTTCAAGTCCAGTCATTCCGATATTACATACTTCTTAGCAACTCTATTAATAATTCAATTCACTAAAATTCCATACATTAATTGACTCATATTCTCAATATTTCCTATTCAGCTCCACTACCTCACCATCTCCTTATCTCTGGCTAATTAGACCACTAAGACACTTACTATTAGTTACCTAACCAATTCCCACTTATAATTTAAATCCATCTCATTTCCCCCTATGATTTCATTTTATAATTAACCTCTACTCCATTTGTTTCTCAATACTACAATCGTAATACCACTCCAACTCATCCCCATGAACCTTTCCCTCGAGCTGCCAAATTATTCACAGATAGCTGCTGCTCACCGTCGTCGCCTGGCGGCCAACACGATGCTGCCAAGCGGTGCATCAGAACTAGGGGTCAACCCAGGTTTTATGCACCTGCGAGCCATCCAATTTTGCTTATAGTGCCTACATTATACAATTTCGCAATCTCATCTTTTACACCCTCATCCAATAGAACCATATCATGATCATGACATCAACAATTACTTCTAATTCCCTAATTCCATAATTATTGCACCTAACAAGGAAACTCTTTCTAATTTTTCAACCTCTTTTATCATCAAAACACATTCTCAATGACATTCAATATCAATGATATATATATATATATATATATATATATATATATATATATATATCATCACATAGTCACCCAGTCATAATACTCTGAAAGGAATTTTAAAGCGTCACAAATACATAACAAAAGAGCCAAAGCCCTCAAATCGTACTTGAGTCGCTTGGCGGGTGTTCATTGCTGCCAGGCAGTTTATAGCAGAACCCATAAACTAGGTAGAATTGATGTGTCGCCTGACGAGTCAATCCTTACCGTCAGGCGGTTTCTGGGTAGAAACCTAGAAACTACAAAAAACAACATAAAAAGAGTGGGATTTCATGCAATGGTACATGGCAAAGCATAATCATTCAATCACGAAATAAAAACACAAGTCCCCTACTTGGATTCCTTGCTCAAAATTCGAATTTGGTGTATGTGTCCTTCAACCAAAACTCTCCTAACCTTTGGTTCCACCCTGACAGCGTCTTTCAGCCTCCACTCTCTCTTCCACCAGCACAAATCCTCTGAAAAACCTCTGCCCAAAACTCACACGAAAATACAATACTCCATTATCCTCTAATTCCATCCTCTCTCTAAGTTAATACCTCCTTAATCACCCTTTACTCCATTAATAGGAAAATTAAATTAAAAATTACTTAATGGCTATTCAATGATCATTAAGAAGGTGTTTCTATACCCACTTGGTTGCCCCTCTTGGCAGCTAGGGTTCCTCTTGCCTTTTCACATTCATACCAAACGAAAATTTGGCAAAAAGAAAATTAAAGTCATTCTTAGCAAGGTTTGAACACACAACCCCTCAATTGCAAAGTCAATGCACAACCAATTCAACCAATTCATGTTTTGTGATAATTCCTATAATTTTAGGATTACATTATCACTACTCACATTCAATCATAACATTAAAATAATACACATTTTAAAATAACATACATAGGACTCAAACTCAAGTCCTCTCACACAATCAAGTACTCTTAACCATTTGAGCTAGTACTTTTCCATATCACAACAATTCGCATTAAATGCCATAAAGGCTCCTACTACCCGCATTTATTAAATAATTATTTATTTAATTATTTAATTTTCTCGAGTCTTACACATAAAGCCAAACATCTGCTCATATAGAGAAACATCTACTTATACAGAGTTAAACATTTTCTCATAAAGAGCCAAACATCTACCTCTCACAGAAAGTTAAACATCCTCACAATTCACATAGAGCCAAACATCGTTATTACTCACACAAAGCCAACATTGTATCACTAACACTCATACTTGTTAGCAAAAATGATTTTATCCTTGACGATTTGATGAAGATATTGCTTAGTGACATGATGCAGATATTGCTTAGTGACATGATGAAGATATTGCATAGTGATGTGATGTATTTATGATTAATTGATGAAGATATGAAAACTTGAAGATATGTTTGTTGATCAAGCTTGGTGTGTGTACTAAATATGTCTATCACATGAAGATGTCAAGTCTTGAAGATTGAAGCTCAAAGTGAAGACAATTTGATATTATATAGATGTTTAGGGTCTAGTTCTAGTCTTTTAACTTGTTAAATAGGTTTTAAACAAATTAATTGACTAGTTGCTATAGTTTTGTAAGTTACATATTCAATTAGCAGAATTAACTTTGAATAAGCTCATTTCACTTAAGTTAAGTGAAATCAACAAACTGAATGGAAAAATCAACATGTTGAATATGCTAATAGATAATCTATAAATTTGGGTTTTCATAGAGTTGTAACAATTGCCATTTTGAGCGCGATATCAGTCTAAAACTTTTGGAAAATTCTCTCTCTCTGGATTACACATATCTACAACTATTCGTGAAGTAATCTTTGTTTTCTTACACCATTTTTTAGTTTGGAGACTTGGAGAAAGAGGTTTGGTTGGCTAGGGAGAGCCATCATCTAGGTTTGGTCTTTCTCAAGTTTTTGGGTGTTGCTTGGTGGGTTTCCAGGATTGTAAATAAGAGTCTTGCTGTGCTTTGTTGATATTCTTATGGTATTCAAGAGTCTTGGTGTATTTTGTATATTTCGAAAGTGTAATCTTGGTGCAATGTGTAAATCTTTTGACATAGTGTAAGTTCAAGCTAAGGTTTCCTTGACCAACTAGATGTAGCTAAGTTTTGAGTGAACTTGTAAAAAATTGTGTGCAAGTGTTTGATCTCCTTCTATTTGTTTGATATTTTGATAAAGGTTTCAAGAAAACTATTTTTAGCAATCTTTGTATGGTTCTTGTGTGATTTGATATAATTTGAACCTTTAATTATGTTTGTATTGGTGATTAGAATCAATCTTGATGAGTTGTTAAAACTATTTCTGAGTTAATCATCAAATTTGTTTTGCTGCATAATTTCCCAATATTTCAATCGATTGATACTGTATTTTAATATTTTGAAATATATTGATCTGTATGATTGACTTTATGTTTAATGAAATAAACTTGTTAATCTTGTTTTCAATAGATTAAAAATGCATGTTCTAGTAGTAATTGCACACTGAGTTCTTGGCCATTTTGATTCAATTAAAAGTGTTTTACAAGTTTAAAAAATACTAAAGTTTTCGAAAAGGTCAATTCAACCCCATCTTCTTAACTAATTACTTCTTGCATTACTTACAATACTAAGCAACATGCTTCTCAAATCGAGCTTAACCTCAAATAATCTAACTAGTCTTCTTCTTACTAGACAACCAAGAACCCTTTAAGCTCATTAAAATGTTTGAAAGATATAGATATTTTTTCCTCATCAATAATAGTACTTCACTAAATGAATAAAACCTTTATAATGCACCTCAACCCAGTTCATCCAACAAGTCTAACTCATCTGGTGGAGGTAGCTTCTAATGCCTTCTATTTAAGGCATAAAACATAGTTTTCAATAGACAAGTGGACGACTCGCCCAACGAGGGTATCGTTTGATTTCACATCGTCTTATACACATATCATTTGACAAACTTGTCTTTATTAATGAGTTTAATAATTTGGCACTCTTGGCCTATCTTTCAATCATTTTCTTGAAACATTTCCAAATAATATAGAATATCTAACAACAATGGTTATTTTAGGCCAAGTGATGTCATACTCATTTGCTTTTCTTCTTACTTTAAACATCACTACAGATCCATTATTGACCATATCCACTGACTTCACTAACCAATGTTTGGTGACCTTATTCAATTTCTAAGTTCACAACAAAAGAATAGTTATATTCAGTTTCAAAACATCACGCAACTTTGTTAGTAATGAAATGGTAATTTAAGCCAAGAAGGGGGGGGGTGAATTGGCTATATCAAAATTTTCAAAAGCAAAAGACTCATTTTCTTTGAATCAATTAGACCACAAAATTTGAATGCAAAAGTTGTAGAATAGTATACTTTCAACCAGTAAAAAAATAAAAACAACAGGTTAATCTATTCATACATTTATGAATCAGCAGATTAAAATTTCAAAACAATCGGTTAAAATATTGGGAAATTATGCAAAATGCAGAATTCATGAATCTTACTCAAACAACATGCTTTCTCACACAAGATTCGTTCCAAACAGTATTTCTAACAAGATTATACTATCAGACTACACAAAAACGCATGCCAACACAACAAAGATTAATTTGCTTGATTTTCTTGAGATTTTAAAGTAAGCAAGTAGAGGGAAAGAGAATTGAACAATTATTTTAATACTAGTTCACTCAATCATAGAGCTACATCAAGTTTACCAAGACAACTTGAGCCTGGTTTCCACTATTATCAAAAATTTTACAAACCACAAACCAAGATTATCCTTTTGAAAATCTCAACTACAACTCTGTAAGAAACACACTTATAGACCTAAAATCACATTAGGAACACAAAAAGAGGCACAAGAACTACAAAACCTAATGGTGGCTCTCCCTAGCTAACCAAACTTGAGTTCTTCAAGCTTCTACAAAGCCAAAATGCCTCCAAGATCAACCAAGATCTTCAAACAACCACTTGCAGCTGAATTATTGTTTTTCATGATCAAAAACTCAAAATCGTACCTCCTTTCACTAAAACACAGCTTATATAGTTTGGTCTTAAGTGAAATCAATTAGTCGATTTGTCTGTACAATCTGTTGATTTCACTTGACTTAAGTGAAATCAGTCAATTGAAAAATAATTTAACTGATTGAATACATTCAAATTAGAAACTATATACAACAAGTCTTTTAACCTGTTAAAACCCATTTTAACAGATTAAAAAGGACACACTAAGACTAACAAGACATCTAACTTATGTCATATAACCTACAAATATGGTACAACATGTAAACATCATATTCTACACTTTATTTCCATATTTAACACAATAGAAACATGATCACCAAATGGATTTTCATCAATCTTCATCAACCACATGTGATCTCATGCACTTTGCTTTATTAAATCTTTGCACCAGGGTTGCTTGTACTAACAAAGTTGACTTCGTGAACTTGTAGACATAGTTGAGAGCCTAACTCCCTCGATTTTGTGCGCAATCCCAATTGTCAAATTTTGGCAGAATACACCGACAAAATCCTTATCACATTTCATTAATGCTAATGAACATTTTTTTCATCACAAAAATAACCATAACACATGGAAATATCCCAAACTTACTAACTCAATTCTAACCACACATATACAACTTCCCCTCATCACACACAAACATACCACACATGCAAATTATCATTAACTATTTTTTCTCTTTTGTACTATTTATCTACTGGTTATATATATTTTTTCTAGGGTCTTACAATGTAGATAATATTCAATTCTTTAAATTGAATATTTGATATAATTTGAGAGCATATCTCTATCGCTCACTCTCCCTTCTAAACTCATCAAACCAATCTTTTTTCTGAGGGGATTGAACCCACAACCTTGTCTTCCCTCCCTTTCATCTAAACTAGACCACCTTATGACTCCTTACTCTCTTTATTATGATCCCAAATTTAATAAACCTACTTAAAACTTAAACAAAATAAAGGTAGACTAATAAATGCCTTATTATTGTAAAAAAAAATTAGAACCATTTCTATGAAAAACATTTTATATCTTTAAAATGAAAGTAGTTAGAAATGTGAAGACAAAAGGATAAGATTACAGCATTACATACATTGTGTGGGAGAATTATCGTACGTTGGTTCAACACCAAATTAATGGCATGTGTTTGATGAATTGAATGGTGCCAAAAAGTCACATTGGATTTCTTGGTACATGCCAAGATGAGCTCGAGATGAGGATGGTGGTGGGACGAAGGTCACGTGGTTAGGCTTCAAATGGACCCTTTTATAAATTGTAATCACAATGGACGCAAAGAAAAATATTAATCAATTTTAATAACCACAAAATTATGGAGTTATTGTATAGAACTACTCATTTTATATATATATATATATATATATATATATATATATATATATATATATATATGTTTTTTAAGGATGGTACTATAATAAAAAGCAGATAAAAATTATGTTTACAATCTGAAATTTTTTAAGTAACAAATTTGTTTTAGTATATCTATATTTTATTTATCCATGGACCAAATCAAAAAGCCTATTGCACTCCATTCCAAAGACATTCAGATAATAACACCTATCATTTTATATATAAATATTAATTGTTAATATTTTTTTTTTCATGTATATGAATCATTTCCATAGTGTATTATTGTGACAAGAATGAAAGTTAATTGAGAGATGGTATTAAGAGTGTAAAATTATATAATCTAAAGGGAAAGATAGAGGGTACAATTGTATTAATAAGCCTAGAAGTAGTAGTCTGTGAAGTGGTCCCTGTCCCTTTTCAAATGTCACAAAATCTTGGCTGGGCTTGGTTGGCGCAGTACCATACCCTACAATCCTATCACGTCTACTGTTTTACTTCAAAACCCCAAAAGAGACTGTGATTGCTCAAACCCGGAGAACCCTATGGCCCCTCTTTTTCCCAACCATCAATTTTTTTTCTTCTTCATACTGAATTAGATTTAAAATCTATTATTTTAAGATTTTTAAATTTTATTTTCATTGTTACAAGCAATTGCAACTATTAATAAAAAGTTATTAATAATACAATAATATTCTGTGGTTAAAATTTTGATAGTTAATTATAAAAAATAATTTAAATTCTAATTCAAATGCCAATTATATCTTTTTATAAATAATAAAATCTTTTAATTTATAAAACAATATGATAGTTTCATTTCATTTAAAAAATCTTTCTTAAATTATATAATTTTTCATTCTCTTTTAAAGATTTGATTTCTTTAATATCTACTTAGATTTTAAGATACTTTCTTAATATATTTTTATTTAGTACTTTATTTTTAGATTTAACAATTTTCTAATACTAAATACGAAAGAAAAAAATTATTTCGTAACATCCAATTTTATCATCTTAAAACTAATAAAATAGGACCCTTCATTATAATATTAAAAACAGGTAATCTACTTCCACCAAAATGGTGATCAATGTAAAAGAAGAAAACAACACAAAATCACAAAGTGCAATGGTAAGCTAGCTATACAAGAACAATCATACCACACAAACAATCAATTTTATTACAATTATCATAAGTGATCAAGATCACACACATGTATTTTATCAAACTCTCAATAACTCGATTTATCCATATAAGTGCAACTTAAGTAGAACTAGGGACCCTGCGCACTTGTGGTGGTAGAACAACTCGTCTACTTGAGCTACCACACACAAGGTAAATCCTTTTTACTGTCATAGAACCTTGCAGTCGTTCTCTTGACATAATCTCATGCCACTCTAACTACCTAATCATCCTACTCTACATGAGTATGAATAACTAATAGAGTTTTAGGATTAGCTCCCCAAGATGTAGTAGTTTTATCCTAAATGCACACCCTAAAAATTTAAGCATTCAATGGGATTCCCTCTCTCGGAATACCCTCACATTATCTCTAACTCTTCAATCTCAACCAATTACAATTATTGTAACAAAATCTTCACAAAATCCTCGTACCCACAATTAAGCAATCAACATACCTTATCATATACATTTGTATCAATTCATATAGAGTTCTCAATTCATCACAACATATTATATTCAATTCATCACAATGAGAACCATAACCATAATTCACATCAACAACAAAATACCTTAAAACAGTCAAAAAGAGAAACATGCAAAACAGAGCAAATAAATTTATACATAAAGTACATAAAAGCTTTGAAAACCATTTCTCTAACCACAAACTTCAAAAAAAAGATCTCATCGGTCTAAGTGAAGAATCACGTGTCTACGATCAGCTAACAAAATTTTAGCTTAATCCAACAATTAACGAAGCGAGAATCTTCATTTTACCAAGAGGAAGTAGATAAAGAAAAAATAGGGTGGCGCCCAATGCTGGAAAATTGGCGCTCAACGCCCATCCCTTGGAACCCCATTGACTTCTAGCATCTGACGATGCAAAAGTGGCGCCCAACAACACTATAACGACATCCTGCAATATATCAGAAAAAATAATTTAAAGAAAATTGATCTTGTGTACTTGACTAATTGGGCACCTCTCCTTTTAGTATTTTTTTTTATTCCAAATGGTTTTAGACAGTTCAAAACTAATACCCAATAACTCAAAACACAGATCCAAACCTTTCCCCAAATCAAGACCAAACATAGATCAAATATAAAAAATTTCAACATACAATTACTCAATTCAACAAACCATATCACAATTAACTATCAAGATGATGAATTCAACCAAATAGTAGCTTCCCTGACCTGACAAAACAGCTCCACAAACCAAAACAACTTTACGAACACCAAAGCACTTCTAACTCCACATGATGCTCTATCTACATATAAAAAACATCACAAGAATGATCAAGATATATCATTATGATCACTAATCAGCAAAGACCGTTATAGAAGATGAAAACCTCACATGCAAGTAAAAAAAGTCTCATATGCAATAGAAACAGAAGAAGACTAAGAGAAACAAGAAAAATAGTTGAAACTTAACTTACGCAAACGAAAAATTGATCGGCCCAAAGTGAAGGGCTCGCCGCGGGGATCACTCCTACAGTCTCAAATCTTTAGTCAGACAAATAGAGGAGGAAAACCCTTAAAGAGAAGTCCGAGAACTCTAAAAAAGTGGTTTATAGAGAAATAATGTGTTTTTAAATAATGAAACTCTTTTAATAATTCTATTTATACTAAAACCTTTTAATATTAAAATAATCAAGTCTTAGTATTATTGAACCTACAAATGCCAAATATACCTTTTGTTCTTACCCGGACCTTGAGGTGGGCGTCCTGGCAGGTGAAGGGCCCTTGTTGCAACAGGTAATCTTCGTCGATGCTCTAAAGAAGGGATCCACTTGCAAAAAAGACTCTAATGCTCAAGTAAGTAAGAGTTGTGGATGCTTTTGGGTTACATAAAGAAGTAGTGATATGTCTTAGATTCCATGTTTGTATGATAGAATAATACTGACATAAATAGGATTACATGTTGGTCTTGTGATTAGGATGTAATAATGACCATTTACCTATCATTAAGGCGTATCAAAACTGTTGAGATACTGCTAGTTAATGCATAATCCTCTCTGATGGGAGGAAATCTCAATGGATACTTAATTGTGCTTTAAGTGATTCCTTTTGGACTAATATCCATTGCACCCATTATAGCTAATTGGGTTAGGTATGCACATAAGCCCCCCACCCCCAACTCGAGAGTTTGATATGCATGGGTGCAGTGTTGATCGTGATCATGGCTGGTCTTGGCCTGAAAGTCTGCAAGTGGGTTAGCCTTCTCAGACCGAGTTGTTGTCGGCCTTATAGGTCCTAGGATCCATGCTAGTCTAGACACCGAGGTCAGCCCCTTATAGGAGAGCGAAGCCAGGTTGGACTCGATGTTGGCCACTCTATACTGAGTGCAAGTGTTTCCTGACGAAGGGTCCTGTCATAATTATGAGGGGTTTTTTTAGCACGTGTGATGATGGTGAGGTTTGTCCCACCCTGCTCGCAGAGGTGACATGGCATGACCCCATTGGTGAATTTTCATTGTGAAGTGAAATGATGTTGGGTGAACTTTGTCGCTTCAAGTTACTAAAAAACACTTTAACTTCCCTTTTCAAGTTTCTTTCCGCGTTTTCCTCTCACTTCTAATCTTTGTTTTTTCCTCCTTGTCCACACACTTCGTTCCTCTACACTACACTACGTCTTCTTTTCATTCATCCATTTCCTAGGTATGTCTTCTAACTCTTCGTACTCAAGTGATAGGAGGGGGTCGTCGTTATATAGAAAGGGCACCTCCATAGACGAGGGTTCCTCCATTGGGACCTCTTCATCTTCTTCCAATAGGGGGAGTTCCTCCCTGGACCATCTTACTCTTGTTGTCCCTCTGACGTTTTCATTGGGGACTTTGTCTACTCATTCTTGGAGAAAAGAAGTTACCACTCGCTCTCAGAAGGGTAAGGCCATCGTGGTAGGTCACCTTGCGAAGGGTTTTGTCCTATCGTCCATTCATCAAGTTACCTTCTATTTCAGGGTGGATGACGATGCTCTCAAGTATGGCTCCCAGGAATAAACGGAGGCCAATGCGGTAGCCTTCTTAGCCACCTTCCCTCTTTGTACAATTGAATCGATGTCATTTCTTGTACCCTCGGGGATAGGGTTTATTACAGGCCTAGGGAGAGAAAAGACAACTTCATCTTCACCTATGAATTCTTTAAGACATTTGGCATTTCTTTTTTGCTGTCTACTTTCGAGTGCGATTTACTATCTAAGCTTTCAATGCCTCCGAGTCACCTTTATCTAAAAGCTTCAACGTGAAGTCTTGGAGAATGGCACGGGCAAAGCTAAGTCAGGGACATACAAGTTCATGGTAGGTCAAGTAGACATTTGTAAAGCATGCCCATTCCTTTCTTGTGGTGGACCTACATTTGACTTTTACGACTCAAACTGCTGGGAAAGTCATAGTAGTGAGGATGCATGACTCTCTTGTAGAGCGATGCTTGTCATCTAGAAAAGCTTTGCTTGACGATCCTGTTGCTCAAGCAACAAGGCTTGTTTCTGGATTCTCCTCCTAGGCAAAAAAGCCTCTGATTGAAGAACCACTACAAGAGTGCTCTTCTATTAATGTTGCGGTTGTCGAGCAAGATTTCATGGACTTGATAGCGGGGGAGAATTCATGCAAGAACCTGGAAAGGACTCCTACAGAATTTGTGGAGAAGGAAGGTGTAAAGAGTCGCACGGGGAATGAAAGCTAGTGTTGCTTTAAGTTCCCCCTCCCAACTTTTCTTCGGTGTGAAGGGTCGAGCTGGGCTAGTGTGAATAGGTTCCCAACCCTGCTTGGAGCATACGATGGTGATTGACCACAGGGTTTCCTCTTTGTGGCACTAAGACATGAGAGGTGACTCCCTCACTAAAGAAGGATGAAAAGAGGAAGTTGATGAGGGACAAGATTTTTGGGTTGAAGAAGGATACTGGAGACCTTGAAGTGGCACAAGTACAGATGGCTATTGATCGCGCTGACAAGGACACCCTAGCTGGGTTGTATAAGGAGCAGGGTTTACGGTTGGTCAACAAGGACGTAGAGTTGTCCCAAAGCATCACTCACTACAAAAAACTATTCGTTGAGGATGCCCAAGCTTAGAGAAAGTTGGAGGAGATAGAGGTTTCCTAGGACCAAGAAATAGTGTGTGTTACGATATTGATGGCCAAGTTGGTAAGCCTATAAGTGTAGGCCACTGGATTGGATGATAAGGGTTTGGCGTTGAATACAGAGTTGGAGCATTTGAATACAAGGGTTGGCGGCCTTCTTTGGTAGTTTTAGTAGTGCCAGAAACCAAGCGGTGGTGTTGCATCCAAACATTGCCCTAGATCAATTTGATAAGGAAAAAGGTGGTCACTAATGGAGCCATCGTTGAAGAGCCTAGCGAAAGGTAGGAGGCAACAATCTTTATTGCTAAGGAGGCCCCTCCACCTACTACTAAGATGGAGCCTGTGGAAGTCGCTAACTCATATGGACATGTTCTTGATGTGTTTTAGAAATTTTTTCGTGCTTTAATTGTTTCCTGATTCGGCCTTGTTGGGGCTTTGTTTGCAATGTATCCTTGTGTTGCTATGCGAACAACTTTTCCATGCCATGTAAACACTTTGTTTGGAGGGTTTGAGACGTTTTTTTGAACAACTTGGTTACCTCATTTGGAGAGTTTGGGCTATTTTCTTGAAAAACCTGGTTGCCTCATTGGGAGGGTTTGGGCTTGCTGCTATTGACAATGTGTGCGTGGAACAAATGATAGACAAGGTAAAAATAGTAGCGAAAACTATTAACTATCATTTGACAAACACGATGTAATAGGAAGAGACATATAAAGCTTAATGATTTTTTTATTAAAACAAAACGGGTGTGCCTCATTAAAACCATACTTGGCAAAACCCAGCTTAGGGACAAAATCCAAGGTAAGGAAAAAGAGTACACACAGCCTCGACATTGTTTAATTGTGATATGTTTTTAAGTGCATGGCGTTCCACGTTCTTCTCGCATTTCTTGGCACCATCGCAAGAGGGTCGACCATCGTCCTAGAGCTCTATCTTATGGTCGAGCTCTATACCGAGTCGTTCTACCCTTCAGGGGTTTTAACTAGGTGGATGTGTTCACACACCTGGCCTCTAAGCAGTGTCTGTTGAAGAGGCCGATGGCGTCGTTAATCGGATGAAAATTGCTCCACTCTACGGGGAACGACCTCCAAGTGTCGATTGTTCAGTGGAATCAATGGGAAATGCAGTGGAAGAGTCACAATGGAATGATTCTCTCTCGCTCTCACATGGAAACGCACACACTCATGGTGTTTGGAACCCTAGGAGGAGAAATCCTCATCTAAGGTGAAGGGTGAGTTGACAAATGGGAATAAACCTCATATCATTCATCTAAGTTGATTGATACAAAGGTTTGGATTGCCTTTTATAGATGAAGGCAATCGGTGAAACAAAAGAATGAAACGTCGTCTAACATACTTGACCTAGCGGCGAGAGAAAGGAAAACCATGAATCCTAAACGAACCCTAGGGTGGAACACATGAAGCAAGCGAGCTCGCGTGAAGTCAAAAGAGGGTTGTGAATGAAACCCTAGCACAAGGTCGGGCCACTCTGTTGAGCCCCATCTCCAGCTATTCAACGGCCTTGGCCTGCTCCACCAAGACTGGAAACTCTCTGATCCAGAGGGGTACAATGAATCAGCGCAGCTCGTGTTTCAGCCCGCCCTCATATTATCTGCATCTCCACTCTTTGGTGACGGTGGGCGAATAGAACCTCGCCAAGTACTCAAATATGTTCGTGTATGCCTACACAATTAGGTTCCCCTGTTGGAACGTGAGGAATTTCGCCTCTCTCTCATGCCTGACACTGTCTGGAAAATACTTCTCCAGGAATCTCGTCCTGAAAGAAGTCCAGGTAACCTCTTCGTCCCTAGTCTGCATGAGCTACTGCATGCCCGCCCACCAATATTTAGCATCCGCCACCAGTAAGAATGTAATGAAGGTCAGCTTCTGTGCATCAGTGCACTCTATGACTGCAAATTTTCTCACACTCCTTGAGCCATGTGTCAGCTTCGTCCAGAGTGGATTTACCCGTGAATTTTGAGGGCTTATGCCTCATAAAGTCCTCCATCGTCATAGGGTGTGTGGGTGCTCCACGACTCTAGGTTGCGTCGCAATGGGCTGCATCGCATCCACCATCCGATGTATCGCCTGCGCGATCTCATCAGCCCCAGCATTATTCCTCCTCCGCCTATTTGCCATAGCCTAAGCACACCACATATTCACTATTCACATCAAACAGCTTCGATTAAGACTTATACCAAAAATAGTTAACAATCAATAAACAAAATAATCTCACAAGCAACACACGGTAAGCTCACTCCCCATAGATCCCAAAAATCTTTTGAAAACCATTGCTCTGATACCAAATGTAACATCCTGACCGGACATTACAGATTTAAATAAAAATATAAAGAAAAAGTAATTAAGTCGTAATTAATAAAACCTCATTTCCCAAAGACGCGGGAAATTTAAATCATTTTATTACTTCCAATTAAAACCAAAATCCATAATTCATAAAACTGAACATAATAATTAAGCCTCTCATAAGACTTTACAAGATAGTTCAAATCATAATAATATAAAACTCCCAGGCTTTCCCCCACTCCGCGGCTAAGCCTCACCAGCTCCACCTGTAATATCATCTGCTCACGTGTACCGCGTACACGATCATCGCCAAACACAAGTAGATAGGGTGAGCTAAAAAGATAACACATAAATATATATCAATCATATATATATATATATATATATATATATATATAATAAAATACATCAAATTAAATCTCTTCTTTTAACCCACATGGTCACAACCATGTATGATATCATTTCACACCAAGGAACCTCCTCCTTCTCTATCACATGGCCACAACCATGTAATATCAACGCACATCAAGGAAGACTCGTTCCCTTTCTTCCACATGGCCACAACCATGTAATATCAGTGCACATCAAGGAGACTCGTTCCAGCTCTTCCACATGGCCACAACCATGCTAGCAGTGTTCTACATCTTCTAGTGAGTATCTCAAGGTGCCTTGCTGCCACACCTATCAGCCACAGAGCACGTGCGGGAACCATGCTACAGATCACACACTGTAACGCCAGGTGGAGTTCTCAAATACGAACATAGTCCGTAACATCCCAGGACTACCAAACTCGTCAGCAAATCACTAAGGAGGGCAATCCATCTGGACCCATCCGTATTGGCCACAACATGCACACTCACACCGGCAACACTCGCCAACCCGAGCGACAACTCAAGAGTTCCTCGTGTTCATCTGCTATCCCGAGCCACAACTCAAGGGAAGTCATTCCGGGCCACAACCCTTAGAATGCCACGTGCTTAACCCTTATCTCGAGCCACAACTCAAGGATACGTTTCGGGCCACAACCCATGGAACACCAGCAAACCCACCTATGAGATATCCTAGAAGCCTGATAGTACACACATCCCAATTCCACCACCAATCAGTTTAATACCACAAAATCGTATGCATTTAAACACACAATCCAACCATCATTTGCTAATCTTCAAGCCTTTGCATAAGAACTCCAGTCCATCTCGCTTAAGCTAGGTTACCTCGCCTAAGTGAGCACCACGCACAGAACCAATCTCGAACTCTTGCTTAGGCGAGTTACACTCACCTGGGTGAGATCACATTTCGCCCAAGAATCAAATCTCTCGCCTGGGCTGCGAGTTAAGCTAACATTAGAACATTCTTCGAATTCTCGCTTATGCAAGAGACTCTCACTTGAGCGAGACACTTTTTCGCTAAAAAATGGGATCCTCGCCTGAGCGGGATGCTCAAGCCAAATCACCCAACCCTCTCGAGTTCTCGCTTAGGCGAGACTCACTCGCCTAAGCAGATGACCTTTCATCCAAAACAAAAATCCTTCGCCTGAGCGATAGCCTCAAGCAAAAAAGGGCCGAGTCCTTGCATATCTCGCCTAGGCGAGCCTAGGTCGCTTGAGCGAGACATGCAGACTCTGGCACTGTTTCACGCACACAAACACTAGCACCAGAGACCCAAACATATTCCAATTCATACCAATTCAGTGGTGACTATATTGTATACACAATATAGGCCCCAAACCCAAACCCAAACACAATTTATACACAATATAGGCCCCAACCCCAAATTTCGCATAATCACAATGTATACAATGCATAAACCCCATTATATTCACGCATTTAGGCCAAAATTCAATAAAACAATACCAAAACCCATAACCCCTAATTCCCTCATGTGAAGCATGAAATTCATGGCAGAACAACATCACAATCATGCAACCTTAACAAAACATACAATTTTATAGGTTCACCTCCCCTAACCTGAAATTTCCTTGCTAAAAACTTGAATTTGGGGATCTTTCTTGGAACACCAATGCCCTCTCTTGGCTTCTCCCCCAAACAGCTCTCAAATGTCCTTAAACCTCACATTATTCACTCTGAATTTTCGCACTCCTTCTAAGCTTCTTAGAAAACAGCCTCCAAAACCCTCTTTCCTTCCCCTTCTGCTAGGGTTGTCTCTACCCTTTCATATTCAGCCCACACTAACTGTTTAGCAAAAAAAGAGTTAAATTTGAGTCCACCAAGGTTCGAACCCACAACCATGCCAAAGCCAAATCAATACTAAACCATCAGGCCAACTCATGTTTCTTGCTAACTCACATAATTCAAGTATTATATCATACGAAACAAGCTTCAACATATTATTAAAACAATAATAATTAAATAACACACAATTTGGCACACATAGAACTTGAACCCAAGTCCTCTCACACAATCAAAGTACTCTCAACCACTTAAGCTAATATTTTTTCACATCATACCATCAGAATTTAATGTCATAAATACTCTACCTACTTGCATTTATTAATTAATTAAATTCTGCGGATCTCACACATTTGATGGCCTAATCAGCTAATGCACAAACCATTTCACGATATGCACTGGAAGATTGATTCTCATGATGCAAAGTGAGGACGTGATCTGCTGGACGCTTAAGGAATTGGGTTGGAAGCCCAATACATGATAGTAGAAATGAAGCTTTTCGCACAAGTCTATGGTAATTTGGGCTGACTTTGTTTCTCACACAAGCATGCGCATGAATTGCGCTTTAGGCTCATTATTTGATTTGGCCACTCATGGTACAAGTTGTAGACATGGTCTGCATTTGATAAAAATAACCTAATTTAGACAAACATTTATTTAATAAAAGAAATAAAGAAAATAAAAGAAATTAAAAGAAATGGGCCTAGCCAATGGCCCAAGCTATGAGCCTTAATGGGGTTACATCATCCCCTCCCTCTTAAAGAGGATCTGTCCTCAAATCAAGAGGGTTCGTAAAGGCTCACAACAACCAAATTATAGGTTCCACCAGGATCAAACACAAATCTGCAATAGTCATCAAACAAAATTTCATTAAAATCATAATGACCATGCATCATATTTGATTGTGTAGTGTGTGATAATGGGCTTTTAAAGGTTGAAAAAGGTGATATCCAGCCCACTTCACAGAAAGAGTGTCTTGCACTTTGACTTGGAATATTTTTTAAGACAGTTTTAAAGTCAAAGTGTGTTTTGGCACAATAGGTTGAGGAGTATGAAATAAGTGAATGAGATGGAAAACAAAATGTTTGAGAAGGAAACAAAACAAAAGATTTAATGAAAAAGTAAGAAGAGTTTAAAGATAGGAAACTCCCTTTGGAACTTGGGTCTTCATGGAAGGAACTAGTGATGGATTAAACACCAAATCCCTAACAATGAGTTCCCGTAGATTTGAATTGCTCTTTAACTTTACCACTTTTGATTATCTTTCTAACTCACTCTCTTGTCTTATTTTCTCTCTTTCTTCAAATTCTTTTCTCTCATTCTCTTTAACTTTTCCAAGACTCTCCTCTTTTTCCTTTTCTTCCTCAACTCTTTTCTTCTTCTCATTTTTCTCATATTCCTCTTGTTCTCTTTTCTTTGCCTCAACATGAAGCTTCGCAAGCTTTTCTTTTACTCTTTGCATATCAAACTCTCGAAACTTTTCAACCTTTTCTCTTACTCTCTTTTGTTTTTTTCTCTCTCTCTCTCTTTGTTCACTCAAGAGCAAGTCCAAATTTTTCTTAAAATCTTTTTCTAGTCTAGAAAACTTAGCAAGATTTTGGATGAATGCATCACTTATGTCAATGAAGTCTTCTATCCTAGATTGTTGCTCTTTAGTTATCCTAAATGAAGGGGGAATGAAATGTTTCCACATGCATGTTTTTAATTCATAAAATGTGTTAATGCATGATTCTCTCCCATTTTGCACTCTAGACTGTCTCTTTTGCCACCACTCGGATGCACGTCCTACAAATCTAGAAGTAACATGCCTAAGAATGTCAAATTGACTATATTTACTAAACAATGGTTGCGCCAATTTCTTTGTATCCCATATCCAATCTCTAAATGATATTGGTCCTATATCTTCCCCAAAGAATGGGATGTCACTATGAATGGTATGATGCAACTCATTACTACTATGCCTAGCTAAATGCACATTATTATGCCTAGCTAAATGGACACTGCTATAAGGAGAAAAACTCATTTTCGAAAGCTTTTGGAAACACTTTTACCAAAAACAATTTTTCAAAAGATACTTGAAGAATTTCTAAAGAGAATATAAAGGAAAAGATTTCTAGAAATACTACCAGGAAAAGGAGGTGAGTCTCATGGACAGGCTTAGAAACCAAGCCTTTCCTAGCCAGAGATCTCTAAATTTCTTTCACAAGAATTCCCAATAAAAATTCAAAGCAAAACAGATTGTGTGAAAACATTGTGCGTATGAACTTATGACCAAAGAAAGGTCAACTAGGTGGTAAGAGAACTTGCACCTAGATAACACGGTAACCTAAAATAGAAAATGTAAACATACAATTCACACAAAACCTGGACATTAAAAACACAAAGACTGAAAACATAAAGACTGAAAACATAAACTAAACGACAAAATTAAATCCTAAGTGAAGATGCAAGTGGCCTTTGGAACCCCTTGATGCTTCACACTACACGGTTAAACTATTACAAACTTTGCTAAGGATGGGATTGCTCTAAAGCATTTTCCCACCTAAGCCAAATGAAGCAAAACAACAAACTGAAAAATAAAAATACAACACAAAATTCGTGACATCAAAATAGAAACAACACAAAAAGAAAAGAACTATGTTGTCTCGGCTGCAGTGTCATGTGCTATTCTCCCTCAAGTGTTTGTACTCATTTGAAGTCCCAACTCACTCCACAATTCCTCTCGGCAGTTTGCTCGCATAATAGAATCACTCACAACTCCACCTTCAAGAAGAGGCTTCACCTACAAGGCTACCAAAAACAGTGAGATTGGAGAATCCAACACAGAACAAGAGGAAAGCAAGCTGCTACGTGAGAGTAAAAAATTAGAAAAATAAGAAAAGCTCAATTATGAGGCAAGGACAACATCAAGTGATGGATTTAATAGACAAACTCAAAGGATAAGTCGTGTCTGGAGTCTAAGTGTTTTGCTTACGAGTCTTCACATGCTTGGTTGATGTATGTAGGTCTGGCTATAAAATTGTATGCCGTTTTTCTACTCTAGCTTACCTTTTCTGCTTGTTTGTATGTTCTATGTGTGATTTTCTCTTTTTGCGATGATCATCAATTCTATTGATGTGAGCAGATGTGAGAACTCCTCGTGATCGTCAGGGTGATGGAGGCTTCACTGCTTAGCTTTGTATTGGATTCCGCTGTCCCAGTTTCTTCTAGGGCTGTAGCCCATGTACTACTTTACTCTTTGAATTTTCATGTTGAATATTGTCACACTTTTATCTTGTTTTGTATTGGCATCGTGGTGTGCCTTAGTTTTACTTCTAAGTACTCTTGAATAATTGCAAGTACTCTTATCTTACTTTACTCTTGGATGTGTAACATTTCATTTAATTAAGGTTATTATTTAAATGGAGTGTTACATCTATAAACCTTTCTCTCAAGGTTTAGTTAAAAGAAATTAAGTCGTTTTTTGTCAATTCAAATTTTTCATTAATAAAACCAAGTTAATTGTTTTATAGCTTCTAAGTAAATTTCTGACAGCATAAAATTTATCAAAATTTATTAATTTGTTATTAAATTTACGTTTTTGAACTTCTAAAACTGTCGTATATTTTCGTCATAAATCTCGAATATTATATAATAAGGGACTTTGAAGGTTTATAGTTTAAATAATTAACAAAACAGTCGTTTTTCTTTATTTTTGAAAAGAAAGACTGCATTAAATAAAATAAGTTGCAAGATCAAGACTATAACGTAGATTGGGCCTATCTGCTGTGATAGTTTTGATCTTGACCTAAACCCTAAACCCTAAATCCTAAACCCTAAACCCTAAACCCTAAACAGAAAGCTAGAACCGTTTTTCTCCAAGTTGATTGGGCCTATCTGCTGTGATTTTGCCTGACCCATTTTTTTCTACCCCTTCAATTTCTTCGTGCACCTCCAAAATTTTATACTTCCACTTTTACCCCTATGAAATTATATTAAAGAAAAATAATTAAAAAAAATTTCCGAAATAGCCTATCCAGAATATATTGCCGGATAAAGGAAGAAATGCAGAAAGAAAAAAGGGGGTGAGTAAAGAAATGCCCTTTCGCATATGATGGGTTATGGGTTTCACTTCATTTTCTTTGTTCACAATCTATCACCTTTTGCTTTTAACACCCCCTAAAATTTCTATCTATACTTCCCTTTCATTTAATTTCTTTAAGTTCAAATCCGTTGTTTATATCTAAAATGAATATAAACCCTAATTGCGTGTTTTCCCCAAAAGGCAAAAGTAATTATGTCAAGAACATTTTCCTTAGGATGAGTATTGTTCATGAAAATGAATTATGAATAGCGTAACACAAAAAACTCCTAAGAAAATGTATAATAATTGGTATAACTAATGGTGTTTACCTTGTGAGGAAAAAAAAAATTCAGTTCATGGATTTAAATCCATGAGCAAAGGTATATAGTTCAGATTACGTTCAGTCATCTATATGTAACACTCTTACATTCTATTAAGTTCATTTATTATGCTTTCTAGTGGGTCATAATTTAATTTGATTTTTACTAACTTTTGTAGTTGAATTCCAAAAAATTGTAAAAGACGATTTCATCGTTGTTTCTTAGTTTATAATGCGTGAAAACGATTTAAACTTGAAATATGCATAAATATATTAAGTTTAAAAAAAATCTAATTTTTAATGAATTTGAATAAAATTGTCAAAATGTTATTAGTTGCGAAAAGAGACCATAAATCCAAGTTGACTAAAACCAAAAAAACAAAAGTGAGTTTATATCTGGGTGAAAAAAAAAAGTAATTTCTGTTCAAATTTGGGTATGTATAGAATCAAAATGTACATTTTTATGTAATTTTTCATTAAATAAAGATTACCTAAATCAAGATAAACAAATTATTTTTACTTAAAAACATATTTATAAATATAAATTAAGGTTATACATATTTAAAAGATAACTTTTAATTATATTTTTATTTAAAATAAATGTAAAATGAAACAAGAGCATAAGCGACAATGTAATGGTTTAGTGCAGTGGCGGATGTTTGTGGTGGCAGGGAGGGGTCATGGCCCCCCTAAAATTTTGATTTTTTTTTTTATATTTTAGGTATTTTAAAATTTTTTATATTATAGATATTAGATAATATATTATAGATATTAGATAATATATTATAAATTAATGATGATTAAATTAAATATTTTATTTTTTTATAAATATAATAATTAATGTTAATAAATAATAAAATATGAAATCAAACATAATAAAAATAAAGAATAAAAAGATTTATCAAAATATTTTTATTATTATTTTTCATTATGGTTCGAGCTTCTTATAAATCGTTTTCATTTCTTCTTCTCACATGTTTTCTTTTGTTTTTGAAGAGAAAAATATCTATTCTTTTGCTCTTATTTCACTTTGTTCTCTTTCATTCACGAGGAGGAAAAGAATGATGTAATTCTTTCATCTTACTTGATCGTAAGATATTAGTTTAAACAATTATTTAATAAATCTCTTTTATATTCATTTTTATTTTATGAACAAAGAAGTAAAAGTATCTTACTGTGTGTTTTTTTATAACCGGATTTTAATTGTGGTTCCATTATATGACTTGAGTTTCTCACGAATTGTTCTCATCTCTCATTCTCACCTATTTTCTTTTGTTTCTGAAGAGAAAAAGATCTACTATTTTTGCTCTCATATGTAAGTTATTGTCTTCCATTCTCGAAAAAATAAAGAAGAAGGTAATTCTCTCTTGTATTACATGATAGTGAAATTTTAGTTTAATAATTTATTTAATGAGCTTGTATATTAATTTTTTATTTTATGAACATAGAAGAAAAAATATTGTACTGTGTGTTTTTTATAACTGGATCTTAAGTGTGGTTTGATTATCATCGAATTTTCTTTTGGTATTTACGTCTCTCAGTTTTTTATTAGATTATGAAAATTTATTTTTTAGTCTTTTTTTTTAAATAGATATACAAATTCAACTCTTCCATATATTCATTTGTAGTCTTATTTCTTTTTTAGTTATCGTTATACTAAATTATGTATTTATTTTTATTATATTAATGACAATAATTAAATGTATAAATTTTAGACATATTATTTTGGCTCCCCCAACAATATTGGTCAAGATTCGCCATTGGTTTAGTGTAGAACTAAACAAATTAAAGGAAAGCAATGCAAAAGTGAGGGTTGTTATCAGCATTAGAAACAGAAATCATCATGAAACTAAAATTGCTTAGAATAAAATGAACAAAAACCCAAATGAAAGAATAATATACTTACCTGGCCGAACTTGGCCCAATATTGTTTATAGGCCCACAATAACAAAAAAGCCCATTATTGTTTACAGGCCCAAAACAACAAACACGTTCTTTATTGTAGTACTTTCTAAAACATTGGAAAATAATAATGTAGGTGAGATTTATATTTCAATTACTATTTAACAACATATAAACAAACTTGGTTGTTATATCCACCAGAGAAAGTATTAACTTTTACTCATTGCTTAATATTCTTTATTACTCTCATATTATACACTTTTACCGGTCGTTAGAGAGTTTTCGCATGTGGACTTTTAATTTGTTGTTGTTGCCAAGTTGGGGTCAAAGTTGTGATTGATCGGGTACTCAACTCTTGAAAACTACTCATCCACTTCAGAGGTTACTCGGTGAAACGTAGTAAGTACATTTGGTGCCTACTGTCATGTTGAGTAAAACTCTTTCTCACCTAGAATATATGGTATTGACTCCAAGCAAAACCCAAGCCTCAACATCCTCAATACCGAATAAGGATCCCTTAGCTATCAACGCCATCAAAATTTATATGGATACAATCCTCAATAAAAATGAAGGAAATATTTAACAAGTAGTAACGAGGATGCAACAACAACTCGACAACCGGCTAGAGAAGAAGCATACACAGCACCACAAGGAGCTTTAAGTCCTAAAGCTCTATAACCTCGAAAAAGAGAGGTCCATCCACAATAAAAAAGTATGGGGTATTCCCTAACCACCACCATAGGAGGAGAATCTCGAACAACTTAACCTAGTAAGACCCATTTATCCAAGCGAAAGGAAGGGACAGACGTTTATGTACAAAGCATCTAAAAGTTCAAATGATTTCTTAATACAAAATACCTAAAAGCGCTAAAGCTTAAAGAATATCCAGTTATTAACCATTTCAAAGAAAACATCTGAATAATAAGCACCTAAAAATACTAAGCAAGAAGGCATATAAAAAATTAGCACTATGTATATAACTTGACTAGAGGTATCACATTAGTTAACATGACACAACCGTCTAGAAGTCATCCAACTACGAGTATATTTAACACTACACCATTTTGTAGTTTAAACAACTTAAATGTTGTCTAAAGTAAAACAATTGTGCTCTTAAGTTTAGGCAACGATTTTACCACGGTTTTCCAACCGTGAAGTATTAAGTTGTGGCCATTGCTAAAAAAAAACGATTTTTTTCCTAAGGCCACAAAAGCAACACAATTTAAAATGTTGTGTATTCTTTTAGAAGGCAATAATGATTATTTAATTATTGCGTTTATGTTTCATAATTATTTAATCTCTCTCTAAACATTTGTCTCATTGGGAATCAAACTCGTGACCTTGACTCTGATAAGCCAAAAGCTATAGCTACTAATTAAAGTGCAACTCTTTCTTCTTAAGATTGTAGGAACCAAAGTGTCATGATTTGATTATGACTTGGTCCAACTACCATCCACCACAAGATAATTGATCCATCTTACAATAATTTAATTAGGTCACATGATTGTAATTTAAAAATATTTAAAGTTAAATTATCATAATTTTAAAAATATGGTATAAACTATCCACATTTTAGCAGTTAAATTATCATAATTTTAAAAATATGGTATAAACTATCCACATTTTAGCAACTATTGCCTATAACTATCAACATTTTCTACCATATTGCTTAAAACAAATAGACAACATTTTTTTGTATACCCTCTAGGTTTAAGACAAATAAAACTCACTATATAAGCAACAATAAAAAAAAAATTGTGGCTTATTCCTATTTTACACAATGGTTTTCTAGTTGTTGTCATTCTAGTGTTGCCTAGTCTATAGGTATGAAGAAAATTCATAGTGTATAGTATAACTGATAAGGAAACAACACAAGGAAGACACCACAATTTCATTGTTTTGCCCACATTTTCTATGGCCTTTAGTAGAAAATGTGGTCATTTCTATAATCAATGATTTATAAAACGTGGCCTTTAGTAGTTTTAAGCCACACTTATATATTTGTGGTCATTTCTATGTTTAGGCAACACTTTTATACATGTGGGCTAATTTAGTGTAGTCTAAAGTAAAAAATGGTGCAGTGTAAGTATTTTAATTATCGACTAGCTCGTCATTGTTAATGCTCCAATATAATCAATTCTTTACCAGCAAGTATACTACGTAGTTTGTAGTACAACAAGCATCATATCCTTAGGGATTTCGTAGAATTCAAAAAGTCTAACTAGTATGAGTTTAATAAAACAATGGTTGAGTTGCATGAAAGGCATGAGCATAAGTTTGTGGAACAAAAATAATGTTAATCTAAGATAGAAAATGCTAGATTAACACATATGCAATAAAAAGTTGTTTTCAAGATAATAAAGACGTGTTACAACTAGATTTCACCACTTTCTCTCTCTCTCTCTCTCTCTCTCTCTCTCTCTCTTGCATTAATTTAATTCGTACTTACAAAGACGCAATCATCCATGTCTTGGGAGTTCTCTTTAAGGGTAACTCTAAGTCCATTCTTGACACTTAGAGCTTAGGATCATCAAACTTCAGTATGATTCCTCAGTGACTGCTTAAATTAATCACCTACATTAAGGTTAGGACTCTATAACTAGCTATAACCTTAAATTTATTCCTACCATCTAAAGTAAGAGGAGAGTTAGTTGGACCACAACTTAAAACAACTTCCACTCAATACCAAGCCAGTGAAATAAGACAAGTGATCACTTCATCCAACAAGTATAAACTACTTACAAACATGTAATGAAAGCATACTTTGATAGATAAAACAATACTAGTGCAAGAGATTTCCAAAGGGTTACATCTCTTTGATTTGAATCATAGTCGGATCTTCCTCTTTTATTAATAAACCTTAGACATCCTAAAGAAAAGCTTCCATTCTTACTCTCTTCCTCTCAACCTTAGTCTCTCTCGCATTCGCTCTTTGTCTCTTTCCATGGATTTCTCGATTTGTAGAGGTGGGTTTTATTCTTTTTCTATCCTTTCTTCATTATGTTCATTTTTTTATCGTTGAAATGATCTCTATTTCTCTCATTCTTTTCATCATTTCTTTGTTTTTTGAGTGTTTTTTTATTGTACTTTCTTTAATTATCTTTGTTTTTTTTTTGCGTGAAGAAATGTTATCCCTTTCTTTATCTCTCCGAAACCCTAAGGAGTATAATCCTTGTTCTATATTTAATCTTTTTTTGTATCATTTTATTAGAGGTTTTGTGTTTTTTTTTTCTTATGAATGTGTATCTTTCACCATGAGAAATGTTTTACCTTTCTTTGTCTATTTGAAATCCTAGGCAGCATAATCCTTGTTGTATTTTTGTTTTCTCTTCAACTATTTATTCTTATATCGTATCATTTTCTTAGATGTTTTTTGTCTTTTGTTTTCTGTTGAACTTGGGTACTGATATTTTTGTTGTTCTCCTTTGGTGGTGTAGGGTTTTATCATTATTAGATCAAGTAAGATTTATTCTAATATATTAGATTGTTGATGTTTTTTTATGTTTCTATTTAACACATAACTTCTTAGGTGTTTCGTATGCTATGAAATTTAGGTTTAAAGATTACTCTTTGATTATTCAGTTTTAATGGTTGTTTCCTTTAGTAGTTCTGAAAATTTTATGATGACACGTGTTTTCTTGCATATATATATTTGTTTAATTTTTGTTGTTTTAGGCGATGGTCTGAATTTTGTTGTTTTCATGTTTGTATTTTTTTCATGTGGCTCTTTGGAGCAGATTTTTATGATTTAGAGAACCAAGTTTGAAAAAAGTTGCAATCTAGTGAGAATATAGGTAAGTTGACCACGAATTTTAAAGCATTAAATGGATTTTTTATGTCTCATGATCTAATATTGTTTTTGTAATACAATTGTTTTTTTGAGATTACTTAGAACAAAATCCAGTGGGAATTGTCCAGCTGGAAGAGTTCAGAGAGGAGGGGTTGGAAATAATTATAATTTTGAATAAGCATATGCTTTGTTTGAGATTTTTTTTAATTGAGAGACTATAGTATAGAATTTCAACCATTCCTTATTATTTATGCAAAATGCTTTAGGATTTCTTACAATTAGAAAATAAGAAAAAACTACATTTTCCGACAGTACATGTTAGATCAATTAATGCTCTTTTTGTGTCTATTATAAAAGGCAATTTTAGTCATTGATTGGTTATTTTTGTGTCTTTATTACCATCTTTAAGTTTGTTCTGTAAGGTTTAACATGATATCAAAATACTTAGATGATTGGATAGATTTTTCATATGACCAAGAAATAAAAGTATGGATATTATGAATCGTTGTTGAGAACAACTGCTACAACCTTTTAGTTTCATTTTTCACTTGGTTTGTTGTAGTTCCCCTCATTGTGTGGATAACTTTGTCACTAACAAATGTCATTGTAAAAGATTGTGATTTTAAAGGTATAGTGATACTAACACGATCTCTTGAAGGTTGTATTTGATTACATATTACTAATAATTGGTTTCTTTAGAGTCCATGTTCGAACTGTGGTACTGAAAATACCTTTTGCTTTGGAACTATACACTTAATTTCAAATGATAAGTATATGGTCTATGTAATATGGACTTTGTATAACATATATACTTTTTTTTTATTGTGGTCTCTTATTTTAAATCATACTTATCATCATTAGTTATAACCAACCTTCAATTTTATTTTTGTTTATGTTCATGTGTTTATACAGTATGAGTGTATAAGTTGGAATATTGCTCTTACAGTAGAAAAGCTACAAAAAGTAGAGAATAATTTGGCACACTCATACTTTGGACCATTAATAGCACAAATTGTTTGAAAGAAAGAGGTGAGTGACTCTTTTATACAAGTAAAATTTATATATCAATGTTTTGAGGTTTCATATGAATTATTGAAGTTTTTTATCAATATCAATTTTTGATGTCCAAATCCTCTTTGGGTGATTATCTCTCACGTAGTTTATGTTATTTGGTGTGGATTTATGTTGCATTTTCTAAGAATTGCTAAAGATCTTAATCTTTCCATGGAGTAGGTTAGTTTGTTTCAAGTTGTAGAATTGATTTTGTTATTAATCCTTTTGAAAATGAAAATGCAATCGGTTGTCACCCTTCTCCATACAAAACAAATATGGTAGACATAATTTCCTATGAAGCAAACACCTCTTGATTCTGGCATACTAATAAAGTCGATGAATGGTTTTGCCTGCTTTGGAAGCATTTATCTACCTTTCATAAGTGTAGAGCTACTCTCTAATCTTGGATTCCCATTTTCATTTCCTATGAAGCAAACATTTATTGATTTCTAGCATACTAATCAAGTAGACAAATGGTTTTTCAGACTAAAAAATATGCATTTTGCTTAATTCTTTATAAGCGATTGTTGTATGAGGTCTGAAGTGATTGAAGGAATTGGCTAATGATATTAAGAGGCAGAGGATGCAGAAGGATATAGTAATACTAAGGGTCAGAATGGATCTAATGAGAAGGACTTTGGTGATAGTGATTCAAGAGGAAGTCACGTGAAAGAGCTTAAAGTATGAAGTATCTTTCGCATAAGTTACATAAAATATTATCTCAATGTATTTGATATTGAATATGACCAATAATTTGTCTTGGGTTGGCAGCATCTATAGTTGCAGAGGAAAATTGAAAACATGCCAGAAATGATAATGAGAAACTTAGCGTTTATCTAATTTAAGAAACTGAGAATTTGTACCAAAAAATATTTTACCTACCTGGGTGAATTTGGATATGAACTCTGAAGCAATAATGAGAAACCTTATAGCTTACGAAACAATGTTTTTGAAACCATCAATTATAAGATATATACTTTCTTTCTTAAAAGAATCATCAATTATATAAAACTATAATTACTAAATAATAGTACAACACTTTGAAAAAAAAAACAATAATATAAATAATAACAAATCATAATCAATATATAAATAAATAAATAAATAATAAATAATAAATATATACATATAAAACTAAAATTATTATTACTACTTATATAATATATTTTGATATGGTTTAATTGCTCTTGAATACATTAATTACTTCTTCAAATTACGCGAGAAGATAGAATAATAAATTAAAAAATTATGATACTTTTTTAAGAAATTTATCTTATTAATAAACCAATAAAATTATTAAATTACAATAAATAACAACAAAATTATATATAATTTTATAAAATAAATAATAACTGATAATAAATTATTAAATTGTAATAAATATAAGTGACGATAAATAATATAATACAAGTAGAAGAATGATGGTAAAATCTTAATAAATATATAAGCATAAATAATAAGGAATAATGTAACGTCCCATTTAATTAATAAACCAAATTAAAAGGAAACGTCACATAGAATAATATGTTAAGCAGTCCTAGAGTACAATCACAGCTCCGTACAGTAACCAAGGCACACCACGATGCCAAAATAAAGCATAGATGAATAATGACAAAGTTTTCAAAAAAAGAAGCCTAAAGGCTAGACAATACATGGGCCATTGCCCTAAAAGAAAGCCCAATCAGCACAAGAAGTCCAGCCCAGGAAGACTATGCAGCGGATTCATCTCTCTCCTGTTGACCACGATTTCCTCTCGCATCTGCTCCCATCAATAAATTGATGATCATCGCAAAAAGTAGGAGAACAACATACAAGCAATCAAACAAGCAAAGGGTAAGCTAGAGCCAAAAAGATTTTCATCATGCAATCAGGTATACTTTCACAGTCCAATATACATACAACACCCAAACATGTTATGACTTTCAAATCAATACACTAAGACTCGACTTGAC
>Ga0214542_1003573_pt1 | contig 31570 bp, 15 predicted proteins | sample CNSS1metaG_FD_160096 | JGI IMG/M metagenome (GOLD analysis project Ga0214542, IMG submission 160096) | Root nodule microbial communities from cowpea collected in UCLA plant growth center, Los Angeles, California, USA - CNSS1 | ecosystem: Host-associated > Plants > Roots > Nodule | place: USA...
AAATACCCGTTACCCGGTGGGGATGGGGATGGGTCAAAAGTTGTATACCCGTTGGGTTTGGGGATGAGGATGAGGATGAATTTTTATTATGGGGATGGGGATGGGATCATGATACCCGTACCCGCCCTGCCCCGTTGCCATCCCTATTTGTTTCGCTAAAACAATTTTCGTTATTTCTCGACCATTGAGTATATATGTTAATATTTGAAAAGTTTTCTTAGATCTCTAAGATATTTTTCATCTTATCATACCCTTAATTATAGATTTGTTTCTTTGTGCGATTTCTTTCGATAGTTTCTTAAATTATTTTTAAGAGACACATTTGTTAATATTTTTTTATATTTTTATTTGTTGTTTGTTTTCATCATGTAGAATACTATTTTGATATATTTTATATAATTATTTTTTATTTTCTAACTCATTATTAATCATACTGTAATTTTGTTACTATAATTGTATAAATAACTTTTATTTACTACAATAAAAATTTAATATAATTGTCATGAATATTTTTTTATTACCATCCAACATATATTGGAGTTCAAAAGATACAAGTTCTATGTCAAAATTTTATTATTATGTTTATTATTTGTTCTTTGCGTCATTTTGATCAAGAGATGTATTATAACTTTTATTAGTGTATAAAAAAGAGATTTATTAGAATTTAAAAAATTGAAGTAAACAAACATTTAAAATATATTTTAATTTGAATATTTGTTTTTCTTTTATATTTGTTTAAAAATATTTTTAAATTTTATGAACTAGGTTTCATTAATGTTTGCAAATTTAATAAATGTTTTAGTTCTCATAAAATTTTATTTGGTATTCTAATATAAAATGTAAACAATTATAATTTATTACAAAGTATTTGATATCGAAGAAACAATCATCCTCCTACTATTGAATATTGATAATATTATGTTTCACTTACGTAATTTTGTATTGTTTTATAAAAATTAATTAAAATTAATATTGAATTATAAGAAAACGGGTACGAGTATGGATACGAGATTATATCCGTTATCCGGTAGGGATGAGGATGAGACAAAAGTTTGTTACCCGTTGGATTTGGGTATGAGAATGATGATGAATTTGTTCTACGGAGATGAGTATGAGATAACGAAACTCGTCCCGTTTTGCCCTGTCGTCATCCCCAGTAAGGAGTTCTATTGAAACCAAGAAAGCTTTAGCTCTATTTTATCATGATTATGCGATATTTTTATTTAAATCAGATTTATCTATTAAATAGGATGTAACAAGTATTATTTCTAATATTTTATTATTTATTTTATTTACAGTTATTTTTTTATTTTTATATCATTATTTTAATTTTAATATTATTATAGTAGTATTTTCTAACTAGTGTGTAACAATTAAAATAAATTTTATAAAATCGACTAATTTTATATATTACTTTTTGTATTAGAATAGTAATAACAATAATAATAAAAATTATCAAAATATTTGTATAGATATTAATTTGACTTCTTATTAAATATTTTTTATAATGGTTTAATATAATATGATGTGTTAAATTTTAAATAAATTTATTAAATAAATAATTTTGTTTGAAAAAATTATTACATATTATTTATAATAAGTAATTCAACATTTATTTATAATAAATAATTCATTTTTTAGAATAAATTCAATAATTAGTAATGAATAAAAATTTTAATATGTTTAAAAAGGTAAAATATTTACTATTTAGTTAACTGAATATTTTTCTAATTTTTATAAGAAAATTATAATATATTTAGTATACAATTTAATTTTTAACGTATGATTGAAATATGTTTATTATATTAATATATAATATATCTATTAAACATGACTTTGATCAAATCTTATTTTTATAGAATAAGATATTAAATAATTTGTAAGTAACAATGAGAAATATATAATTATTTTTTTCAAAAAACAATTTTGGGTACTAATTTTATGATATATAATTATTTCTCTTAAATTTGATTTAAGTTTTTTATAAATATTTAAAATATATTAAGGACATAAAAATATTTAAACTTATACACATAAGCAATAATTTAATAACATAAAATATAAATGTGGTTATTTAGCTTTCTAAAAATAATTTTGATATTTATAAGTTATAAGGTCTAAGTAGTGTATTCCATTTGATAAAATAAATTTTAGTTTCACTTTCTAGTTTTATAAAGTTAATTTATCTATTCTAAAATATTGAAAAATTATATACATCAGTTAATATAAATTAAAAATACTACAATAATAATAGAATATAAATATCTCACTTTGTATTAATTGGTTTTTCTATTAGAGGATAAATATCACTGTATTCTTTTTTAAAATTTATAAAATATTTATTATTTTATTTTATTTTTAATATATATTAAATATAATGTTGCCTAAAATTTATCTTTTATAAAATAAAATTTTAAATAATTTATAATAAACATAAAAAGTCTATAATAATAATTTTAAATTTATTTTTAAGAATTACTAATGAATAAATTAAAGCTTATATGGATACTTTATAAGTAAATGAGATATAATAATTACATAAAACAGTGAGAGTTCATTTTTGTGCATTATATTGTAAAAAGAAAAAAACAATTATACTAAAATTATTTAAGATAATATTTTAAATATATAGATTTAAGTCAGATATAAATCTTCATACAATTTTATACACATTAGTAATGATAAGTTATTGTTGTTATAAAATATAGTTATTCTCTCACATTACAATTTTTTTTTACTGATTTCTCAATTTTATTACAACAATAATCACAAATCATGCTAATGAAGAAAAGAAGTTTCTCAAGTCTTCTACTTACTCTTATATCCAGCTTCTTGAAAACACATAACCTCAAACCATGCTAATGGTGAAGAGAAGTTCCTCCAGCATTAATAAATTTACTTATGACTACGTTGAACAATTAACGAAGTCCCATTCTCACAAGCAGCCTCAGTACAATTTGAATTATGTGTCGCCATGGGAAAAGTTTTCTTTGAATCCTTAGAATGTAATCTAGAAATTCTTCCATTAGTTACCCCACATAGTGGAGAACTGTTTGAACTGGAAAATTGATCACAAATGACAGGAACTGACACCATGTTGTACTTTTCAAAACTTTAGTGAAGGGTAGGCATCAATTTTCCATTTCAATAACTAATCTTGAACTTTGCCACTTGTGGTCTCTTCCTTTTCAAGGTTGAAGAATAAGCTTTACCACCATTTACAGATGTTCCATTTGCTAGGCAGTTCCCTCTGGTAGAATTGTTGAGTGGAGCACTAATGTGCTCACCAATCTCAGTTGCATCTGTATCTAGGACCTTTTTCTTTGACAATAAATAATACGATTTTTTTCATTCATACGAAAATAAGAGAGGTTACACTCTAGCATATTCATGAGTCGACCAAGGTTTTCTACAAAAATCTTAATATCTGGTAAGAATCAGAGTTTCATGACAAGAACGAGAATCCCCTCTTAATTAATTCATATAATGACTTTCAAAATATTTACATCTCTTCTTGGTGTAAATATATATAAACCACGAGTGTTTGAGCAACCCTAGAAATTCAAAAGAAAATCCAAAGACATTAGGCTGCAAAAGTAACTTGAAAACGCAGTATGCAGATAAGAACACTCGCCTAAAGACACAACTCAAAAATAAAACTCTCGTCCAGCGAACAGAGTCACTCAACGAGATTACAAAAAATAAAAGAAAAATACGTTTTAAGTGTCAAATTATTCTTCAAGTGTGCTTCAAGTGATGATCTTCATTTTGCAAGCTTCATGGAATATCTTGAGCTTCAAGGAGATTTGTTCTTGGTTTTGGTCCTTAACCTTATCATAGGTCTTTTGACTTATAATGACTCTTATTCAAGTTCTTCTTGTAATGGATCAAGAGATAGTTTTCTATCACTACACAAATACAAATACGTAAGCCTTCAAGTCCTCTCATTTGCTTGACTCCTTCAGATTCATCATCTTTTGAATCATTAGGTGTTTTTTTCCTCTTCCTTGCACAAAATGCATTTAAAGACCCATTGAGATTAGGCACTTCAAAAGATATAATAGATTGTGACATTTCTTGGACTGAATTAAAATTGTTATAGAGTCACTCAAATCACCGGTCACGTATTTAGAATTAGACATGAATGGTAATTCCCTCGCTGATTCTCCATGTTCACTACCAGGTTGATCTAATTTAGAGCACAAGGTCAATGATTCTTTGTCCAGGTGAGCATTCTCTAGTTCAAGAGCATGAAGAATGACATCTTCCCTGCGAGCATACTTCACTGCCTTGTTTCAATTGATAGCTCATCATACTCTCCATAGCGAAAAGCTTTTATCCACTTTGATTTCAAGATCATACCAATCCCTATATCACTTATAAGTTTTTTCTCAAATTCAGATGCAAATTTAAATACATCTTAATAACTCAAACAAAAATGAGAAAGTCAACTTTATAATCATAATCAAAGAGGCTCACACATGTGCGACACATTGGATTTCACAAGACCAGAAAAAGTTGGGATCACACATCATTTCCAACACATTTGTGAGATGGTCGAAGTTGGTCTATTTAGACTAATTGCTACAATCATTGCTTTCATCAAGTCCTCAATGGGGTACACAACATGTCCACCATGACTTCAACATGTACATCAATCCACATTATATAAGTTGGATGTGATCGTGTACATGTATGACAATATGTTTGGGGAGTTAAGACATGAAGATTATTGAGCATCACACCAAGATCTACAACTTTGGCCAAATCCAACCACAAGAAGGAACGCAAGGATTGACCAAAATCGACTAGAATTAGGACTGAGATAGATATCAGGAAAGGAGAACACCAAAAAAGTGCTCATACTATCAAACATTAAGATACACAAGAAATCATTATGCTCGTGACCCAACCCTGACATTAGAGGATCTACTTCATTAATTATCTTCAACTTTTTTAATATATTTCATCCCATCAATAAAAGTTATATTCACTTATAACTTCTCAATTCCCAATTTAATTAGGTTTCCTAATTAACTTTATTACAAAATTTTGTACAAATACATTAATATTCAAAAATTTCCTGCCATTTTTTTTAAAATTTAAACACTTTTTAATTCTTAACAGTTAATTTCGTAAATAAACCAATACTTTATTTTTTTTTCCTACACATCTATTGATCATTTTTACTAACATTTCTTAAAAAATTTAGAATTTTTACTTTTTTGAATATTTTTATGTCTATTTATTTTCAATAAATAATTTAACTTTTTAAAAATATATATTTACTTTGTTTAACTTCATTATTATTAACTCAAATTCTCTTAAAAAAATACAAATTATAAATTATAAATTAACCAATACTTTAATTTTTTTAACCACAAATCTTTAATAACTTTTACTAACTTTTCTTACAAACAAAATTACAACTAAAACATTTCTTACTTTTCTTTTTTTTCCTAAATGCATTTAAATAAAAAATAATAATTTTTAAAATATACATTCATCTTATAAATCAAGTTCATTTTCTTACATCTTGAAGTCATTTAATTTACCTAAATAAAAATATATTTACAAAATATTACTTTCCAAAAACCAACCATAAATATAAATATTATTTCATATTATAACATATTCCTTCTTTTTTCTTTTACGCCTCTAAGTTTCTTATGAGATTAGAAAAAAAAAAAAAACAAAATCCAACTCAAAATTCGATTCCAAAAAAATTGAATTTTAGCCGGTTCGCCAGCCAAAACGTCAAAAAATCATGGTCAAATTTGACTTCTCATATATTGAATTTTGGATTTTTTTTCCCAAAAGCACTCTTTCCTCTTTTATTTTCCTGAATAGCATATTGTAAACAAATATTACATGTGTAGCACGGTTTTCCGTTTTAAATGGGAATTCAGTTCCTGTAAGCCGAATTCCAACCTACCTTCTACATTTTTGTTTTTCATTTCCCGGTCTGAATTCGGTCTGCAGGGCTAGGGCTCGAATTGGTTTTTATTTTTATTTTTTTTCAAATAAATCAATTATAATTTATTTTTTTGAAATTTTTTAATAAAATTAAATTAAGAGTTAATTTTTTTTCTTTTTGTAAAAATATTGAAAATATGTTTAAAAAAAATAAATTTAATATTGTGTTTTTAGTTATTTTAGGTATTATTTGAAAAATAAAAAAATAAATATTATTTGTTGTTTTTGAATTTGTTGATTTAAAAATAGATTTTGTATTGTGTAATAAGTTATTTTATGTGTAATTTGAAAATATAAAAGTTAATTTAATTTAATTTTTTCTTTATAATTTGTGTAGTATTAATTATTTTTAATAGATGTTTATAAATATTGAAATTATAGTTATCTTTTAATTTTGGATAATTTTTAAAAATTGTATATTATAAACATTGAAAATTTTTAAAAAATAATTTAAAAATGTAGGAAATAACTAAAATAATTTAAAACCATTTCATTATTGTATTTTAAATAATTTTGTTATTTGTTCTTGGTTTATGTAAAATAAGTAACAATAAAAGATAATAAGAAAAGATGTACCATTGAATTGAATCAAGTATAAATTTATTGATCACAATTCAAAGTAAAACATAAACTAAGTGGTTTGATGTGGATCATCTAAGTGCAGGATTATTAGGACAATGATTTCTTGTGTGTCCTTCAGTTCTACAATAGGAACACTTTCTTGATTGTCTTCCTTCCTTAATGTCCATCTCAGTCCTAATTCTACTTGATTTAGGACGACCCCTCTCGCTCCTTTTTGTGGCAGGATGAGGCCAGACATGTGGCCCTTGGTATGGTGGCCAATATTCTTCATGTCTTAACTCGCCAAATAAATTGCCATATACTTTCATGACGACATCCAACCTATAATGGGGACTTATGAACATGCTGAAGTCGTGATGTGCATGCTTGCAAGTTGCAATAACATGTGAACATGGTAGATGTATTTTTTGAAACTTTCCACAATCGCACCACCTTTCATCTAATCTGACTACAAATTTTCCTACAGGACGTACTTCTCTGGGATTCACCATCTCCTCCACTCTGAATCTTGTGGTATTTCTATCAAATTCAATGACGTGGTGCGTGTTTGACTTGGAGTCCGCATCTTGTAGGAAGTTGGTCGCATATTCAGAATACACATGACTAGCACTGACCATTACAGTTATTTGCCTACCTTTTTTCGTGAAGTATATGTTGCACCTGGTGTACGTGGACAATACTATGGATGAAATTGGAAAATTCCTTGTCTTCTTGAGGACAAAATTTATTGCTTCAGCCAGATTTGTTGTTATGTGACCCCACCTTCTTCCTTGATTATATGCAAGACACCACTGCTCCCTTGGAATTTGGTCTACCTAAGCTGCTGTTTTTGGGTTGTCTTCTCTAATGATGTTGTAGTAGTAGTTACAATGTGGTTTTGTCAATGCGTACGCTACAAATATAATTATAAGAACAAATTATCTTCTAATAATGGGTGTGAATAATTAACAGCCAAAAAAATGAAAAAGATAAATTTACATGTAATAACTTACCCATGTTGATGAGGTCCTTTTTCAAAGTCCTTTTTCAGAGTTGTATTTTTGAATCTTTTTGTAAAATTTTGTGCAATGTGTCGAATACAAAACACCTGCACGCAGTTCCCTTCAGTCCAACCACTACTGTTGAATGTTGCACTGATTGAATTGTGGCAGTCTGTAAATAAGCATAAATTTTGTTGAGGCGTAACGTGTGTCCTTAGGTTTTTAAGGAAAAAAAACCAAGCTTCGACGATTTCACCCTCTACTATAAAAGATGTCTTACCACTGTAAAAGTTGGCGCATCTTTGAAATAAATGGCCTCACTTGCACCTTCTAATTATGACAAGACTTGTCAACTTTATTGGGAGGTGACAAAGCTAATTAATTATATTACTCTTCTAAAAGGTGACAAATACTTCAATTGGGATAACGTGTCAATTTATAAATTTACTTTGACCACACTGTAAAAGTTAACGCATATTTCAAATAATTGGCCTCACTTGCGCCTTCTAATTATGGCAAGACTTGTCAACTTTATTGGAAGGTGCCAAAGCTGATTTATTATATCACTCTTCTAAAAGGTGACAAATACTTCAATTAGGATAAAATGATAAAAATTATTATATTGAATAAAATGATAAAAATTAATATATTGAAAATATATTAAGTTGTTTTATGGATTATTTGAAAATGTAAAAGTAAATCTTAAAAGTTGATTTTTTAATTTGTTTAGTATTATTTTTTTATAACAGAAGTTTGGAAAAAAAATTGTATGAATTATAATAGAAGTAATAAAAGTCAAAATAATTATTATATAAAATTAGCGATTTTGAGGTGGTGTTACAATATTTTTTTTTTTGTTTATTGAATATTTAAAAAAAAAATAAGTGAAAGTTAAAAATTAATTTGTATTTTTATTTTCTTACTTTGATTTCTTTATAACAATTTAATTTATAATGTATTTTGGTTTGGAAATAAATAAATATTCAAAAATTTATAGTTATATTGTGAAATAAAATAATAATTATTAAATTTAAATATATATTTAAAAATTATGCTTTTAAAATATCATAATAAATAATTGATCAAAAATTGCTTGAAATAAATTAGTTGGTTGGTAAATGCAGGATAGGATTTGGGATTATGGAAGAGGATGAGGGAGTTGGTTGTAGAAGACTAAGTATTTCCTCAATAGACCTTATAAAGGTAGCAAACAATTCAATTATTGTGTTAATGGGTAAATAAGACTTATAATGAATGATTTTTGCAACGTCATCATCTGTTGAGATTTGAAGAGCATCATACATAATGGCTCGTTCTTCATTAAATGTGGGTCTTCTGAAGTACAACTTATTGATGGATGTGGTGGTTGGAATTTCTAGAGTTGAGCAGAATTTGTGGCTCAAGATGTTGAATGTGCAGTTGTATGGTATGCGAAAGAGTTCTGAACTTTGACATTGGAACTTCACAACATCTTCACATTGTATCATTTGGCCATTTGAAAACAAGGTTGTCAGGTAGGAATTTGAATAGTTTTCTTGGGTGTTGATGCTAAAGTTTTCCATGTTAAATAATTGGATGTGACTCAAATCTTTGGAGAGTGTTGTAGTGGGTAGGTTTATTACCCAATATAACAATGCAATAGGTTGTGTTTGGAGTTTATCTATTTATAGGAGAAGTAGTTGTGGGTCTTAGTATGGATTCAAATAAGGACAACTTGGCACGTTATCCCAATAAAGGTGATACATCTTTTCTTAGTGGTTGAGTGCATATCAAACCATTCATTTGGATTATGAATCAATCCATGCATTTAAGACCCATAAGCTTTTACAGTAGTAAAATTTAATTGCCTTCACACGCTATCCCAATAAAGTTGAAAAGTCTTGTCTTACTAACAGGGTCCATGTGATACCATTAATTATTAGACTATATAAGCCCATGTATTGAAGTATCCGTCAACTTTTATAGTGGTCAAATTTTATATTTATCTTGACACACTATCCAAATAAAGTTGAGAAGTTTAGTAATTTTTACAGTTCATAACCCCATTTATTGCAGCATCTGTCAACTTTTACAATGGTAAAGTTTAATATTTTGCTTGGCACGCTATCCCAATCAAGTTCTAACATCTTGTCTTAATGGCAGGGTGTATGTGATAGCATTAATTGTTACATTGTATAAGCCCTTGTATTGAACTTTTCGTCAGCTTTTATAGTGGTCAAATATTAAATATCTTCCTTAGCACGCTATCCCAATAAAGTTCATATATCTTCTCTTAGTGGCACGAAGCATGTGATACCATTAATTATTGGATTGTATAAGGCCATGTATTCAAGTATCATTTAGCATTTACAATGGTCAAAATTTATATCTACCTTGACACACTATCCTAATAAGGTTGGCAAGTCTTGTCCTAATGCTAGGGTGTATGTGAGAGCATTAATTTTTATAGTGCATAACCCCATTTATTGCAACATCATTCAACTTTTACAGTGCTCAAGTTTAATATATTTCTTGGCACACTATCCCAATAAAGTTCAAACATCTTGTCTTAGTGGCAGGGTGCATGTCATAGCATTAATTATTACACTTTATAAGCCCATGTATTCAAGTATCCATCAACTTTTATAGTGGAAAAATTAAAAATATTCCTTGGCACTTTATCACAATGAAGTTACTTAGTGGTATATAAGGTTGGGGTCACTTGGTTTAAAAGTTGTGAAGTTATCTAGTACAAGAATTAAAAATGGTATTTTGTGAGCAGTTGAATGCATTCAATTCGTTTAATGCACTATTATAAGAAGTCATTTGATGGGACCATTTGAGTCCTAACTAAGTCTTTTGTGGTACCATGTCCCTCTCGAATTTGTTGAGCAAGGAATTGATGAGTATCTTTTTGTAAGGAATGACAAAGATCTTCAACATGCCATTCAATGACATTCAATGATGGTTCCCATGGCAACAATATCTTTTTATGTGAACTTCATGAAGGTTGAGAAGTGTCGCAACTTCGTTGATTTTTAGCTATTTTGTAATGTTTTGTAATTGTCATTATCATCATTTAAGGTGTTGTTCAAATTAGTCCAAATATTCATCAACATCCTTTATGAAGGGTTACGACATCATTGTTTGTCATTATCATCATTTAAATGTTGTTAAAGAAAATTTACGTATGTCGAATGAAGCATATGGAATGATTGAGTTTTACCAATTACAATATTCAAAATGGTGCGAAATAGATGTGCCTTTTATACAAATAAAAACATTGCCTAATTACATCTAATGAAACATTAAAAAAATATTTCTTATGCAATCCCCATTATGGTGTCTAGTGGGGTTCCTCCTTCGATGTTCAGGTCTAGGTGATTCTAGGTGTGAAGGTTGTGGTTCCAGATGTTCTTAACCTTCATGACCTTCATGTGCACCTGATGAAGAAAGTAAATGTTGTACAACTTTCATACTTCCCTGTGGAGGTGGAGTGTTGAAGTCATGCTTATTATCATATGGTTCCAGAGGAGGGACATGTGTCGATGTGGAGGCACGATGCACTCTAGGGTCATTTAAAATTTATGGAACTGATAAATATAAACATGAGTTTGCTATATGTCAGGACATGTACTCCATTGTGTGGAGAAGTGGCTCAAGCATTAGTACTCCATTCAACGTTAACTCGTGCATGTTCTTCCATATGTTTATCCATTTCGCATGTCTAGTGACCCAATTCTCATCTTGTCTTCCCCTCAAGTCTAATTTATATAGATTATCAAGGTTGTAGGGTGTTTTAGGGATGTCTTGTAATAGCCAAAATTATAACTTCACCCTGTTTGACTGGTGTCATTCAGCAATTGTAAAAAAAAAAAAAAATTAAAGTTGTGCATGAAGTCCATATTGCTTGCTCCTGGTATGCTTCAACGTGGATTATAGACTTCAGACCCTCATAAGGCACCCAAATAAACTATAGTAATAATTGTAAAATTTAGTCACTTATTTAGGTGTTCAAATAAAAAAGTAAAACCCCAATATAAATGTTACCTGGTTATGTTGTATGTGATCTATCCTTGAGCGATACCCAAGTAAATCATTGTGTGAGGACATTCTTATAGTCTAGTACTCAACCGTCGCTCCATTTGCAAACTAGCGAAAAAGTAAGTGGTACTCTTGAAATAAGTGCAATAAAGGGAATTTGGAACCATGCCCATGATTGTTACAAGGAAGCACATCCACCCATAGTCTTGGCACAGCGATCTGTTGCTTTACACATCTCCCTATATAAAACAACCAAACAAGCATAACCCCAACTATATCTACAAGTTCTTCGAAGATTACTAAAAAACTTCAAGTACATTAAATGTGCTTTATCACTAGTTTCATCAGGTATTAAAAACCCTCCAATCAATAATAATATATAAGCTCTAGCATGTGCATGAATGACCTTAATATTGGAATTTTCATATATAGGCAACAAATTCTCCCTTAACCACTTTAGTTTGGTCATAGAACCCACAATGGATTCCCCTTTAACTAGTGTTATACCTAACAAGCTATCGCACATGTCGTCCCAATCTAACATGGTTGGTGACACATCTTGCAATGTTATGGTGCATTCTATAGTTGGTAGATAAACCATGTGTGTCTCAGGCCTCCACCTCTCCACCAGGCAATAACAATAACTAAAGCATGATCAACCTTTAAATGTCCTTATTTAGCCATTTGACCAAACTTTGCCTCCTCTATTACGGGAAGAATAGTTGGATGTGGTTCATGCATCGTGTGACAATACGACAACATAATGCTGCCCCCTGCGTCTTAAACATCCATATAACCATAATGTGTTAATGAAAAAACATATCGATGTACAAAGGAAATGAAGTGAACATACCATTGAAGCAATGAATGAAACCTTATGCTCTTGTTGTCCCCATAGCAACATTTTGTTAAACTCTGTAAATAACTCTCAATTAGACTATGATGTTAAATTTGTAATATGATTTTGGAAAACATCAAGAACATATAACCTTTATAAACGAAGGCAGAGTTCACCTATTGCATATCAAACATTGGATTACAAATTCAATTATTATTCGTTAGATTAAATTTGGTGCATTCGTATCCTTGAGAAGAATGGAATCAACAACCATACATGAAGACAATAGTGTATTATTCAATTGAAATGATGATGTAGAGATAAAAAAGATTTGTTCATGTGAAAATCTAATAGATTTATTTACAAAGTCTTTACAAATGATAATTTTTTAGCAATTGGTTCACAAGATTGGACTTTGTCATCTTAATGATGTAAGTTTACATGAGAGGGGGGAAATAGAAGATGTAAAGAACAATATTATATAGAATGGTGTACTTATTTTTCTTCACTAGGGTTTTATCCCAAAGGGTTTTTTCTAGTAAGGTTTTAACAAAATACATTCTCTTATCAATGGAAATCCAAGGGGGAGTGTTATGAATTAATGATCATTCATTGATTTGATACAATTACTCGTATGATTGATATAATTGATACTCATATGATTCATTACTCTTTATGTAAATATTTGTATTATTATTTGATTTCTATACTTTTTAGGTTACCATGTTGTATCTATAAATAAAATTCTTCATATCAGTAAGACACACAAAAAAGTTGTTTCTCATTCTCTTATCCTCTACTTCTTCTCTCTATTATTAGATTTATTTTATAATAAAATACATTTTTTAACTTTATATTCCAGATTATATAATTCAGAATACAAAATTTTACATTTTGGATTATACAATTGATAATATAAAATCATTTTAGATTATATAATTCAAAAATAAAAAAGCATTTCGAATTGTATAATTTAAAATGTAAAATTTGTATTTCAAATTTTAGATTGCATTTTTCATTTTACATTCTAGTTTTATATAATCTGGAATATAAGTTTTATATTTCGGATTGTATATTTTGAAATATTTTCAAATTGTATATTCCAGAGAGGATAAATTTAGAATTTTAAAACATATGAAGGTGCATAAAGAAATTATTGAGGTGCAGGAAGAAATGTCCTAGGACATAATCACACCAAACATTCGAACACCCATTTAAATGACCTCCTTGTTTATCAAAGTAAAATCTAAGATAAAAAGAAATTAGGCACAACACATTTAAAGCATAAATTATAACTTAAAGCATAAATTATAACTCAAACTAATTAAAACTCTTAAAATATTTTTATTAAAAATAAAAAAAGAAAATCTGATAAATTTAGTGAAAAAGAAAATGTTAAACACCTTTTATTTATATATAAAAAGACGAATTCAATTAAGTTAAAGGATCAAGGTAGAAGCACTTTTTATTCTAAGAGGCAAAGTCACTTGAAAGGAGCTTATTCCCCCTTAAAATTTGGTAAATTATTTTTTATACAATTTTAATAGCTTTTAAATAGGTTTTCTCGTTTATGTCAAGTTATAAATTGCTTTGAATTTGGTACATGAATTAATTAATTATTTTATATAAAAAAAAAAGTATAGATCGTTATTGATTCATATCTTAAATTTCAGTCCTTCTCAACAAACTTTTGAGACTCGGTCCGTGTGTGCAAGTGAGTATGTTAATATTGAATATTGCCTTAAACAGGAAAAATGAAATTTTTGGTCAGACCAAAAAAGATATCAAAACCAAAGAATAATGCAGCAGAGAATAAGTCAGTGGAGTAGATGTGATTTTGGGGGGCCGGCTGATGCATCATAATACGTATATCATCAAAGGTTTTACAAAGTCCAATATGCACGAAGGGAAAGCGTTACATTTGAGAGTGTAAACAATACTGCTTCTTAAAGAAAAGTCACAAAGACCAGTACAACGCAGCGTCTGCCTTTACACGTGTTTTACTAATTCATTCATTGTTCCAACTATGGTGATTCTCATATAAAAACAACTCCACCTCAACCACATATCATACAAACAATTCTTTACTTGCTTCGCTTGTCTTCAGTTTTCTCTCTTTCTTTCTGACTTCTATTGCTGTAAGTTCAGTTATCTCTGTTGCCTTTCAAGACATGTGTCCTCTCAGGTTCATCCTTGTCTTTTTCTCCGCCGCATTGGCAGCATATTTTGCCTGGACCACTGTGCGTTCCTCCCCAGAGATTGACCTCACCACCCAAGACCAGAATAACAAAGCCTCCTCCAACAAGGATAATTTCAGTTTCAACAAGGTGCCCTCTGTTCCAGTTATTTTATAAAATTCACCACCATTCTTGATTTTGTTCGTTTTAACCCTTTTTCTTCGGTTTCAGATGATTCAGAATGGATTCTGGGTATTTGTTGACATGGCCAGCGGGAGGTATATGTGGAGAAATTTGATATCCAGGACAGATGGTGTTCAAGTAAAGAGCTCTTAGATGTTGGAACTTCTCAAATCTTGATTGTTGATGCACAAACTTTTAATTCATTATTTTATCTTCACTCCCAGTGTGAAGAAACCTGTAAATTCTTGTCATCCTTTTCTTTCTGCAAATGCTTGATAGGTAAATGGGAAGTAGTCTGTACAATTCTAATAATTTTGCAAACTAATTTCAGTGTTCATTTTCCAAAGCCTTGTGCCTCATTCTCAGCACTTTTTTCTCTCTTCTATGCCAACACTGCACACATGTACAAACTCAGGGACAAGATGGAATTCATCAACCGTTTATGCACTTAATTTATAATCATAAAATAACAACTATTTACATTTACCAGAATATATATTACACTGTACAAACACCATAATAGAGAACATAGTCAGATGTACAAGTTCAGAAAATATGCTAGTTGCATTGCGACAATGTGTCTATATTAGGTCAGACTGTAGCTTAATGGACATGTAGAGAAGCGCCAATAGAGCACCTTGGGGAAGTGGTGCATACCTTGCAAGGTAGGAACCAACCCACATGGCCACCACAATTAGTGCAACAACACTACTACTGGTTTTCCCGCAAACCCAACTTGCAAAAGACAAGCACAATGTTAGCAATATGCCACCCCTCCCGCCCAAAATCCATGCTATTACATACCCAATTTTATAGCCGGTGTCTAACTTTTGATCGAGCAATGCCGTCAGGCCGCTAAATGTAAGAGAGAGCCGGGATCCAAACGTCTGAAACAAAAATAATGACAAGAACGCTGATCTAAGCACTTCAATAAAAGAACCCCTCTCTTCATCTAAATTTTCTTCATCTTCTTCCTCCTCAGTTTCACTATTGTAATCCTCCCTGACATTGTAATGTTCCCAGTATCTTTCACTACGCATTTTTTTCCTCAGGTGAGCCCATCTATAGACTCTTACCTGATCTTCAAACTCAGTACTGTAACTCCATTTTTCCCTATGAGAATTGTGAGTAAATTGAAGTTCTTGATCATACTGAACCCTAGTTGCTTCATTAGATAGTACCTGTTTAGGGATACAAAGAACTAGATACCGTCATTGGATTTCTAAAGGTAGATATGCTCCGAAGCCCAAGAAAAACAAATAAGAAGCAATCCTTATATTACAGAAGAAATTCTAGGACTTTCATAAAATGCTTCAAAATTCAAAAACTACTTCATAAATGTAATAAATTTGTTAGATGAAAAACTTGACTACATTTCGTAGTCATCTTATTTTGAATTTGGAAACTGAAAGAGAGCATAGAAGCAGAAGTTTGCTATGCTCTCTATCCGAAAACCATTAAATATATAAATATCAATCAGTTGCATTCTATTCTGTCTTTTTAGTCTCTGCCGAAGAATGTTGTGGAACCAGTAAGACTGCACTGTGTAACAGTAGGGTCCCTATTAAAAAATATAGAACTTTTCCTTGCCTCAGAAAAATGAAATTGAATCCCTGGGAACAGAAATTATTTCCATATATCAAGAAAAGTTGAATAGCAATTGCTCACTTCATATGCATGACGGATGCTCTTGAATAATTCTGCAGAATGCGGATCCTTGCTAACATCGGGATGAAACTGCACTCACAACGAATAACAGACAAGAAAAAAATGAGAAAGTAGTATTTACAAATTCATATACCAAATGTACTGTCACATCCACAGTGGCATTTATAAATAGACAAAATTCAAGACACGGTCACAATTAACAATCAAAATCCATTTTCGGCAACATCAAAATACAACACTAGACTAAGAATCAAATTATGCTTGCTTAGTGCCTATCACAAGTGATTCCTTAAATAGAATCACTATCTTCATTTCCAACTTTTTCTACATCATTTTCTTGTTCTTCATTATCAAAGATAAGTTCCTGTTCCTCTTACTCCTTTTCAATAGGTGCACCTGTAGTGAGATAGCATGTCGTCTACCGAGTCTAGCTGCCTCGTTGGCCCCAATTTCATCACCAAAGACCAATTTATCTTCACCCATTTCCCCAACTAACCACTCATTATAGTCACAGATATTATCTAGGAGAATATGATTGATTAAATTCCTGTGTCACGATAGTCTCTTAGAGTTTAGTTATACTTCAAAAAAACAAAGTCAACTTCAATGGAAAGGCATGCTCAAAGAGGTGAACTTGGATGAGATGTTACACTGACATGCACATTAACATTTACACTGCAAATGCACTTGTCATATCCAAAGAGCCACCATAATCAAAACCAACCGGTTACAGTCTTGCCTATATATATGACAATCCAAAAACAATGGTAATCCAACACAACTAAGTGTCTATTCTTTCTCTCTACTATATCATTTTGCTGAAGTGTATGAGAACAGCTGGACTGACATAAAATACCATGTAAATTTAAAAAAGTAGAAAAATCAAAAAGAAAAGTATTTTTTGACTTTATCACTCCTTAAGATCTTAATCACTTGGCTAAATTGATTCTAATTTCATTAAGAAAAGACTCAAAGATAATCAAAAGTTTAGTCCTATCTTTCATTATGCAAACCCAAGTACAATGAGAATATTTATAAAAGTGAAAAAATAACAAAACCCAACAAACCTATCAGAATGAATTATAGAAAAGACAACATTGCACCTCGTTTCAATTCTTTTCGAAAAGAAGACCGAACAGATTTCCTAATTGACATGACTCACTATCTAAGACTTTGAGTTTGCTAAGTTCAAATATCATCCTTTTGTGGATGATCCACGCAATCATGAAAAAACTTAGGAAATGGGGATGCTATACAAGATATTGATTGTCTAGTACCAAGATAGTAGAGTCCTCCAAATTCATGTCCTTCACCAATCAATCGACCTATACCACGCTCTTCTATAACAAAAGAATTTGTGTTAAAGGTTATGAAACAATTCAAAGATTTTAAAGATATGGTTAATTGACTTAAGAAAATTAAGTTAAAAGGACATTTAAGTATAAGAAGAACATGCTTTTAGTTCAAAGAAGGAGAAAGTGAGACTTGACCAACTCCCTGAGAAATAACTTTTGATCTATTGGCTAAAGTAATAACATGAGGAATTTTAGGATGAAAAATAGAAGAAAATAAGGAAGTATTATCATAAATGTGATCAAAAGCACTTGAATCAATTATTCATGAACTTTGACACTTCAAGGTTTGAGAAATACATGCTTTTGACAAAAGAGAATGGGTGAAAGACTATGCTTGGCTGCCAGAATTTAACTTGAGATAATCCTTATATCCTTCATTAGTAAATTGTGGTTCAACCTCATTAGATTGAAAGATGTTTGTTGTCTTATTATTAGGAAAACCAAGTAAGGAGAAGCAATTGTTTCGAGTGTGGCTTATTCTCCTACAAAAGGAGCATTGAGCACGTTGAATCTATCAATAATCAAAATTATAGCAGCCTAAAAGGGTCCACATTAACACCCAAATCAACAAGCTAGTACACTGATAACAATCCAATATCCAACACTCTCAATAGCAAACCAACAACCTAAATCTCTCTCAAAATACAATGAGTATAGTAGTCAGAAACAACAACACTTCTACATACCACAATTAGTGCCAACTATAAAAACAATAAACAATGGTGGAGGAAGAGTATGAGAGAGAGGATGAAGCCCGAAAGACAAAGGAAAGAGAAATCATGAGGAATTGTTGACTAACACCAAACAATATCATAATGAAGAGCGAAAATTGTTCTCCAGCAAGTTGAACAACGGTGGTCTCAAAGGATTCTAACCACGAGAAGAAGACAACACGTGGCGATGCATCTGACACAATTTGGAAACTCGGCCATCAGGATTGGATTCGCTTCTCAAGATGTACCAAACCCTAACTTTTGTGAACGAAACTGTTGTGACCATTGGCGCCAGGCGTTTTCTATGCCAAGCAAAGAGAGTTAACCAAAGCATGATCAACCCACTCTGATACCAATTTGAGATTGATACAAAACAATACAGAATAAATTAGAGAGCTTGATTCCCCTCTCTTAGGTTCTCATACTTATAATGGCATTGGAAGCTTAGATGCAATAAATGAGAAGAAAAGAATAAGAAAAGTCATATCTAGAAACTAGGTACAACACAAAGCACATGGCAGCTTTTCAATAAAGTATATTTAAGATGACCTATTCTAAAAAAACCTTTTAGGACGCACAACATTCAAAAGGATTTCACTTCTATAGAAGAATCGAAAAAGTATATTGATTGGTCTTAGCCTTTGCTGCTCTAATACAAACATCTCTTGTGCTTTTTTGCACTTTAGCCATTATAACTGCCACTCTGTTCATCACTTCAACATATTACATCAATCAATTTAACAAAGGTTCAGCCTACAGTTTGAAGACTACAACTGGGGGAATAACTAGAGCAAAGCGACTCAAAATGCAATTGAAGTGAGGACTAGGTGTTTGCCAAAACAAGAAGGAAAAAGATGATGTAAAATGGTCTGACATTCAAGCTATCATAAATTTACAGTTCCTTCATTGAAAAAAAAATTAAAGTTCACAGAAAACGCCCATGTCACATGAGATTCTACGGAATTTGATGCATGGACGGATAAAAAGAATAGGACATTGATAAATGTCAAATCTGGTAGATGAATCTGTCCAGATTCACAGGATATGAAATTTGCGTGTGTGTATGTGTGTATGTATTCTCTTTTTCTTTCCTCCTTATTTATGGAAGATGTTGAGAATCATAATAATATATTTTATGTAATCTTTAATCTAGAGGAAACAAAATATCCTTTATTCATATTCTCAATAGGAGATTTATTTTCCATATTAGTAGCAGCTTTGTTACCTGAGTATGGGATACTTTCCTTATTTGTAGTAAATTTGATCTTCATAAATATCAGTTGTACCCATGGTTATTAGTATCATACAATTCAAAATACAATTTGTGTGGTACGATGTGGTTCTTCAACTTGGCAATATGAATCAAGGATTTATCAATTTTGATCCTAAATCGTACAAATCACAAACAAATTGTGTGTCGTGCATCTCTCACACTAGTCATGCAATTCTTCCACAACGGGTTGCAACACCTTGTTATCCAAAGGCCACTGCACCATATATATTCGTCACAACCAGAGCAGATGTTCACAGTCAAAATCGCAAAAATAATGCCATTAAAGTGGGGAAATCACATTGCACTGCAGATCCACAGCCTCTCGGTTCCAGTCAAGCTGTTTCTGCTTTTGAGTTAAGAAGGGAGATCGTCCACAGCCCTAATGTTAAGGGACAATGTATTGCATTCGTTTTACTGTTAGGAACTTCTATATTTTAATTCCAAGAGAAACACCACTCAGTCTCAGCTTTCAACTTAGGGCCATAAGTTATCAATTAGACCCTTTTATTAAAGAGCTTTCTTTCTAAACTACTTTAATCAAAATACAGAGGAAAAAAAAAACAAAAAAGTAAAAATCTGGATTCATTATAATCAACTTTTATTTTCAAATTTAAACAAAGAAAACTTCTAACTAATATATTTCCGAAACTAAAATAAGAATTCTTTTGAAATTTATATGCCATTTTGTTAGCTAACTTTACAATGAATATATATACATGTGGAGATAGATTAAATTACACTGGTTTAACTTTAACCAAATGTTACACCGTTTAATATCTTTTTGATTGAGTCAAGCTTTATATTGAAATGTTTCTTTCACATAGATCATATGTATAAAATTTTATATTAATATAAAGATTATTTCATGTCTCTCTAATATAGATTAAAAATCAATTTAATGTATATTTTTCAAAATATACTAAAATATGAATAATTTGATCAGCTTGCAATGTTGTTCAAATTTATAAAAATTTGACATTGATAATCACAACGATATGAAATAACAGTTTGATTGACAAAATTCACTTTCTATATAAAGTTATAAAGTTATTGTATTCATGATTCGATTTGCTTGAAAAAAGGATTCTGATTCACAATTTGTATCCAAGTTCAACTACCATGGTTACCTGTGTTCTTTTTTCAATAGAGAAAAGCTATATTTTTCTATAATCTAGATGATGTCACAGCTTCAGCTATAACCTCTTTAAACCATAGTGACGACAGGTGCTTCCACAAATACATCAAACACCTCAACAGAGCCTCCAAAAAGCACTCTTACAGTTCCATTTGATACTCTCTCACAGAACAAGTTTACAACAATGACAAAATTTCATTGAGTGGACTCAATCTGTGAAGTTGGGCATAGATGGTAAATGAAAATTGAGATACCTAATTGGAGAAACCATGCAAGTTATAAAATTGAAGGGATGACACCCCTCTTTCACAAGGAGAAAGCTAGAAAACTCTCTCATTACTATCTGTTTGGGTTGATCAACTCCATAGAACTAGTAGTAGGAAAACTCTATTTTCTTCTACCTACAGCCAAAAGTGTTTGTGATTTTGGATGTGGATGCTATTCAGACCTGAAGAATTCATCACAGATTTATTACATGAAGACATAAATGCAGAAATTGAAACAATGTCACATCATATTACAACTTGATGATGACTCTTTGGCAAGAGTTAGACAAGTTATGAGATAATTGGGAAAATCCCAGAGATTCTGTTCAGTTCAAGGAGAGAATGATCGTGAGTGCATGTTCATCACTGGCCTTAATTGGTGTCTTGATGAATTAAGAGGATGAATCAAGAAGGAATCAAATATATTACAGAGGTCTTTTCTAAGGTTGGAATGATGAATCAAGAAGGAAGATTATGTTGAACACTCATGAACCATCCTCAGTCGTATTTGGCATGCCTTGTCCAATTAGACAACAGTCAACTACTGATTCCAGTAAGTTTAACTTTCAAGTTGCATGGTTTATTAAATTACAGTTACATGGTCCAGCTTTGCCAAATGCAAAACAAAGCTAATAAGCTATTGAGTTACATATAAGTGGCGGAGAATGTATGGAGAACATGCTCCAGATTTGCAAACTATTGCAACTGAAGTGTTAAGCCTCGCATGTAGCACATCAGGGTCTGAGCACAACTGAAATACATTGAAGCACAACTAACTATTTTTTAAAAGCTATATAATACAAAGTCATTCTAAGAAGAAAAGCAAGTTTGAACATCAAAAAGCTACAAGACATGGGTTTTAAAGTACAATCAACCCTTAAAGATTATAGTGACAGCATGGATTGTATTGAACTTATTCTCCTAGATGAAATTCATGATTGTAATAAGTGGTAGGTAGGAGAGATGGGTGAAGATGGAGAAGTGGTTGAAGATGAACTGATCTTTGGTATGATAGCTTGACATGGGGAGTTATTGGTGATACACGTGGGGTTGGCTCAGTGAGCTAGACAACCAGTTAGAGTCCCTAGACAGCATTTGAGACTTAACGCAATTGCACATATTCAAGATGAGGAGGTGGACGATGAGCATCTTTGATAATGATGAACAAGAGAATGGTGATAAGGAAGAACTTAAAAGTGGATATAGAAATTCTATTTAAGGAATTACTTGTAATAAGCACTAGGCAAAGTACTTACTTTGATTATTAGTCCTAGTCTTGGATTTGAATGTAGTGACAATCACTATAAATTCTGATTAATTATAATTTTGTCTTTCCTCTTCTATTTTGTAAATTTTCTATTTTTCTGTATTTATATGTGTATGATATAAAAGTAAAAATCATGCATACTTTTGTGCTAGACTTCGCAATAGAAGCTGCCATGCGCTATTCAGGATTGGACTATATAGTAATTATATAGTTTAGATTCATTTTTCTAATGCTCTCTTCTCTTATAGTTACTAAGCCTGGAGAAATCCATTTCATGTAAACCATCAACTCCATCCATAAACTATTACCCTGTCTCCTGAATGATCTCTAAGTAGAGAGAATATATAAGTAATCCTCCAATACCAAAAATCATGCTAAATAATCCCCAGATATCAAAATGTCCTTCAAATCTGCCCACGAATGTTAGTTAAAGTATAAACTTAAGAACTAAAGTTATGGATATTCAACACTTAGTAGACTACTTGTGTAATTTTATTATTTTGGTTTGACCTCTTATGAGAAAAGATAAACTTGTGGTAATGTTACACAACCAATCACCAGGTACCAGAAATTGCCAAATAATTTGAAACAATTACAAAATACTGAAATGCCAAAGAAAACACAGAATCCAATTTCTTATAATATAACCTAGTTCTTAGGTGCTCACTTCAAATCGAGAATCGCCACAGCTCGTAGCATATTACAACGCAGACTCAGAACGAAACATCAACCAATCAAGTATTCATGCGAAATCGAAGAATACCTTGCGGGCGAGGAGGCGATAAGCGCGTTTGATCTCGACGGCGGTGGCAGTACGGGTGACTCCGAGCACGGCGTAGTGATTCTGTCCGCCGTTGATGGCGGCAGGCGAGGAGGAGGCCACGATGAGTGAAGAGCGCCGGCGAGGAGGGTTGGTCCAGCAGGAAGGTGCGGCGGAGTGGAAGGGACTGGAATCGGCGGCGCCACCATAGCGTGCGATGGAGATGGATCCCACTACAAGGTGCGATTGCATTGTGAGTCAGTAGGAACTGTTAAACTGCCGGTGAGTATGTGGAGCTCAATGCAAGATTTTTCCTTTTCATTCTCTTTTTGTGTGTACATAAAATCGAAATAGGTTTGAGTAATTTGATGCATCTTGCTAATATCTAAGACTATATGTTCAAGACTTTACTTTCTAAGTGATAAAAATAAGTGTGACCAAGTAGAAATATTCAAAACAAAATTCCATACTAAAAAAATTAAGGCTAAAATCATTTTTTTCTTCTAATTTGTCAAAAAAAATTCAATTAGGTCCTAATTTTTATAAGATTCAATTTAGTCCTTTAATTTTTAAATGATGCCAAATTTAATCTCAGTTAAAGAGAGTGTTATAATTATTAACGACAAGCTCAAAATAGATTTTTGAGTGGCACATGTGTCAAACGTTGATTAATTAGGTGAAATTTGTCTTTGTAATTAAAAAATAGGGCAAAACATGACAAAGGAAGAGGAAGATTTCCTTCGAACGAGAGATTGAGGTTTATGCTATATTGAAACTTTGCTGCCACAAATATTTTGGTTTATGCGAAGGAGTTTGGTTGAAGACATTCACTTTGCACATTGACACATGGTAATAAGTATCGTACGATTCAAGATACAAATCGTACGATATGATACAGCTACTCAACAATACGAATCGTATGATGTATTGTTTATGTTTTTGAACTGTGCTTGAATCACACGATACAAGTATGAATCGTGTGAATCACAATTCGATTTGTGATTCGTTTTTGCTCTTCTCTCGTTCGTGCACACCTCTGTGCACCTGTTATATGTGTTCGCGACTTGAGCTCACGCTTGCATTGTAGTGGTTGCGCGATGGTGCAGCGATGGTCGCACATTGGTGCGACGGTGATCGCGTGGTGGTAAAGTGGTCTTCTGGTATGTATAGGATGGTGTGTGCTTCTGATTTTAGGGTTGTTTTACTGCAACTGATGATGGCACGACCTACACTCCTTAACTTTCATGAGTAAAGACAAGAAATTCTACGAGTTTTTTAATGGTTTAGAAATGGGTTTGTTCTTAACTAAAAATTTTAGCCCTTTTAGTAAATGGTAACTCCTTCTAAAATTACTACTAGAACCAAAAAGATGACTATGAAAACACTAATTGCACCTAAAAAAAATATTTTATTTTGATCAAATATTTATGAACCCATATATTTATTTTTTATTTAACAAAAAAATTGGACGTGTGGCAATTGGGGTATATATCTTGGACATGTGGCAATTGAGGAAAAATTGATGGCAACCATATATGCAGTAGAAAATTCAATGTTGGCTTAATAACACCCAAGTGGTTCATTTAAAGAACAATTTAAAAGGGTGTATGACTATGCACATGAGATTATTATATCTAAGCTCAGTTCTACTGCAAAGGTTAAAGTAGAAGAAAATGATGGGACACCAATATTCATGAGATTTTATACATGTTTGAAGGCATGCAATGATAGTTTCATCTCATGTAGGCCTATAATAGGTTTATATGGTTGTTTTTTGAAAGGAAAGTATGGAGATGAATTGTTAACAACTATTGGAAGGGATGTTAATGACCAAATGTTGCCAATTGTTGTTGAAGTAGGAAACAAGGATACTTGGACTTAGTTCTTGGTTCTTGGAGTTGTTGATTGAGGATCTTGGAGGTTTGGAAGTTTGTTCCTCTTTACACATTTACATCAGACCAACAAAAGGTATTTTATAATAATTTGTGTCTTATATTTAACATTGCTATTGATTTGACATTTATGAATGAATGTGTAGAATATTTGAGATGAGATGTTATATTTCTTTACCCAACACCACATAATAGCAGACCATTTGCAGAATAATATGAACGCTTCTTTGTATAAATAAATGAAACTTTTCATTCTTTTAATAACATTTGCATAATATATGAATGTTTCTTTGTATAACGAAGTAAAATTGTTGATTCATTCATACAAATGTTTTTTTTCTACAAAAAAACTCAAAATTTTCATTCATTAAACGGTACTATAACAATACAAAAGACCACAACCTTCAATAGCTACACTACATACCTACTTACAACTCATTCATTGTTTTTACATTAAATCATGGACTTTTCACTAACACACACACACACGCACACACACATACTACGACCCCACCTAAAAAGCAAACAACCCCTATTAACTACTTCAATCATTTCTTCAAAATCTTGATATCTTCCTCTAGACTATAAATCTTCCTCTTTTGCCTCAAAATAATATAATCATTTTCATCACCACCATCTTCTATGCAACATTTCAAATAATTGCACCCTATCAAATCTTCACTTCCTCTCTATTCTTCAAAGCAACAACAACAAAACATAACCTTGTAGTCAGGGTAGACCTTAAAAGAAAAAAACAAATTCCATGAATCTAACCTTGTAGTTAGGGCATCCCTAAAACTTTTTGCAACCATTATTTGCAATTTTAGTCGTTCTCAACACTGCAACCTGTCCACAATTGCAAATGGGTGGTACACTCAACCCCCTAGACTCACCACCATGAGAGGAAAAGCTACAATTTTGCATGCCCCATCGTTGCATGAGCAAGATGAAGATGATGGATACCTAGGCATAAATCACCCAAACGAGGAAGGAAAGCCAAGACGAAGGATAGAGATACAACATAGTTCATTAGGGCAAATATCACGTTTTCTCCCCCAAAAACACATAGTTTTCTCCTCACTCCCACCAATTTCAATCCAAAATTAACAAGACTAACACGGTTTTGTTCCACAATGTCACCTTACTACTCCCTCAACGGTGTTTTCTCATATATAACAACGAGGACCAAATTGGATCTCTTTTAAAAATTGATGGACTAAATTGAACCGTATGAAAATTAATGACCAAATTGATTTTTTTTTTGACAAATTAGAGGACCAAAACGTGATTTTAGCCAAAAAATTAAATACTAGTTCACTAACGTAACTTCTTTTAATAGCAGTTTAAAGTGAAATACTCAAATGGAATGGATGGTGACTAATAAAGTTAATGAAAGAACATTTCTTACAAGTTAGTATTTATAATTTTTTTAAAGTTAGCAACCATATCGATAGTTGTTATATATTAATTTGAGTGTTAAGATATGACATATGGATTTCATATCATTTGTGATGTATATTAAGATGGTAAGAAATATCATATTTTTCATTTTATTTGAAAGAAAAAGTTAATTTTACGTCTCACCTAAAAATATTTTGTAATTTTAATTTTACTCTTCTCTCTTTTGTACTCCTATATGTGTATATCATCTCTCTACTCTTCTTTCTTCTCTACTCCTCTTTAGAGGTGTCAATTTGGCCCAGTCCACAGGGCTTGGCCTTGGCCCATGTGGGCTAGGGCCAAAAAATCTCATATTGAAATAAAGCCCCATCAAAGAAGGCCACAGGGCCAAAAATCAAATAAAATCCCTGTGAGCCAGGCCCATGGGCTTTCATCTTCCACATGAAAAATATATTATTTTGTAAAATATATTACTATCTGTGGGAAAGGCCCAACGAATCGGACAAGCACGACGATCCTAATAGGTCGAACGACCCAGACTTGCCCAACGACCTCAACAGGCCCAACGACCCGTCGGGCCCGACGACCCGTACGAGCCCGAAGACCAAGACTGGCCCAACGATCCAGACGGGCCTGACGACCCGAACGAGCCCGACGACCCAGACGAGCACAATGACCCGGACTGGCCCGACAAACCCGGACGAACCCGATGACACGGACTAGCCCGACGACCCGAACGGGCCCTACGACACAAACAAGCTCGACGACCCAAACGGATCCGATGATCCAGACAGGCCTAATGATCCGAACGGGCCCGACGATTCGGACGGGATCGACGACCCATAATGGCCTGACGACCCAGATTGGCCCTACAACACGGATAGGCCCGACGACCCGGACGGGCCCTACGACACAGAAGAGCCCTATGACACAATCGGGCTCGTTTCGGTCGTCGAGCTCGTTCGGGTTGTTGAGCCTATTCGAGTCGTCGGGCCTATCCGTGTTGTCGGCCCCGGCTGTGTCGTATGGCCCATTCGGGTCGTCAGGCCCGTCTGTGTCGTCGATCCTGTTCGAGTCATCGGGACTGTTCGAGTCGTCGAGCCTTTCCAGGTCGTTTGGCCCGTCCAAGTCGTCAGGCTCGTTCGTGTCGTCGGATCCGTCTGTGTCATCAGGCACGTCCAAGTCATCAAGTTAGTCCGGGTCATCGGGCTCGTCCGTGGCGTCGGGCCCGTTCGTGTCGTCGGGCCCGTCCATGTCGTCAGGCCCATTCTGGTCGTCGGGCCCGTCTTGGTCGTCGGGTTCGTCCTTGTCATCGGACCCATTTGGGTCATCGAGCCCGTCCGGGTCGTCTAGCCCATCTGGGTCGCTCGACTTGATCTTTGACTCTGACTTAATGTAGTATTATTTGGGGGGCTAACCCACCTTAGCCCTAGCCCTAACCCACTAGAGAAGGGGCTTTGGGGGCTAGGACTTTTTTTTGGCCCCCTCATTTGGGCCCCCCCTAAAAGAGGGCTTTATGAAGAGTGGTCCAGGGCTGGCCCATGGGCTAAGGGCCAAATTGACACCTCTACTCCTCTCAATGTAAATCTTTGAAAATATAGCACCTAGTTTTATTTTTTAGGGTTTCAACCTAATCTAGGTATTTTCTCAATTGGCCTATGGAGATTTATTTTGTTACTTTCTCTATTATTGGAAAAAGATTAAACTTTTTCAAGTTTACAATTCCCAATTCTATTTAACCACTAATTTGGACATTTTCGTTCTTTTTTTGTAGGAAAAGATTAAACTTTTTTCGGTTAACGATTTTTTATTCTCTTTAATGTTTCTCTATAGTTATATGAAAGTCAGGTCACTTTATTAGATAGGTTCACATGTTAACTTAGTAAGCTCTTGCTCCATTTGTATCAAATTTGTAAAATGTGTAACCTAAACCCCTTTCAAACAAGCAATGGTGAATTGTTCCTCCTATTTTCATTCTTTAGGGTTTGACCCTAATCAATGACACTTTCTCATTTTTTAAGGTTAACCCCTTTCTTATGTATTATTCTTTCTCTGTATAGAAAAAAAAAGATTAAACTTTTTCAATTCATAATTCATTATTTTGTTTAACCAGCAATTAAGGCATTAATATTTTGGGAAAAAAAGTTAAACCTTTTCCAAATCACAATTTCTCACTTTTTTTAATGTTTTTTCCCAGTTATATGAATTTTTATTTACTCCACTAGATAAGTTGATAGGTTAAGTCAGTAAGATCTTCCTTCAATTAGATGAAATAGGTAAAATTTCACTCCACATGCACGATCTGCTATATATTTTAAATGGAAATAGTAACATTTATATCATTGATACACCTAATTTGTTATAGCTAACATTTTCTTTGTTTGTAGTGTTCCTGGTCAACAAAAGGACCCATTATGGTTTTTGAAAAAAATATGGATTCAATTATTATTACTTTTTTGGTAACAAGGGTTTTTAAATACTTTTTATGTGTCTACACACTCTGCATTGTCTTCTTGTTCACAAAAATTACGTGGTATGTTGTAAAAATTCTCATTTCTTTGGTTTAGGTTGTTGTTGGTCTACAAAAGAAGGCATTTTATTTTTGAAAAAGAAAATACAAATTGAATTATTATTATTATCATTATTATTAAAATAGAATATTTACGTTGGACAAACAATAAAAGAAGGGTGAATTGGTTTCTTAATAAAATTGTGCTTTAAAATTTTCCCTTAAAAATCAAAGTTCAATTAAAATAACTTTCTTTTATTTTAATAATAATAATAATAATAATAAAATAAAAAGTAGGGAAGAAAAAATTGCACAAGTTATTTTATACGGGTTTGGATCAAAAGATACTACATCCAATTGTTAATCATTCTTAAATGAGGGATTAACTAAATACTAAAAATAAACTGAAATTACAAACACTAATGAAATAAACAGTTTAGGAAAGAACACACCTCTATTAAAGAACCACAAGAGATTAAAAACACTGATAAGTCCCTTCTCTTTACAATTTTTCTTGGATTTTTGTATTGTTTTGGGTAGATCTAAGTTGTTAAATAAGAGCTCTTAGCATATATTTAGTTTAATTAGCTTTTTAGACTATTTTTGTGAAATTAGCTTAATTAGACCTTTCTAGTGCATTTTTAGTGTAAGTTCTAGAATTGCTCTTAAAATAGTTTAGTGATCTAGAAGGTTAGTTTAGATTACAAAATATTAGATATGTTTATAGCATTTTAGTTCAAATAAGTAGAGTTAGTAGTAGCCATAATAGTATAATAGGTAGTATAGAGTAGAATAAGTTTTCTTAGTTAGCTTTATTAGTCTAGTTGGTTTAGATTTGTGTTTGTGTGCAATTTAGAGGTTGTGTTCAATTTAGAGTCAGAGTTAAAGCAAATTAGTAATGTGTCTAGTGTAGTTTTCGTGCTTAAATGAAATATAACATAGTAGGATTGTCTAGTTAGTGTCGTTAGGTAGAGTCTTTAGCTTGACTAACCGTAATTGAGTTTTGTAAAGTCTAAATGCAGCCAAAAGATGCAAGGATACCACTGAGGTGATGATTGAAAGCAACCAAAGCATCCAAATTTGCCAAGTCTCATCAAATTATGTAGAGTTGACTTTTTCATCAGAGTTGATCAAAGAGTTGACAAATAATTGACTTTTTGCATTTGAGCTCTAAATGATATGGCAGTTGGGAGAAGCTAGAGAAGAATTAAATACACTTGTGCTGACCTTGAAAGGACAAAGAAAGGATCAAGAGTTGCATTCAAACTCTAATTCTAATTGGCACTTGCTCGGTTGACTAGTGTACTTGTATTTTATGGTTGAGTTTCAATTTACTAATTCTGACTTGATTTCATTGGTTTTGAATGCAATGAGGAGTGTATACTGAGGTGTTGGAGTTGATCCTAAAAGAGGTTGTTAAGTTGGATGAACCATCATGAAGTGATCAAAAGGATGCCACACAAGCTTAGCATAAGGAGAGCTTTTTGAGAAGTGAAGTTGCAACTACTATGAGTCAGTTGGCTTTACTACTCCCTATATCAGGTTAAGGAGACAAAAGAGAAGCATTTTGGTAGAGTATCAAAATATCATTGATAACAATCATATATTTTGGCTTATTGCCGAATACATCTATTAAACTATAATTACATAATATAATTCTAGCCCATAGTTTAATTCTTCTTTCACTTCTTTGTTCTTAATTTTCCCATTAACCTTCTGTTTGGTGGGGGTTTTTGATTATATTTAACAACCACACCTAAACTCATTCAAATCAAACACTCACTTCTAATTATGAACATTGCCCTTGCCTCCTTCTTGGTAACCTCTTCCTACCAAATAATTCACTCATTGAAACTCAAAAAATTTATCTTATTTTCATACTATGTAACTTTAATTGTGTCGATGTTGAGCTTTTTGTTCTAATCCCAACAAGTCTACTAGATCAGTTGTGCTAAACAAGTGTCACATCCACAAGAGTTTGTTTAAATATTCCAATAATCTAAGATTTGTTCAAACTTTCATTGAAACAATGCTTTGATTGATTATAATGAATACAAACATAAATACTAGTTGAAGTTAAATTAATCTAATGAGATTGAGCGTGTTGAGATTGAACTTTACTAATATTGTTCTATTACATTGTTATTGATTTACTACATATTAAAACCATTATTCAAAGTTCCTAAAAGTACTTGGCTAATTCTAAATCAATTTCTTGACTTTAGAAACTAAGGACTTTATGTAAAACTAATTAAGGATCTTTAGAATTTAGGATTCTCACACGATAAACATAATAGAGCACTAACCTTGATCCATGAGAGATCCTCTGAATATGCGTTCTTCAAATTTGTAATCTTGTGTGCTCTTCAACCACCGTTACCCAATCTATCTCTTTGTCTTTCTTTCTCTTCTCACACGTTCTTGATGGGTTACTGTGAAAAGAATCTTATGGCCAGAGACAGAACCCCAATTCCTTTTATAAACCAACGTCCATCAAGTTGGTTTTTATTTTATCTTTATCTTTATCTTTATTTTATTATCACTTCCCATAATAATAACCAATAAGTCTTTA
>Ga0214542_1003574_pt1 | contig 31569 bp, 12 predicted proteins | sample CNSS1metaG_FD_160096 | JGI IMG/M metagenome (GOLD analysis project Ga0214542, IMG submission 160096) | Root nodule microbial communities from cowpea collected in UCLA plant growth center, Los Angeles, California, USA - CNSS1 | ecosystem: Host-associated > Plants > Roots > Nodule | place: USA...
ATCACTCCACACTTCTATTAATTTGAGAGCACACATGGCTAACCTTCTCCTTCATCTCCTCTAGCCACCTTCCATACCATAGCTCCACTTCTACTCTTCATCTTCACCAAATTCTCCATTTCCGAGAACAACCTTTCTCTAATTCTCTAAATTCCACTGCACTTCATCTTCTCCACAACATTCTCCATGGATTTCCTCCCTCTCCTACTCCAAGGACGTCCATCAAACCGTTTCAGATTTTTGCCTGGAAACTTCTTCCTGAAATTAGAATATATGTGCCTAACACAAAACCTCTGATCCACACCAAGCAATAATTCCTGCAATGCTGGCAAAAGTCCCTACAATGTGTAGTGGATAACATGTCATTAGTGGATAACAACTGTAATAAATAACTATAAACTATGTGGCAATTAAAATATGTAACTTACTTTTTGCTGGTCAGACATAAATGTGAATGTCTGACAGAACTAAGCCCCACCAAGGTCTTCTATGAGCAATTCAAGAAACCAAGTCCAACTCTCTTTATTTTCTACATCAACTACCGCATATGCTAATGGTAGCATCTGATCGTTGCCATCTCTGCCCACTACCGTTAACAATTCCCCTTCATATTTTCCCTTTAAGAAACACCCATCCACTTTGATTATAGGTCTACAAGAAATGAAGCTATCCTTGGCAGCTTTAAGACAATTATACAACCGCTTGAATATGGGATTGCCTTCATTCTCATCCACATGAACTTTAACTGTTGAACCTGGATTTGACCTTAGAAGTTCATGAGCGTAATCATAGACTCACTTATATTGTTCTCTGAATGATCCATCAATGTTGGCATATGCCATACTCTTAGCCCTAAAGGTTGTAGACCTCGAAACACAAATATTCCATTTCCTCCCTATTTTGTTCTTTAGATCAGTTAGCTTAATATTTGGGTTCTTTTTTAATGTCTTTTCTAGTCTCCCACTTAACCACTTAGAAGTCATTAAACGTACATTAAATTCTCTACAACATGTGTGGGTGTTGATAATCTTCCTAAGTTGCCATGTACTTTGTGCAGCCTTATAAGCACAATACGCATACCATTTACACTTACCTTTGGCACCTAAACACTTCACACATATTCTTCTTTTGTCATTTGTAAATATTTTAAGTTTCCTCCCACTATGGACACCATAAGTTCTTATTGCATCTGTAAATTCTTACTTTTTAGCAAAATAGGTCCCAACTTCCCACTTGTAGTCTTCCATGCTTTTAGGCATTGAAAAAGTCCCAAAGTGATCATAGTTGTCTCTATCGTCATCTGTTGAATCACTATGGTCACCACTATCTAATGTTTCAGACTCCCACTCATTATCAGAAATCCCTCTGGCATACACATTTGTATCCTGTGACATTGTTCGAGTACTACCACTTGGCCCAGGCACTTCATGGCATCCAACACTAACCTCATGTAGTTCGTCCTCCATATCATCTCTATCAATCCTGACATCATATAATTCGTCCTCATTCATGACATCACCTTCATACTCAGTCCAACTACTAACCTCGTACTCATCATCCTCTTCACTGTCCGTCTCTCCACCAACTTCATCCTCACCATCCCCAACAATGTCTTCAGCCTCAACATGGTCTTCTGTATTCACCTTATCAGCCAAGGCCTCCTCACCATCCCCAACACAAACTTCTTCATTAGCCACACTATTCACCTTATCAGCTAACTCTTCTTCACCATCCCCAACACAAACTTCTTCATTACCCACACCATTCTCCTTATCAACCAACTCCTCTTCACCATCCCCAACACAAACATCTTCATTAGCCACTCCATCCTCGCACTCAACAACAACCTGTTCTCCAATATCCCCATCAGTTGATTCATTTTCACTTTAGACAGCAACTTCTTCCCCAGCAACCCCACCATCCCCCTCCACAACAGGTTGGTCCTCTATCATATGAACTACTTGAGGTTCACAAACAAAGTGGACCACATAAAGGTGCACTTGACCATTCAGGGTGGCTATGTTCACCATATGACACGCACCTCTATCATCATTGAGCAACTCCAACCTTCCTTCCAACACAGACCCCCACCCACTGAATACCACAATTCCTTCACATTCACATAACCCATCTCCCTCAAAATTGACATAATCTCAAAGAAACTACATCTGTTAGGATCACACAACAAAGTACTACTATCTCCCCCGTATTTCAGTGACCCCTCATTGACAAACCTTCCCCCATGGTGAAACACTACTTCAAAATTTTCGTCGTTCATGGCAACTATTATATGCCTAACTTTATATCCCTGCCAAATAGACAAAAAACCCAAACAATAACACACAATTTACACTCAATACCACTAACAAACCAACACACCGACAATAATTAAGAAAGAGGGACCACACCACATACTCAACACCGTCACCGTCACATATCATGGGGGACAAACCAATAAAGTAATACTGACTCAAAGGCAACAAAAAAGACAACATTGAAACTAAAAAAGCTTCAAATACACTGCGCCTAAACACATAAATCAACAAAACTTCACAAAAATCAACCGTAACATCAAAACCCTAATCACTAAATCAAAAAAAAAAACATAATACCAACCTTTCGTTATCAATGGCCCGCAAGTCGCTCTCAAGTCTCCACTTTAGTGTTCGAAAGTTGCCTTCAATTTCTCCACCACTTCGCGAAGAATCCTCCACCAGTTCGTCTCCCCTGCGTCACCTTTCCCCAATTTCACGTTTTTATCACATGCTTCTGCGACTTCTTTTTTAACTTCATCGCCCTTTTTTTTTTAATTTTCGTTCTTTTCTTTTTTTTAATTTTTCATTACAAGACATATTTAATTTTCTTCCCCAGCTTTCCACGTCATTAAAAATTAATCTCCACGTGTTCCAAATTTAATTCAGAGATCAACCAGTATCAGTCAACGTTAACCTTTCTAACGACGTCAACTTAAATGGACTCAATTGGTGCACTTAAACTAATTTGGGTACGTAATTGACACTTTTTTTAAACCGGGTACCAATTAGAAACTCCAGCACCAAACTGGGTACTATACGACTAATTATACCATATATATATATATATATATATATATATATATATATCCGTGTTCGACATGTATCGTGTCCGATACTTTAGGATACTTTAACGATATTTATCAATGAAGTATCTAATTTATAAAGTCATAGTACACTAAAAAAAAATCTTTGAATAATGACCAATTGTAGTGACAAAAAATAATTATTCACTATATAGTGACCAAATTGACAACTAAAATAGTTCCAAAAAATTATAATTGGTCTTTGGATTGATAATTAAAATAATTTCAATTATTAATTGGTTTTTAAATTGGTAACTAACATTAGCTACCAGGTTTTGGCTCCCCAAATAATTGGTCTTAGAAAATTTAGATTCACACATTAACAATCATATATTTATTATGTTTGTAAAAATTATTGTATACTTTTCAATATTCATATATCACGTATCGTAACTTTTAGTATTTTAAAAATAAACGTATTGATGTATCAGATACGTATCTGATACACTGATACACGTATCGTATCTGTGCATCATAACTACTTGAATATAATTTTAACGTTTTAAGCTAATTATTAATTGACTCATGCTCTCGCTACTAATGACTTGTATTTCCACCTTTCTTAGAGGTAATATAATTTATTAAATTATTTGATATAAATATCACATATATATAACGAAGAAATAAAATAACTAATAAAAAGAAGCAAAATATAAAAAGAAATGGAACCGTATTTTTTTTATACTATTATTCAATTATAAATTATTATTACACATTTAAAGATAATAATTTTAAAAATTAATAAATTTATTTTATATAATAATTTATAAGAAATATTTTCTCGTTTGTACATAATTTACTACTTTTAACCAGCTTTTTAAAATTATATCTGTAATTTATAAAGCTCAAATTTGATATTGCACTTTATAAAATTAAATTCAGTTTCTTTTGAATTAATTTAGTTACTATAATTTAAAAAAAAAATTAAAAAAAATTATTAATTTTGAGAGTATGTAATCATATATCTAGTTGTTAATAACGGAAGGTTACATAGGTTTGATATTTTCATTAAATATTTTTTATTTTATATATTATTTTAATTATTTTTACTTATAAAAATTTTCTCATTTTTTTTATCATGTAATAAGATGAAAACTTATGAATATTTATTTATTTATTTACATAAAAACGTATTGTTTATTAAATTTCTCTTATTTTTGTTGACTTATTTATAATCCTTCTTATAAAACACATTCCTTACATATGTTTTCAAGGCCAGAATATTAAATATACCAAGCTAAGTCATAAAAAAGACTTGTAATAGAAAAATAGGTCACGCTTAGGTTCGGGTTCAATAACAACTTACACTAACAACAACCTTGTATATCTACTCCATTCATTCAATTCAATGATATACTTTCATATACCTCTAGTACGTACTATGCTTTATGTGAAATCTTCAGAACACGTGTCACTAATTCTCTTATAAATACGAAGGTAAACATGACGTTGGAAGTTGTACAGAAAAAAAGAATATGAAAGATAAACAATATCCTTGTGGAATATGAAGATTTTCATAAACCAAAATTACATTTAACTCGTTATTAAAAATAAATAAAATAACATATAAAATTATTTCAAATGAAATAATGCAACATGAGTTTCAAATTCTCTAAAGAAGGGGCAAAGTCGCAATGCCTCAAAGGATTGACAAGTAATGAGATTTAAATTTTGAAGAACGATGTGTAACTTAACCTAACACTTAAAATTTCGACAGTAATGCTGCTGAAAAAGTTGAAATAAAATATTAATACCAAAAGTGATAGAATAGCTAGACCCATGCTGCTGCTGCAAAGGCACGATGACGAGTGGATTCTTTCTTCTTATATTTGTCCAAAAAAGACCTACATTGCTCTCATGCCTCTCTACTTTCTTTCTCCTTTGCACTAATGTACAAGCTATTCCTTTCCCAAAAGTCTTCCTAGAATATGACCTAACATGAAAAAACCCAATTATTAAAATGCCATAACTTTGCCAAAGAAGCATGCAAGAATCGAAGGTAAGGAACAAATTCACGTGGGGTTAATTAGTAACCATGACTCATCTATATCGGTATCTAATTAAACCTCAGATCAACCACCAAATAACATCCTCGTAATTATAACCATAATGGCACTCAGCAACAACGTGATAGGGGCCATCAACTTCGTCGCGGTGCTTCTCTCAATTCCGATCATTGCTGCAGGGATCTGGCTAACAACAGAGCCAGCAGATTCCTGCGTCAAAATCCTTCAATGGCCTGTCATAATCTTGGGGGTTCTCATACTTCTGGTGGCTCTGGCAGGGTTTGTAGGAGCCTTCTGGAGAATCCCTTCGCTTCTCGTCTTCTACCTCGTTGCCATGTTCCTCCTTATTGTCTTGCTTCTTAGCTTGGTCGTTTTCACCTATGCTGTCACCCTTAGAGGCCATGGCAACATTGAACCCAATCGTTCTTACTTGGAATATCGTATCGATGATTTCTCACTTTGGCTTCGCCGAAGAGTACGAAGCTCCAACAGATGGGACAACGTTAGAAGCTGTCTTATGTCGTCAAAGATATGTGCTGAGTTGGATCAACGCTACCGAACGGCGCAGGACTTCTTCAACGCACACCTAAACCCCATTCAGGTAATTAACTAAATAAACGAACTCTCATTTTCCAATGACATCCCAGTTCACTAATTCGTTGTAATTAAAGAACTAGTTAATTCAGTTATTAGTACTAAACCTTTTCTGAATTATACAGCAAGCATGATTTTCTGGGTTAAAATAGTTCCATATATATCCTCCATATATATCCTTGCCTTTTTGTAATTTTTTTCTTCTAATAGGACATTCAATTTTAACTTTAATTCTAATTCAATCGTGAAGTTTGATTTAATTGTATAAAATCAGTTTCTAAAATAAGATTTACACCTATTTATATATTATATATTAAGAAATTGTATTATTTTTAATTATGTGTAATTTTCAACACATCTCATATATAAGATTAAATATTAATGGGTAGTTCTACAGCGATTGATATGATAAACTTAATAAATGATAAATTTTGTTAGATAGATTTACATTTATGACTCTAATAACATGTTAAGAAGTGAATTTTAAGTCTAATTCAATCCTACAAAACTAATTTGTAAGATGAGATTGGTACTCATTCATATAAAATTGTCTTATCTCAACGTTGGATCTCTAACATAATTTCTCTAGAAACATGCAACTGCATAGTTTAAAGTTCGGTACCCTCGCATTTATATAGCATTAAACCGTTTATATTCCCCTCAAACACAATCTTCTTCACGAAGCATAGCAAGCTCTGAAGTAGCCATCTGGTTTTCTGATAAAAAGGAAAAACGAGAGAACGAAAAGGTTAAAAGAATAAATTAACGGGGATTCCTCAACCACGTGTTGTTCTTTCAGCTTTTGCCCCCTTGCATGTTATTCATGTTTGAGCTTTATTATTTTGCACTTTGATCTGATGCAGTCAGGGTGCTGCAAGCCCCCAACAAAATGTGGTTACACGTTTGTGAACCCAACGTATTGGATTAGCCCCATCAACATGGCAGAAGACATGGATTGCACGAAATGGAGCAACGACCAAGCACAACTTTGCTACAACTGTGACTCCTGCAAAGCTGGTTTGTTGGCAACCCTAAGGGTGGAGTGGAGAAGGGCCAATGTGATATTGATCGTTACTCTTGTTGCTTTAATTGCACTGTATTTGGTTGGCTGCTTTGCTTTTAGGAATACCAAAACGGATGACCTCTTTCGCAAATACAAGCAAGGTTACTCTTGATTCAGAACATCCAATATGTTTCATAATTTGAGGAAATCTTAGGGTTAGATAATGAACACTAAATGTTGATTGGGGTGGAGAGTGGAACTGGGTCATTTTGTGTTCTCTTAATTATTGGATTTTTTTTTTATTCTAGAGAAACGAAGAAATCCGTAAAATGTATTGATTTGTGTTATTTGCTTTGATGTTAAATTTTACAAGACTTTTGTTTTTCCATTTAACTTTTGAGTATGTTCAAGACACTATTGTCTCAACCATATCTCGAACCAAGAGCAATTGCACACAACATACAAAATACGGTCATCGACAACCTCTTAGGCCGCTTACTTTGCACTAAAGAATTTCTTAGTATATAGTATACAGCCATCAGCAACCCCCAAGACCGTTTACTCTGTATTAAAGAATCCCTTAGTATATAATATACGGCCATCAGCAACCCCCTAGGCTGCTTACTCTGTACTAAGGAATCCCTTAGTATATAGCATACGACCATCAACAACACTTTTAGGCCGCTTACTTTGTACTAAGGAATCTCTTAATACAGAGTAAGCGGCCATCAACGACACTCTTAAACCGCTTACTCTGTACTAAGGAATCTCTTAGTACAGAGTAAGCAACCAATAACGATCCTCTTAGGCCACCTACTATGTACTAACGAAGTCCTTAGTATAGAGTAAGCGACCCCACATCCAATTATAACTACTCAAGTGACTAGGCAACCCATGAAGTACCCAACAACTCAAACCCACATGACCGCTTACTGGGTATTGCATACTCAGAATACCCCATGGAGTATGCGGTATTTGGCATTATCAACTCAGTCGTCTACCAGTAATTATCGAGGGATCCCCTGATAATTTCACCAATTGTCACTGGATCCAGAAGCAGTTAAAAGAGGTATTTGGACCTAAAAGCCCATTTCCCATTCTAGGTAAGACTCACAGGTAAAAAAGATATAAATAACACATTGTTCTATGCCTGCAAAAGATACTCTGATTATGCATTAAAATATTCTTTGAATCCTTGACATCACCAGTACTAACTTAAGTATCAGAGTATCTTTTGCAGGCACCCCTGCACCGTCCTCAAAGAATCATTGAAACAATAAAAGATCAGCCAACAACTAGATACTAGGACATTAAGTAAATTTAGAAAGTACGTCTTGGTCTCATAATAACAACTATAAAGGAAAGGATTATAGTAGGATTAAATTAGATAACTATATTATAGAAGGATTAGAGCTGAACAAAGTTAAGCCTACAGTTTCAATAAACTTATAACGCAAATGATATATTAGAGATAGACCAAAACAAACATTAAGTCAAACTAGTACATTGACATTACACTCACATCCAATTAAGTTATAGTGATATATGCTCTATTTAGAAAAAGGTATCTCGTGCTTACATTTTCAATCAACTGATTTTGCTCTTCATGTACCTCCAACTTTATAGCTTCCCTAGGAGACCAAAGGACCACACATGTAGGGACATTCTCCTACAAAACCTTAAAAACTTATATGAACATAATCACTTTTTCTTTTCTCACTTATCAATAACCATGATTGATTATCCTTCTTCAAGAACTCTTGATTGTCTGCTTTTTCTTTTATTGTTCTTAACTAGTTGTGCAAATGCATGAAGGAATTCTAGTAAATATAAACAAATGACATGTTAAAGAAACAAAGGAATTTTGAATTGTTGGATAAGGGTGGATTGCCCATGTACATACTATTTAAAAGTTTATCAAGTTATAGATAACAATAATTGCACTCTAATTATAAGTTATAGATTTTGGTCTACTAATAAGCATTCATTTCAATATTTAATATTAGAGCTAAAGTCACAAATTTCTTTCTAAGAAGGTCGTTAATTGTTAAGATGAATATCATTACATGTGACATTAATATGTGTGGATAAGAAAATGTGTATTAATCCAACATTTTATTTTATTATTAACACTATTAAAAAATAAGGTAAGTCAAACTTCTAAGTTGACAATGACAAATTTGTAAACGTTTATTAATTTTTTTAATCCGATAATTAAATAACTAACATGGAAAATTATTTAAAATAACCAAGGAAAATTCGCCCCTTTATCTTGTCCTTGTGAATAAACTAATTAACATCCCTATTACATACTTCTACTTTCAATGTTCACAGTCATGGAGCTTCCCTCAGAGGTATATTTGTGTCGATGCCTCTCACTTGTTGCTAATTGGAGGCTTAAGCAAACTCTTTCACGTCATTACATGTTAAAGACCAATAACTTAAAATTGAATGAGTGACTCTTGTTTAATGAGCATAACAATAACTGTTTGAATGGATTTAAAAAAATAAATCTTTGATAATAACCGAAAGACATGCACATTAATAAATACTCTTTCTAAAATGTCTCAAATAACCAATATAAAAGGTTTTTCTTAAGGAGTTTGTATAATTATCAATGTATAAATATTACAATCATGAAATTATTAAGATAATTTAGTTGTGGTAAAGCCATAAAATAATAACTAATTAATTATATGTGAATATGGTTAGATTTGCTTCCTAATTAACTAATAGTAAACTATTGTAATTGAACCAAAACATTTATGCGGCTTATTAGTAATCAAGTCAAATATTTTGATGTTATTAAAATATGTACTGATAAAATCTTATATCTCGTAAGTAATTAATAATGTTATAGGACTGTTGAAATGTCAAATAATAGTTAATCATATAAGAAAATTAATCATATTTGCGATTAAATGTGTAATTTGAAATATAGATAACCATTACGCCCCCACTATATCCGTATTGTTTTTGTCTTAAGCAGCGGTTTGGAGGCAAACTAGTCCGGTTTGAGTCTACATTTTTTATTGAGATTTTTTAGTGTTATCTTATATGCATTAAAACTATACTGACGATAGAATATTATAATTTTTTTAATATATTTTAAAATATCAAAATTACTGTAAATCAATATATTTTAAAGATATAATAAAAAGAAATAGCGTAAAACAAATCAGATGAAATCCAAATTTATCTTTAAAGACACAATAAAAAAAACAGCATAAAATATCCCGATAAAAATCCAAATTCATCCCGTGTACTGGTTTTGAGTAGCTCCAATGACAGATCATATCAATCGAACATTAAACAACTAGATAAATTCTCACCCCATCAAAAACTTCCAAAAAATACTTTCCGTAGAAGTAGGGGATGTTTGACTTCTAAAAAGAAAATTCCAAAATTATTTATTCCCAGAAAATAAATTCTAGAAATGATGGGTACAAGAAGAAAATGATAGGGGTGCAGAAACTAGTTTCCAATTCGGTTTTGAGGAAAATCTTGTTATTGAGAATAGTTACCAGTTCTAGCTGGTCATGAGCCCATACTAGTTTTTGTCAAAGCCCAACCCACTTTATTTAAATGAAAACTAAGGCTGCCAAATCAGTTGGTACAGTCCTTTTTAATGGTCTTATATATGAAATTACCTACATATTGCCTAATAATCGATATTTCCTTTTACAAAATAAATAAAAAGTAAAAATGAACATTAAAGAAAAATGAAATATATTCTTGGTAATTGTAATTTATTTTAAAAAACTTACATTCTTTAGACTAAATTATATATATATATATATATATATATATATATATATATATATATATATTTACATTACTTTTATAAAATAAACAATGTAGTTTTCTATGGGTAAATCCGTCGGACGAGACAAGTTACGTTTTGTAACTCATTTTCTATGGACGAAACGGGACTAAATAATTAGACTTGTCCATTTTGAAATTTCTTGTTAAAAAATTAGTGACAGCTAAAGAAAAAAGGGAAGAATTTTACTCATAACACTTTAAATTTTTCTCCTTTTTCATGGGTAATTCCATTTCGCTCGTTTTTCACCTTTTGTTATCATTTTTATATTTTGAAAATCAGTTTTGGGAATACATAAAATAATTTTGTACATTAATTTTCAACTTTGGAGAAGTGTGAAGAAGGGGGAAATAGAACAATATTATCCAAAATATTTAATATGTGTTGACCAAAGGAACTGTGCTATTGGCCTCATCACATGAAAACTCAGGTCACTGTATCCTTTCCCTGTCTAATTATTTCACTATATTTGTACATTTCTCTATTCTAAGCACAACATTTCCCTGAAAAACCAGCGAAATGTGACATGTAATTAAATTTTGTGTAGGCACAATTAATGAATGAATTAGTATCAAATTAATTAAAGTTATTTAAATAAAAAATTGTGATTAGTAACAAAAAAATTAATGAGTGTGAGTACATATGTTGAGTTTCGCTTTTCCCTGACAAAAGAGCGACATAAATGATGTGAATAGGAATGCTAAACCACACAACTTAACATGGAAATCAGATACAAGTCATTTCTAAAGTTTCAAGTGGAGACACCAAAAAATGAAACCTCTCGGGAACCCTTTTCTATTTCACGCGTAAGTGTGTGAACTTGTCGTGGCCCTACAAAATTTAGGTTCAACAATCCCATGGTCACTTCAAGTCATGTGGGACACTCACTAAACTTTAAGACACCAAAACAAAATTTAAATGCTTTGTTTAAGTCTCTTGATTGAAGGGATACGCGTAAATTGTCCCATGAATCACATGGTTGGAAGGTTGGAAGGTTGAAAGGAAAATTGTAGGACGTGTGGTAGGGTGAGAGCCCTAAAAGTGGATGATGATTATTGGAATCTTAGTGGCGTGGCCCGTGGGAAGGACCTTGACAAGTATCTAAACAAAGCAACAAAAACAAATCATTCATTGATATATATATTGAAGAGAGTTGACTCGAAGCCATAGCCCACACTTTCCTTCTTCTCTTACGTTACGTTAACTAGGTTAGAATAATTGTGCCTGTGACCTCATCATCCCATTAATTAACCAATGACTTGAACATGCCACTCTCGCATTGCCTTAGAGGTCATCTTCAACTCTCATTGTTTGTTTTTGAGTACGACAAAACCTTCCACGTCCACTCTGCAACATATATATCTGCATATTATTTTCTTTGGTTCCAACTTTTATTAGAAAAATACTAAGAAACTAAGCCTATGTCGTATTTTTAGTTTCGATTAACAATTGTTTGTATAAAGGTGAAGTCAAAAGGTTTGAAGAAGGTAATGTTGAAAGTGTATTAGGGCAACGATATTTTGGTTTGGTTGATGGTTGGAAACAGTGAAAGGTTTATTTGTGGAACTGTGTTATCCTTATGGAAGAAAGTGGAAATGCGAGAAAGGAATCACTGTGTTATAAATTGACTCATGCGTTGTCAATTGTCAAATTAGCAACTTGTAGAGGCGATGTCATCATCTTTGTCTCTCTATTTCCCTATATATGCCAAGCAATTGTGACTCCCAATAATATAGGTGTAGCTATAACTAGTTATGATTTTTTATTTTTTTTTCTGTTGTAGTCCCTACTTCTTTTATAGGCAGATTATCATATTAAATTCCTCTGCCGGCAAATTATTAAAATTTTCGAGATAAAATCAGAATTTGTGGCTGTTAACATAAATAAAATTTCTTCAAGTGTGGTTCAACATTATTTTTAAGAACTTACTTTTACTTGTACATAAAATCAGTAGGACAATTATCCTTTTGAATTTTTTTATATTTGTTTCCTTTTAGTTTTTCTACTCCTAATTAAGCAATCTGGATAGAAATAACACTAGAATAGACCCACACCAACTTAATCTCTACATAAAACAAATTAAATTTATACATACGATAAACCAATTATAGTATAATTATACTAAACAACATTTAAAACAATATATTATCTAAATAACACATAATAATTCAGGTAATAACAAAAATATTATCATATAATTTTTTTAAAATGCATTACAATAGTTGAAAAGAGGAATGCAATCCTAGGAGTGTGCTTGAGCAACAACAATGTTTGAAGCAATACAACTACACAAAAGCATAGAAACAATGTGTGGGGTCACAATGGCAAAAATAGTTAAACACAAACAAGGGTTTAGGGTTATGCGAGTGGAGAAAAACAATTGAAAGAGGAAGAAAATGAGAAGGAATGATACAAAAACTTGAAAGGAAGGCAATGGGGTGATACCAAACAAAAGTAAGGAGAAGAAGAGAGAAAAGCTTGTCTTTCGTGGCGAAGGAGGAAAAGTTTGCATTAACAGCAATGGGAGACAATAGTGACTTTCACGAGCAAAGTAAAAATTTAGGTTAAACTATTTAAGGGTAGTATAGACTACAATTTATTCAACTTTTTATGACAAATATGTTTACATACTTGTTGCACAATCCAACCACTATTTTATTCAAATCAAACCAGTTTCAACACTGTGTATATCAAATTTCTATGGATACGAAATTTATTGTATCGCAAACTATTTAGTATGCTTGTTATAAAATAAATTGCATTGAAACATCAATAGATCTATAACGGATATAGAAAGATTTTTTTAACCAATATAAAAAGTCTTTCTTGCAATAGTCCATGACTCAATTATTTTTAATCATGTCTTAATTGTGTTTATCAAGTATACCTCAGTTGTATGAGTCTATTTTTCTCTCGGTGAAGTTTTTTTTTAGTTATAGTCATTATTGTCGGTCAATCATAATGCAATGACATTAATGGGGTTAGTTGATTCTCGACGATTTATCATAATAAATTAAATTTTTTATTTTCACACAATATTATAATTACATGTACATAATAACACGATCAATATTTGTTCTTGAGCGGGATTGAGAACTTCCTTTAAAAACTTATCAGTGTTATGTCTCACAAGCCCTATAGGCCTATACCAAGGTTAAACAACTAGTAAAAGTTTAACTAAACACGAGATAAGAAAAAAATGGGAAATCAAAGATATTTATGGACTAGAGAAAACACTCGTTATAGAGAACTCAAACAGGATCAACATGATTAAATGATCTCCACTCACACACAAACTAGAGCAAAGTTATGAGAATAAAAGAGAGTAATGTTCCACCACAAAGACATTCGCTTACAAGACAAGTACTATGGAAAGCAATATTGCAAAAAGTAGAAATTAAGGTAATCTAATGATATAACAAAAAAATGGGTAAGAAAATGTACAAATAAAACATTTATAAACGAAAAATTAAATAAAATAAAAAGATCTTGACATTTAATACGTAATGCAGGTCACAATGCATGCACATCAGAATATACAATATCTCAATTTTATGTTCAATCATTTTGTAGGCAATATATCTAGAAAGTTTAAAACAAATTGTAACATCCCAATTAAATAGATAAATTCAATTTAATAACACGCCACATACATAAATATCCAGAGAGCACAGAAATGTGGATATGAAGGTACAGAGTACCCCAAACCTATTCATAACAAAAGAAAAAGGGCACCACACTGCCTAACATAAATACAATAGTTCTAAAGGTAGTATAAGATCCTGTCCAGGACAAGAGAATCGTAAACTATTAAATCTCCTTCAGCTGTAGGCTCCATAGTGAGCCCATTACCCGTCCATAACCATCAAGCTGCAGCATCTCTACTATCATTACCACTGTCAGGGGTTCTCACATCTGCTCACATCAATAAAATTGATGATCATTGCAATGGAGAAAGCCACACACAACATACAAGTAAGCGAAAGGGTAAGCTAGTGTAAAAGATCCTTATATCATAACACTCAACATGTAAGTTCAAAATCAAACATAAATGGCAGACATCCACACATGCTATACCCAAACCACTTGAGACTCTTAGACTTGACTATCTGGATACGTACAATGAGGCACCACCACAAGATTGTGGAATTACATCCTAGCAGTGAGGCATCACCACGAGGCCTTCGCGGAATTACATCCTTACATGAGGCACCACCACAAGGCCTTCGTGGAATTACATCCTCGCCTTGAGGCACCACCACATTACCCTCGTGGAATTACGTCCTGATATTGAGGCACCATCATGAACTCTCACCTCAAAGTTCATGGAATTAAGTCTAATAGATGAGGCACCACCATGGACTCCCCCTAGGAGGGCCCACATAATTATATCCATATGATGAGGCACCACCACGAGCCCCCGCTACAAGGGTCATGGGATTACGTCCTACTCAAACCTTACTCATACCTTATCAATCAATCATGAAGTTCCTATGCATACCATTAACATGTCATTTAGTATAAATAACCAACCATCAATCCTATCTCATGCCAAGCTCATTACCAACTTATTAGTTCTCACCCATAACATACATAGTACATGCATATTCACTCCCTTTATATAATAAATCAGTGAATCAACCAATCAAACAACCAACAACATTCATGAAATGAAGCACGGCAGGAACCCAAGCTAGGTCTCGCTTAAGCTGGGAGCCTTCGCTCAGGCAAGAGGAGTGCTCTCGCTCAAGCTACTTAGGCGAGATTGCAACAGTATCCCTGAAAGTTTCGCGAGCTCTCGCTTAGGCGAGGCTGCCTCGCCTGAGCGAGACAGTTTGTCGCTCAAAAACACAGCCCCTCGCCTGGGCGAGCGCTCGAGCAGAAAATTGGGCGAGTTCCTGCTAATCTCGCCTAGCGAGACAGGCTCGCTCGGGCGAGAAGACCAAAACCCTCCAGTGTTCGCGTAGGCACAGTCAGGTATTCGAATCAAACAAGGTTTAAACAGTTTTCCACTCCATTATAACAGTAACCAAGCATTTCCAAACAATGAACAGAACCAAAACCCTAGAAAATCGAATAAAACAACGAGTCCTAGCTTCCCTTACTTGGAACTAGCTAGAAAGAGAGTTCAACTTCAACAGCGGGACATAACAATTCCAGGAATAGATGAACGAGCTAGAAAAGAAAAGTGGAACGAGTCTTAACACAAGCTCACAACGAAACCCTAGCTAGAAAAATGAACATACGAACGGAAAAGGGATGTATGAGTCGTAGAGTACTTACACGAATCAAGAAGATGAACTGAGCTCACTAGATCGAGATATGGGTTAAACCCTAGCAAAGCTCTGGGGAAGAAGATAGGGAACTTGACGGTTGCGTTTTTTTGGGGAAGAAGATAAGACATACTTAGGGTTTGGTTTCCTTTTTGGGCCAGCCCTAGGCCCAACTAACTTTGGGGCAACCCTTAAAAATTAAGGCAGCAGAAAAACAGGACCTTACACAAATGAATCATGAATAAATTTATAGGAGAGATCAAACATCCTCGATCAAAATTCTTAAGACAATAAATTTGTGTAGTTTTTCTTCTTACATATTATTAACTTTCGTATGTAAGATTTAACCTCATATTTAAATTTTTAAACATCTTTAAAATTTTGAGTTCCTTCCACCTGAATAAACTTCCTTTCAAAGGAAAACATTGACCATGATACTTAAAAAGGTAATTATTAATTATAGCAATATTTACCATAATAGAATATACTTGCCCAAAATCCTAGTAGAAAGACTTTTGATAATATATATTGTCCTTTCAAAACAGGTTACCAAGGCAAATTTATATTAACTTTGGTGTGTAGAAAAGCAAACTCATAACCTTAATTCGTATCAGTGTTGGTCCTTGTGAAAATAATAATTATAAAAAATAATATAAAAAATAATTGCATATAGCATGATTAATTTTGGTAACTATTTTTTCGTATACATTATTTTTTTTATCTTTTTTTTAACATTGTACCTATATTAGGTTAATTAATTTTTTAATTCTTATAAATTAAAAGATATTCAATAATAAAAAATTTAAAGTATTTTATTTTATAATTAAAACAATTAGTAAGAATTTTTTTTTGTAACTATTTTTCTATACATATTTCATCACACTTTTACTTTTATGTTTTTAGTAATTACATTTTATTGTAACAATAGATAAATAAAACATTTTAATTGAATTCATTTACTTTTATTATCATAGAAATATATAAACATAAATATTTTATATCAACGTTAATAAAAATAAATGACACTACCGAACATAAATATATCATTATTTTATTTTGAGCAGCACAGCAAGGAAGCGGCCTAGACAGAATTTTACTAGAAATGTTTGATACATAACTTGCTTACAAATAATAAATTTATATATTAAGATTTGTATTTAGATTTTTTTTATATAGAATATCGGTGAAAAATAGGCACCAAATAACTCTATATATTTTAAAAAGTTAACGAGAAAACAATTAAACAATAAATAAAAAGAGGGCTTGTAGTGTGGTATAATATTCTATATAAAGGATTTAGAGAATTTAAATAAAATTATGAAAAAAGTAATTAAAAAAATGAAAATATATACACCAAAACAATTACTATAAATTACCATTTGTTATTATATCATCAATGACTTTTTAATGGTGTACTTTATGCTTTTAAAGCAGGGAAAGTGATAGTGTGCAAACATGATGATATATATGAGTACAATCATTAGGCAGATATTGGTTCACAATAATTTTCTATGATAACCTTTAACCATATTTGTATACATTTTCTTTCTAAAGTTGATCATATCAATATCTTTCTTTTATAAAAATCAATTGACACTTATATTAAAATTCACTTAAGAACAATAAAAATGACCTATATTATTCAAAACTTATCTGTAAAGCTTTTTCATTCATACAAAAGAATCTTGCCTACCCAATATTTTTGGATAAAGTTTACATTAACATAACACCAAGACCCATATTCATTTTTGCATAATAAAAGAAAATGGAGAGGGAGAAGGGGACATACAGAATTTTTGGGTTAGGTTTTCCTAGACTTATAAACTTTTTTAATGCTACATTTATAGCTTGATTTTTGCATTCATTTTGTTTTACTATTTTGTACTTATCCTCCAAGCCAACATCAGCATTAAGTAACAACCACAATAACTAAAAAAACATTTTATATTTATTCTATTGACAACTATTAACAATTAAATATTTTCATTCAATCCAATTAGAACATCAGTTTTTGGTACCTTAGTCTAAACCTATTGCCATTAAAGGTCCTGAAAAGTATAACTTTTTTCCTATTGAAATATTCATCATCGTTTTATCATTTTTTTATATAGTTGGTTGATCTAAACTCTAATCAATTTATTGGAGAACTGATTATTCATGAGCATATCTATCAACTTGCAGAACTTTTCTTCAGTGCAAACTGCACTCAGCATTATTTTCAGTTCTGATCCATTCCGCAAGCGTGAGCGTGGGGTACAGAATAAGTACTTGGAAGCCTTTTGATCTTACAAGAAAGAAAAATCGAGAAAAAGACAATAAATTTATGATTTTTTGTCTTGATACGGTGTTTAAATTTTATTTAATGTATAATTTAGACTTATATTTAGATTCTCAACCATAATTAATATATTTAACTTTTTTTTTCTAATATATTAAAAGATTTCACTCAAAATTCAGACAAATCAACATTCATTTATGGGAATGGTAAAAATGAAACGATAATGTTCAAAGTTCAATAGTTATATAGGTTTTATGTCCTTAACAATATACCAAATTTTCGATTTTTGTCCTTGGAAAAATATGTTTATGATTTCTGAATATCCAAACTACCCTTTCCTCTCTTTTCTTTTTCTTTTTTTATCGTTTTCTGTTAGTGAAAAACCTGACTTCATCGTAACTATTTTCGTAATGACAACATGGGATGGAAGAGTTACTTATGTACTTTTGTATCAGAACAAAAAAAAAAACAGCAATTTTGGACCTTACAAGAACCATAACGACAAAATACAAGAACAAAAATGAAAAACTGAATATACCCAAGAAAACATATCTAAAAACACAACATATTTTTCATCAGCATATGAAACCTCTCCATGAAATTTTTTGCTCCTTGCTCTAAAAAGCCGATCATAACAGAAACAAAAATCTTAAATTAAGTATTGATGTGAAGTCTTAAACTGGTTTGAGAAGTTTGTGGAGGCTGAAATGGCGATTGCTAAGAGTTTTGTGGAAGCGTAGCTAACATTAATTAAGTATTGGATATATATTGTGACGACAAAAGTTGTGAAAGCAACAGTAACGAGTGGAAGTGTTGTTTGAGTTGCGTGCTTGAATTTGCTTGAATGATTTTATGTTTTGGGGCCAATGTGTCACCAAAGAGTTGTTGGGCCAAGCAAATGCATGATAGTTACTCGCCTTCTTATCCACTTCAGTTTACATTTTCTTTCTTTATCCATTCTAAACTTCTTTCAACTACTTTGTTTCCTTGCAAATATATAAATTAATTATTCTCTACTATCCCAAGAAACAAGTTATGTCCACATCTCCATTTTTTCACAAAAAAAAAAAAAAAAAAATCTCTGTTCCACAACTTTCTATATATGTCACCAATATGATTAATACTACAACGTTAACATATATCCATTATGACAATTTTATTAAAATAATTAAATTCTATAGGAAATAATATGTCTCATATATCCAAGTTATTTGGAGATTCTTGGATATTGGTTTAATTAAGTTAAATACGCATCGTACTAATGTTTCAAAACTTATATAACTGATCTAGCTTAAAATGACTATACAAACCCAAAAACCATACAACTTGATCATAACTCAAGTAGCTTAAACATGCTATCATTTATCATAAATCAATTTAACTAAAGCACCCGTTATAATATGTTTAGAAGATTCAAATATGACTATTTCAAGAGGCAATTATCAACAACAAATTATAAAATCAATAGTTATTAATACAATCCTCCAAATCTTGTGTTTTGTAACTAATTGCTCTAAAATCTTAGAAAAGATAAATAAGTCCTAACTTCTTCCATATTTACAAACTCAACATATCATTATGAATCTAGTCTAGCAAAATTTCATTCATTCGACTTTGGTCTTACGTAAGGTAACAAAACCTTCTGCGTGCAAGCAAATCAAGAAAAATAAATTTGAGATACAAGAAAAAAGAAAACCCTACCCTACTTTATTGAAATTCTAACTATGTCAAAATTCATTATTAGAAAACTTCTAAATAATGATTAATTTTAATGACTTATAATTATTAGTAACTATAGTAATTAATTTAGATACCAATTTACTAAACTAAAAATTATTAGTTATTAAAAGAGTCACCATTATGAATAAAAACTTATAATTGGTCCCTATATTATTTTTTAAAATTAGCTATCATAAATTTGGCTACACAAAAAGATGGTCACTAAAAGTTAGTTATCTAAATTTTGACTACCAAAATGACTTAGTTGTTTAATTGGTCTCTAATTAATTAGTGACTAATTTAGTGATCAATTATATTTTTTTATTTATAATAGTCACTATTTAATAATCAATAATTTTAGTTTTGTAAATTGGTATCTAAATTGGCCATTATATAACTAAATAATTAATTTTTTAATTTATATATACAAAATAAATAAATCTTTTACTTTCTTTTTAAAATAAATATCTCTATCAAACTAAAATTGAATCTAATACATAAATATCTCTATCGGTGATACATTCATAAATAAAAACATTTTATTATATACTTAAACTAAAGTTATATTTTAAAAAATTTAAAAATATATTTTTTATTACATTATTTTATAACTTATTACGGAAGAGAATAATTCTCATATCTTTAGAAGAAAAAGAAGTAATTTACTTTACATGTATGTATTAAAAAAATAGTATATAATGTTACATCATTTGGGTAATATAAATAATGCACATACATTAACTAACTCAATAATACGTCTAACTACACATTAACCCAGTTGTGGATGGAATTAAAGTAAAGAAGGAAGAAAATGCAACCTAACTATAGAATAATATAAAGGGACCTATCATAATGAATTATGAAACACTCAACGAAGCGTCCACATCATGTTGATGTTCACAATAAGCATCTGGGTTATAGAATATTGATTTTGGCTCTTGTTAATTGCTTTTAATTAATCAGTGGAGAAGTTCACAGAAAAATTTCAATGGTATAGAACTGTGTATATATAATGTCAGAAACGTGTCATGGAAAATGACTACACCGAGGATTTTCAAATATGTACGCAGTTTTGATAGTAATCTATGTATATAGTAAAGTGAGTGTTGTTGGCAACCTGAAACAAGAACAACCAATCATAGCTAGAAAACACAAAGTAGGGACCCACACAAGGATGATGAATAAATATAAGATAATGGTGTGGCCATGAAAGAGGCTTTTTTTTTTCTTTTTTTCTTTTCTTTTGCTTTACCCACCATGTTCATATTTTAAGAGTTAGTAAATGAATGACATCATGGCTTAAGCAATTTGATTAAGGAGTAGGACCCACCTTAAAAAAATTAGGTCTTTATCTTTTAACCAAGGGTTCATATTTGGGTAGCACACCATGGTAGAGAAATGCAATTCCATGTCACACTCTCAAAGTATTTTTCTTTCTAAAGGAAAAAGAAGACAAAAGGTTATGGGGATGGTAAATAAGTTGTGCAAAGTTGGGGAACACTTTTGAGAGAGAGAGAGAGAGAAAAAAAAAAGGTTATAGATTATGATCCTAATAGTAGTAGGGAAGTGTAGAAGGTGGATTGTGAGATATACAAATATCCATCAACCCACTACTTTGGTACTCTAATAATGTGCTCTTTTACGAGGCTGCCAACACATACTTGGTAGAAAAAAGAAAAAAAATAATTGGAGTGGAGATTATTCTTCGCATATGCCACATAATGTGAAATGCTTGCATTTTTCATTATTTGAAGGTTCTCTTTTTGGGCACATCCATAATCATCAAGGAATATTTCTTCCATGATTTAACTTTTAATTCGTCTTCTAACCACATTTTCCTCTTATTCACCATTGCTCATATTTACTATTTCTTCCGATGTCAAGTTTGTTAAAGTAACATCATTCCACTTCGTGACTCCATTCAAAGTATTGTTATTTTTAGAGTCTCGTGTCTTTTTAATAATTTTACTTTTGAAAAACGTTTTAAGAGGTGTGAAACTTCTAAAATATTAATACACAGAATTTTCTATTTAAATATGTATAATTTTACCTGATAAACTCACGCACGAGTGTTATAACAAGATTTTATTGAAAAAAAAAACAAAAACATGGGAATGATACCAAACCTATGATAAAATATATATTAAACATAGGCAAAAAATATTTATTATAAAAAAATTAAATAAATACATAGATGAAAAAAAGTAAATCAATATAACACCAATAAAAATTAACCCACTTAATTCATTCACTATTCACAAAAAGACTTTTAAAACTTATTGGACTCTTTTAGAAATTCTTGTTTTAGAAAATTTAGTATTAATACTTTCTTTAGTCTACTTCGAAAATATTTTCTTTTACTTTGAACTGGGTCTATGCAGAATTAAAATATTCTTTCTTATCAAACATATTAACCCATTTAGAAGCTATTTTCAATTACTCTGTAAAAAGAGTTTCTTTGTACATCCAAAAAGTATAAATTATCTCATAACTACAATGAAGTGAATCTAAATTTTGTGAACCATGCAAATAATTTATGGATTCGGCTTTTTGATTTCTAAATAAATATGAGGAAAAAGACTACCTAATTTCATTACAAATTTTTTATTACATTAAAATATATGGATAAAATATGTCTAAAAACCTATCATTATTAATTTCAAATTTGTCTGTTATTTTTCTTTTTGTATAATTTTACAATTTTTTTTAATTCCTCTAAAATATTTATTATTTTATGGAACGTTATTTAAATAATTTAAAGAACAAAAAGTGGTGTATTTTAAAATTAAAAGAAAAATGTAGGTTGTAATTCCCCAATAGAAGCATTCCTATATATTCTCCTTTTTGTATTATAATAGTAATTCAAATTCAACAATGAAAATTCCTATAAAACATTAAACATCTGAATTTTGCAGCAGAGCAGCAACTTTCCATTACAGGGAACGAGGGTAAGAGAAAATCCATAAATATAAGCACGTTAATTTTACTACAAAGTACATTAGTTATATGATACATAAGAAACTTTTGCATCTATATTATTGACGTGTGAAATCACGTTTTTAAGCTTTTACTTTTGTTAATCCCATAAGACATAACATAAATAGATAGTAAGATGGGTTTTTTAAGCATATATATATAATCCTGTGAGTGGAGAAATTGTCTTTTATTAACTCTTCTTTTTCCGAATATTATTGTTATGACTTTGGACAATGAACAAAGCCTAAGTTCAATCCACATAAAAAGAATCACTTAACAGGAAAAGTGTGAACTGATTTGTGACGGTTTTTAGTTAGGAATTGTGGAACTAACATGGTTTTATTTGACTCTTGCAACTGAAACACGCTGTGTTTGGTTATCTCTCACTCTCAAACTTTATTTCACATGTTGTGGCATAGATTTGTAACAGTCACAAACACACCAAGGGACAGAGAATAGGGTTAGTTTATTTCTAAGATTTTAATCAAATTTAAGAACGGCAATATTGCATGAGTCAACTGCTTAATTAATACCAATCATAATCAAAGTTTTTATTAATTAATCATTAAAAATAACAACCAACTAACGAGTTTTATATTTAATAAAACTGTTTCTTTATATTTAGTAAGAATTACCAATATAAAAAAAAGAAAAAAAATGGAAATTAGCAGAACTATAATTATATATATAGTTTAAATAAATATATAAGGAAAGTATCTTGCTAACTATTTATGCAGATGTTGTTAATTGGAAATGAATTACATTTTCTCCAAACACTTCCATTAATGTTTTTTCTCATGTGTCTATTCTCAAGAACATGTTGTCACCATTTTACTTTTCTGAAACTGAACTTAGGGTTAGATTCTTTCCCAGTATAAGAATACTTGTGAGATATGGAAAGTACAAAACCACCCCCCACTTCAATATCACCAATGACCATTCTCTAACTAGATGATGATGACATAGTGGCAACTAAAATAACTACATTTCATTAAAACATTGAAACTTTCTAATACCAATCTTGCATGAGGATGCAGTTGCAAATAAGGAATAAACATCATACTATTATCATCAAATTAAATTTTAAAATAAGATTAAAGTCCTTTTATAAAATTTAAATAAAATCATTTTTTAAATAGTTAATTGGATAATACTTATAAACATAAGATAATATTATCTCAAAATATAATTTTAATGTTATTTATTCATAATTTTGAGAAGATAATATTAATTCAGTAGTAGAGAAAAAAAAAAGATTTCATAAAATTTACAATGACATCAATGTAAAAAAGAAAAATAAAATAATAAATAAATAAATAATATTAGGTAACAGAAAAAGTAGGAAAGAAGATAACTAACTAATAATAGAAAGAAACTCTCGCCTAAATTTGAGAAAAAAAGTAACTACTCACATATTACGTATAATTATTATTTTTCTTACGACATACCTTTAATAAAACATATATTTAATTATTTCATTTTTATAAAAAAATAAAATCTAGCACATATCTATAAAAGGGTATAAAAAAATATAATAAGGCCACGATCACGCCTGTCTTAACATAAAAATAAAATAAAAATGATATCGTGGCGTGACACTGTTACATTCATTATGAATCTGGTCAAGGAAAAAACAAAAGTAGCTTTCATGGAAAACCACTTGCAAGATTGTGTTTTCCTTAAACCCTTGTTTCAAGTACGAACACCACTTGGTTGGTGGATTGAGCCTTGAGGTAAAAAATAGTAAAATCTGATTCCCAAAAATGAGAAAGCAGGTCAAAATAAAAAAGTAGGACACCCAAAGCGCGGTGAATGAATGGACTTTGCGTTAAGAGGTAAATTTGGAAAGAAAGTTGAAAAAGCCAAACGCTAGTACGGAGAAGTCATTTTATAAAACCATTTCTCCTCATTGAACATGTGAGGTTCGCAATCTTCTGTCATTTTTTATTTTCTTAATTAAATAATCAAACATATTCTGAAACATTCATGGTTAACCTAAATAATTTATCATCTTCGCTGTTCTATTAATTTTTTAAAAAACCTTCTTCTTTTTGCTTTGTTATTATATAATTTGTTTTTCTTTTAATTGTTAATATTCACAAAGATTATTAAGATTCCTCATGGTGGTTTTTTTTCTTCTTATTATAATCAATAATCATATATTATTTTTACGGTGTGTAATTTTATTTGATTTATAATAAGATAAGAATATTTTTTAATTGGATTTTTAATTGGACTCTTGACGAAATTGATGTATTTTCTCAACAAGTTACAAAAAAATTTACTTTTCTAGTATGAAATGTGTGGATTTTGGAAACTCAATTTAGTTTGATGAAGTTCCACCAACTAAAATTTTAGTTCTTTGGAATTTGTTATATGATCATTTATCTATTGATTTGGAGGTTCAAAAGAAATGAGTGATTTTATGCTATATGTGTTTTTTGTGTTTTAATAATGTTGAATCTTTCTCTTATTTGTTATTTCATTATTCTATTGTTATACGACTGTGAGAATGGTTGAAATAAGTTTTTCACGATTTGCATTTTTTTCTTTGGATCTAATTTTCTTAGAGAAAGTTAGGGTAAATATGTGGAAAATTTTTTAACTTTTCTAGGGATAGAGACTTCTATTTATGCTGAGTTTATAAAAATTATTTATGCTTTGGAGCATCGTTGGAGGGTGAGATCTCAGAAACTTTGGTTGGAAAGTAATTATTTTTTAGTTTGTCATTATTTTTTAGATCCAAGAGTCTGGTGACTTCTTGTAGTCTTAGATAAATATGACATCAATGCTTGCATTTTTTTACTCATATGCATTTAAGGACTTCTCATGTTATTTGTGGAAAAAAAAAATCATTGTCCTAATAACTTGTCTAATTTAAGTTTCATTCATATAGAATAATATAAGTAGTCTAATATTTTTCCTACATGTCTCATGAAGTATAAATTTATCATCGAGTTTTGTGTGGTCCTCATACATTCATTCTTTTATTTTTATTTTTAACTTTTATTTATGAGAAATGATTTATGAATCTTAAGATGTAAATACAGCTAGAATGCCAAAAATCATAATGATGTTTAATATAATGTTATTTGGAACTAACATATCTTGAAGAAAAGAAAACATTTCATTCCTAGAAAGAATTTAGAAAAAATAATTATTAACAAAATATGTAGATAGTTGTACTCATAATTTAGTGGCTAAGAAATATTCTTTAAATTAACATAAATTTACAATGATATGACCGTAGCACAAGAGCATTGGAAAAATTTGTAGATGGTATTTAAAAAGTTCCAATAATACTATTTTAAACACAATTTATATATAAAAATACTATTCTTTCTATTGGTTAAACACAAAAAAAACTGTAACTTCGAATTTATATTTAATAAGTTTGAATTACACCAGTAGTACATGCTAATTTTTAATAATATAATAATATATCTGTGTAAATATGAAGTTATAATGTTTATATTAATAATTTAATTTTTTGTTAAAAAATATCCTAAACAAATTCCTCGTATATGAATTATTTAATATATAAGTAGGATAAATATGTACAAGACATATAAGATAAAATTATATACAAATATTCAATGTTTTAAAATAACACTATTTAAAAAGAATAAATAAAAAACTATTATATATATTATTTTAAAAAGACAAAAAAAGAAGAAGAAAAATAGATGAGAAGACCTTGTCGTTATTGTAATGGACGGTTTACGTGTCATCTAACCATGTTTGTATGGATAGTGAAAGCAACCCATATTGTGTTCAGTAGACAGAAATTATGTAAAAAAGGAAAAAAGAGAAAACAGAGGGAAAAAAGGTACGAAATAATGGGAAGGAGAGTTACTTGGTTAGATAGCAAAACTATAATATTTTACTATTAATAATTTTATTTGTTTTTAAGTATGTTTTATATTTGTTATAATAAATAGTGAAAAAATAAAATATATATATTCACAATTGGTTATAAACATAAAAAACCATTTCAATCTCTGTTGTTTTTGTCATGTTTAAATATATAAATTTAAGTATCACATTCAAATCAGTAATTCATAAAATATACTTCATAAGCCAATCTATTATTATATGAAACAAGAGGAATTGAGAAATTAAAGTATAATTCTAGATATCATACAATTGCAAACAAAAAAAAATACTCAATCTTACATGAGTAAGAAGTAATTTTACATCATCTAAGATGACTAAGGAGTAATTTACAGAAAGATGTTAAAATGATTAAACCTTAAATTTAATGTATTGAGTAATTCATAGTATTATCACTTATGAAGATACCATGTTTTCTATTAATAATTTGATGATATAGTAACAATTGTTTAATTAAAAAAAGTTAAGACTTAAATGTAGAACTGAAATTTTGACATGAACAGTGAATCGAAACCTTTGATAACATTATATATGACATTAAATTTAAAAAGTAGAGGATTTGTTAAAAGAGCTATGAATTTAGGATTGGTAAAACCAAATCTTACCATATAAGAAACTTTAATGATTCATGAATTAACCTAGTCATAATAATTCCCAGAAATGTTGGACATTCTTGATGGGGAAACATTTGACTCTGACATGAGCAGCTTCTTTCTCTCTGAGGGGCTGACACTAACTTTTCCTGTTAGTAAACTTAAATACAAATCCATGATTAATGTGAGTGAAGTTTTGCAGACCCAACTCAAGAAGCACACAACACAAACATTAGATTTAGATTGATTCCATCCCCACTATCCTTTGATTAGACCCATCAACAACAAATTGCTAAGCTAGGAAAGTTCTCTATCACTCTCACCTCGCTTCGCATTTTACCACAAACTCACTTATGCTTTTCCCAACGCTTCACTAATATCACTTATGCCCACTAACTATAACATTCCAAACCTTCCTATTATAGAAACAGATTCATCACACCACTCATCTCAACCGTTCGATCAAAACTTCATCTCTGGGTCCCACCGCTAAAACCAAACCGCCCACACAATTATACTACTTCTTTTTTCTTTCAATCCAGGGCGGCTGACCTAATCTCTGTTTTCGACAACCAATGCCTTCCACTTTCCTTCCCTCCAATCACAACACGACACGTGGACCCAACTACGACCAAAACATTGACCAGCCCCTCATAAACCGGCTCAACTGGGTCCCATAAGATTTTAAGCCACCATTAAAATCAGACAATTCACTTCAAATAATTGCATACCAAACCCTGAATAATACACTAAATTACTAAATTAGTGTCGATATAGTTGATTATTTGAATCTTCGGTTTAAATTCCGGTCATGTAATCAAAATGTAAAATGATGATCGTTTAATAATTCAAGATTAAATAATTAACTATTACCGGTGGATTTAGAGTGGTGTTAAGTTATTTGTGTGAAATGGTAATTGCAATGAATGTAGACACAAGATTTAATAAAATCTATTACTATTATATCAGCATTCCATATATAGACAGTCCACCTATTTGGAAAGAGTACAATGTCACTGTCTTCATCCCCACTACACAGGTTTACTGAAGGCACTATTTACACCCAACCCCAAAACTTATGTATAATTGCTTAAGGAACCAAACCTATAATGTTCCTCACCATCTTGTACTTTGGTTGAAAGGAACTTGCTTATTTTGCTACATTTTTTTTTTCTCAAACTATTTAACAGATGTCTTATTTTCTACTTTCTCGACATTTTCCACTTCCTATTGGATTTTTCCTATATGGACAAACGCTATTAACAAGTGAGGAACAGAGAAGGGAACATTTCCAGCACCGGCCTTTTTCAGCAAAAAGCTCGAGTGATGGAACAGGGTGAAGCTGCAGGGAGAAAGTTGCATTTTGAGGTAAATATGAGGGACATTTTAGCAATAACCTCCTAAAGTTACTATCTGTCTAGTATTCTATCACTAGTCCTCCCATGGGGGCACGGTGTGGTATTCCCTTTCTTCTCTTGGCCGTTCTGTAATTAACCGAAGTCGGTGGTGGCGTGGACGGTGTGAAACTCTGCACCTTGTTGCTGTTGTGCTTTCCATGGCTGCTGTTGCTGCTGTATGAATCCTCTGAATCTGATGCCATTGTTGCTGACTTTTTCTTCTTCTCGAAGTTCCTTGAAGTCCCCACAATCTATAATTCATTAACGCATTCATTAATATTTAATTCAAAAAAATACCACCATTCAAATCAAGAATCAGAGACTGACAATTCAAATCTTGAAAGATCAACAAGGGCCAATTTTGAAAACCAAAAATTCAAATATTGGGCAGAGCAATTAATTGAAAACCCACAGTAACATTCATGGGTGTAGACGAAAAAGTCAAACCCATTCAAGTGCTGGCTTGAAAACAAAGCAAACTAACATGATCAAAATGTTACCTTGGTGTAATATTATTAATGTATCAATCTCAATGTCATGGTTTTTTGGATTCAAAGAAAAAGGCATTGAAAAAAGGAAATCCATATTTTTGAGGGGTTTTGGATTTGAAAAGGCTTAGAAGAATCTGAGACAATGGATGACATTGTGTGTGGAGTGATGATTTACCTTGCAACCAAGAGAACAGAAACGGTATGAATCAAGAAGGCTACGCTCACAGACTTCACAAGTGTTGGTGACTCCTTTACCAGGCCTTGGCTGAGGCCTCTCGTTCAAGAAAACAACCCTTGCGCTGTTGATAATGTAGGTTTGGACCCCTGTAATGTCCAACACCTTCTGAATCTCGTTCACCCTAATCACATCATGGTACGAGGACCTTCTTATCTGTCACAAAACAACAAAAACAGAGCACATTAGAAGGGAATGGCCATTTCTTGCATTCAAGAACAACAACTTCGTTTAATTCTGAGGTTGTGACTTTTACCCATCCCACCACAGCACTTGTCAAAAGCAGGAAGGTGGAAATTAAGGAAGAAAAAAAAAAAAGGGGGAATTAATTAACCACCCAAAACAGTTAATATTTAGGCACATAGGAAATTGAAATTGGAACATAGTTAATGACAGTTCAAATATCTCAGCAGAGAAGGGGAAAAGATGGGACTTTTTAACTAAGTTCCAGAAAAAGAAGGAATCTAACACGCCCACAAAAGGAAAAGTGATAATTTTTAACAACAATGAGTGGAGGATCAGAAGTGTGTCAGAAGCTGAGAGAGAGAGAGAGAGAGTTGATTGATAATATGAACCTGAATAGCACGGTGGTCTTTGTGGTAAGCGAGGCAGAGGGAGCAGAGTGCGCCGTTCATACAATCCAAACAGTACATGTTGCACTCGCTCTTGTGCGAATCAGCGTGAAGCTTGCATTGAACGAAGAAGCTCTCTTTCAGCAGAGGCTTCAGCCACGGCGGCCACCGGTTGTCCTCGTCATCGGGGCCTCCAGAACCCTTTTCGAAAAATCAAAATTTGAATCAGACCCAGAAAGCAGAAGAATGATTAATTGCATTTTTTCACAGAACAAGAAGAAAACAGTGAGAAAGTAGATGCAGGAAAGAAGAAGGTGAGTGAAAGTGGGAGATTGAGTTACCATGATTCTGCGGTTCTTGGGCTTGATTTCTCGGACAGTGGTGGCTTGGTTTTGGAACGCCAGCTTGAAGGTAGTGTGTTGAAGAAGAGAAGTGTGGTGTGATGAATTTGAGGAAGTGGGAGAGAGTGTGTTGTTCTGAAGAAAAGAAGAGAGAGAATGGAAGGTGAGGGAGATTTTGAGGCGGTGTGAGAGGGAATGGGTTCTTGTAGAATTTGGAGGCGGTAGAATAGAAGATGTTTGAGAGAGAAAAAAAAAAAACAAACAAGACAGAGTGTGTATGAGAGAGAGAAAAGAGGTTGTTCTTATCCACACAACAAAGTCGTCTCACACGACCAAACCTAGCTCTCCCAACCCAAACCCAACAGATGCGTTCTTGGTAAGGAATCCATCTCCTTCTTTCCTTTTTATTTCCTTTCATTTTCCTATTCTCCTTGTTCTTATCAATTTTGGTTTTTCCACCCTCACCTTTCTATCATTTCTTCAAACTTTCTTCTCTTCTCACTTTAATTCCTTTTACACCACAAATATCTTCTAATTGCTACCTTCCAACATTAAACCTTAAATCTTTATTATTTTTTGGAACATGAGTTCAATTAAAGCCAAATTATAGTTCCAATCTTAAGTTAAGAAAATTTAATTCAATCAGATATACTTGAGAGTTTCAGTTAAGCAAATTTAATTTAATCAAACTTAAGGACTGGTTTAAGCTTCAGATTTGTAATTTACTAAGATAAATTCAAATCAAACCAATGGTGTGGATTTTTTTTATTAATTATTATTATTATTATCATTATTTATGTAATGTATATGTTTAATTTTGTTTGTTATTGTTTAATTTATGTAATTTTATTACAATAAAATATGTTGTTCACATATTTAATAATGTAATTATGTGTGATTTTTTCCCCCAAAGATAGTTTGTTTTTAATTTTAAAAAATAAATATTGTGCATTTGTAAATTAAGAGATCTGTTAGAATAGTCTCATTACTGCTTTTAAATATTTGTATCAACTAAAATATAATTGAAAGTAGAAATTCGAATTGAAAACAAAACTAGAATATTGAAATAAAAAAAAACATTTAAGAATTAAATCAAACCGCGACAAAAAAATATCATTTGTGTCTTAAGATTAGAGATGGCAAATAAACCCGTGCCCGTGGGTATCACCCGAACCCGTCCCCGTTTTGACGGGGAATCCCCGCTTTGACTGGGTATGGGTATGGGTATGGGTAATACCCGAAATTTTCAACTGGGG
>Ga0214542_1003575_pt1 | contig 31567 bp, 17 predicted proteins | sample CNSS1metaG_FD_160096 | JGI IMG/M metagenome (GOLD analysis project Ga0214542, IMG submission 160096) | Root nodule microbial communities from cowpea collected in UCLA plant growth center, Los Angeles, California, USA - CNSS1 | ecosystem: Host-associated > Plants > Roots > Nodule | place: USA...
TAGATTAGGAAATCCTATCACCTCTTTCACCTTCCATTGCTTGCAAGTGCCTTCCAACTTGCCTCCATTCCTTCATCCATTTCCGCTGCCCATGGAGCTCTTCATGCACCTTTGGAGCTCCACCATATTTTCACTCATGATACTAAGATACTAAGGATCAAATTGTTGAATTAGAAGAATCTTTTCTTAAGATTTAAATAATTACAAGGAGAAGTTTTATATTAATTCTTCGAAACTTATTCTAGAAAAATGTTCTCAGATATGAGAATATTCAATGAGTGAATGAGATGAAACTAGAAAAGCTTATTTAAAGTGAGTTTCATACACTACTAAAATTTTCATATTACATGAGATTTTTCTTACAAATTCGTTAAAAATATTGCAAGAAAAAACTTTTTTTTATATTTTTTCTAAAAATTTTAATTGGTAGGTAATTATTTCGTAGATAATTATTTCCTACAAAATTATAAAAATTTGCAAGTATTTCCAACAAAATATTTTGCAAAAACTATTTTATACAAAATATTTTGCAAAAAAATTGCTCGTAATTTCTTGCAAATGTTTTTCATAACAAAATTTGTAGGTATTTCCTACGGAAAAAATGTAAAACAAATTTGACAGGAAATATGATTTTTTTAGTAGTGATATCAAATACAACTTCAAAACTATTATTTTTCTAAGTATAAACATACAAAGAGATTTCAATACTAAATTATATATACTTTTGTTATATTTGTGACAATGATTAAATATATAAATTTTAAGTATATTATTTTGGCCTTTTCAAAAAATTTGGTTAAGATCCACCCATGCTCGAGGAAGTACCAATGTGTTTTAATATTATAAATGACTGTTATAACAATATTATAACAAAAGACTCTTATAATATTGTTTAGGAACATAGAAAAAATGATTGTTATTGTAAGTTTTGAAATGGTTGAAATGTCAAGAAGGGGCGTTGAATGGGCTAGTTAAAAATTTAGGTAACCTTTAAAGGCTAAAAATTATCTTTTATTGAATCAACCCAACCAACAAGTAAGGATGCAAACACCTCTGGACTATTTTCAACCGATCAAAAATAGAGTTAGTCGATTGATTTTATTAAATTGGTGCAGTAATGATATAATCAATCGATTGAATCACAAAAACAATCGACTAAAACACTAGGAAAAATGTAGAAATGTAAATTTGTGATTTAAAGCAAGATCAATGTAAAAGATCAGTTAAGACAAGTTCCAATGAGTTATACAAACATGATCAATATGTTGTAACACTCAAGAATGTCAAAAAGATTGATGTGACCCCAACAAGCCCAACATCAAGCCAAGGTACACCTTCAAGTTCAAGCCCATCAAGAGGTCCAATAACAAGGAGCATGCTCAAAAAGATCCAATTGGGCTTCATCCAAGATGGCCCAAATCCACATGGGCTTCTCACACTCTTACAACCTTGCTTACTATTGATCCAATATCAAGAGTACAAGCAATTTTCCTATCACCCCTTATAAACGATACCACACTTTCCTTACCCTTATCTACCAATCAATGCTACACAACTTAGGATTTATACATTGACTTCCTAAGGTATGATGATCTAACCTTCCAAAACATTACCATTTTATACTTTGCCTCTTTCTTCCTCATCATTGACCTAATTAATCCCATCATGACACATTTCCCACACTCGTTACCAAATCACCCCGATGATAGCATTCTTATCAACTCCTTTCCAAGCCTTATTCACCATAAATTTCTAGCAATCAACTCTTCCTATTTAAAAAAAAAATCAAATCTTCTATCCTAATCCACCCATACCAACATCCCTCACAGCCATCCAGTCAAACCACACAACTGGCCCTATTCCAGGCGTCGCCTGGCGGCCAGTAAGGTGCCGCCAGGTGGTACGACAGTACCTGCATACACCAGGTTTAATTACACCAGCCCCGAGTCTCTCACTTCCTTTGTTTGCCACCCAATTCAATTGTCCCAACTCATACCAGTTCATCTCAAATTCACCAATCACATAGTCCAATTTTTATCCCTTTTTACGTTGTATAATCACTGATACAATTACTTTAATTCAGTTCTTCTTCCCTTACAAGAACCCAATTCTACCCTTAACTGTTCATACATGGCTTCCCAAAACACCATCAAACTCTAATGTTAAATACATCAAACACACAACATAATTCACAAAAATCAACTTCAGAAGTCAAATGATCACTGCACCAATCAAAAGTCAAGAAAACTGCAAACTGCGTCGCGCCACCTTTCAGATATTCATCGCCGCCAAGCGGTTCAAGCCAAAACAAGAACAGAACCAATATCTGATGTGTCGCTTGGCGGTAGGGGATGAGCCGCCAGACGGTTTCTGGAAAAATCCAGAAACTTCAATAAAACAATGTAGAACAACATGGGGATCATGCGATAATTCATGGCAATGCACAGTTATTCAAATACAATCACCAAACGTAAGAAAAAAACTCCCCTAACCTGGAATTCACGCTCCAATTGAGATTCTCACTCTCCTTTCACACCTTCTTCCCTTTGCTAAAAAGAAACACTTCAACTCTTCTCTCCTTGGCCTCTTTCACGAACCAGAATCGCTCCACTCTCACTCTCAGAACTGTCTGCACTTCCCCAGGTTGATTTTCCTCTCCTTCTCTCATCTCTTTCAAGATTAATGTGCCCTAATTACTCTTTAATTTGCTAAAACGAATTTTATTAAATAAAAATTATGACTAAGGCCATTCAATGAATATTAACCCATTGTGTTTCAGCCCTTACGTTGCCTCTCCATTAGCTGCTAGGGTTCCCAATCCTTTCATATTCATGCCAAAAGAAATTGGCAAAAAGAGGATGGATTTGTCCTTAACAAGGTTTGAACCCACAACCTTTCAATCACAAAACAAGTGCACAACCAATTCATATTTGTGATAATTCCTACCATTTTAGGATTTTATTATCACGTCAAGCATTCAAATATATCATCAAAATAATGCATAAATTAAAATACACACAATTGGACACATAGGACTTGAACCCAAGTCCTCTCATACAAACCAAGTACTCTCAACCACTTGAGCTAGTACTTTTCCATGACATAGCAATCCGCATTACATACCGTAAATGCTTTTATTACCCGCATTTATTAAATAATTATTTAATTAACTATTTAATTTTTCTCGGGTCTTACATTTCCCCCACCTTTAAAGATTTTCGTCCTCGAAAATAGGACTTACTAGGAAATAAGTGCAAGTAGGACTACCTCATGCGATCCTCCATCTCCCAGGTCATCTCCTGAGTAGCCTCATCCCATAGCACTTTCACGGTCCTGATTTCCTTCCCTCGCAGCTTTTTCACTTGCGAGTCTAGAATCCGCACCGGTCTGGTGTTCATAGTCAAATCTTCCCTGATCTGGATATCGTTTGACACTAAAACATGAGAGGGATCTACTATGTATTTCCTCAACTGAGAGACATGAAACACATTATGCAAATTCGCCAAGTGTGGTGGCAGGGCGATCTCATAAGCTGCAGCGCCAATTCTCCTCAAGATTTGATAAGGTCCAACAAACCTCGAAGTTAACTTCCTTGATTTGATGGCCCTTCCAATACCTGCTGTCGGGGTCACTCTAAGGAATACATGGTCCCCAGCTTCAAACTCTAATGGCCGCCTCCTTTTATCTACATATGACTTCTGTCTGCTCTAAGTAGCCTCCATTCTCTCCTGAATCGTCTTGACTTTCTCAGAAGTCTGCTGCAGAAACTATGACATAGCAATCATCTTGAGGGAATATTTAACTAACATAGCAGTTGGTCAAAGGAACCATGTATCTAAGTGTAAAAGGTTTAAGTGACTTACTCTATCTAGTAGGCCTAACACTCTTCCATAGCTTGACGTTGCTCAACTATGGTTGTTATTCTTCTCTAATAACATCTTGTATCATCAACCGGATGATATCAAGCATAGAAGTTGATCTTTAACTTTAAGGAACTACATGTAGAACATTTGAACTTGAAGTACTAGGTTATGGGAGTTTTTGAAGAGGATCCTATGATCCTTATAAACCTTTTCAGCATATTATTCTACTACAACCTTAGCCTCCTCCTAAGAGCTTATTCTTCTTAGACCTTCTTCTTAGTAATCCTTTTGGCATCAAAGTGCCACTCCAGAACAAAAGTCACATCTTCCTTAATCAAATTGTAAAGCAAATATTGATGATCAATTACACTTTAATGTCTAAGTCTAAGATGGGTTTGATCTCAACAAAAGAATATTTGTGAGGTCATAGTGACCAACAACTCCTCTTCATACTTTCTTGAACATATGCTAAAATGTAAACTTAGGCTCCTGTAGGGAAGATTATGGTTGTATTTTTCATAAAGAACAATTAGCTTGGTATAAAAGATGATAAATAGTATGAGATGAATCGTCCATTCTAAATATAAGGGATCTCAATCTTGTATATAGAAGAAAATTATGCAAATTGTGAGACCTTAAGATTTTTTACCTCTAAGCAAAACCAACTTCAAATTTTGAAAAGGCTCTACAAAACCATTCTTTTCATGGAAAACATAACTCCAATATATGAAAATGTTAGAGTAAAATTACAACACCCTATGATTTTGATTGAGTGCTAAAAAAACAAGGATAAAACATGGTCATGCTTCATTTGAAATATTATAGTTTAATTCAGCATTAGATCATTTATGATGAACCATTGTGCAGTCTTGTTTAATGCCTATGATGAACCATTATTTTCCCCTGATTTCTTACCTTTTAGTACCCATCTTGATTGTTGATTAGTGCTTAATTGTCATTCTATAGTACATTTTCATTTATTGGGATTCTGATAACGTTGTCATGAAGTGATCAAATTAATACTACTTATCTATAATAACTTCAGTATTGTTAAGAAAGTATCCAAAAGATTAGTATGGGTAAAGTCAACCCTTAGTCATCTCCCAACGAACACGAAATTGATTTATAGCAAATTAGTTCTTATAAAAACTATACAAAAGAGTTAGCCAAATAAAATTGTGAAAAATAACAGAAGAAGATAAAGATAAAAAGATATAAAAAAATGAAAAAAAATAGATTGATTCCATTGCTTTTTCAAAATAGATCCATCATCGGTTATCTAAAGATTATTGCTCAATTAATTATTATTGTAGATTGGCAAATCAATCAATGTAAAGTCTCAATTAATTTGTTGACGTTCTCACTTTTAACCAAAGTATAGTCTCAATTAAAAGTGAGAACTTTTAGATTATCCATAGTAAATTCAACCAAAGTACAGTCTCAATCAAATATTACCATGCCTAATCATATCTATTCTTTTATCTCCTTAGCAAATAAAAAGCTTAATTAATCAAAGTAAATTCTTGACTAATTTTAGTTAGAGTAAATACCTTTAACCAAAGTAAAGCTTCAATTATTAGTAAAAACTCATTTAATCAAATGAAAATTTCTAAATAAAATCAAAGTAAAGTCTCAATTAAATTTAAAAACCCTTGAACAGATATGACCAACATGCATATAGATTTAAAATCATTAATTTTTAAGTGATTTAAAGATAAAAGACATCGATGAATGAAAAACGCAAAAATAATAAAAAAGAACAAAGAAATTATTTCATTCTAGCCTCATAATCCATAATGAAATTATATTGTTCACCCAAAGGTCCAAATTTTGTTGCCCAGTCCCTCTTCTCTACTTAACCAAACTTCTTCAAGTTTTCAAGCTTTTCTTGCCATCTTCACACAATGCTTGGCTTTGATTTTTGTGATTTTGATAATTTCTTATTCTTGGATTTATCTTTAAGGTGTCATAAAGCTTTAAGAAATATATTTCCACACCTACATGAAACTTAGCTACAGCTACACTAACACACCTCAAAATATCCAAAGAACATTTATGCAACTAAAAAGTTATTTTTAACATCTTTTTGTATCTCATGCGCAATAACCCCAATTATAAGAAATCTAAATTAAATAAATCTTTTAAGAACAAAATTCAATTCAAAATCCAAAATTAAACATTAAAAATGAAGGCAAAAATACGCATTCATCAGCTTCATGGGGCCAGTAATTCTAATTTTAATTAATTTGAATTTACTTGGTTTAATTTTTGTTTATCAATTATTTTCTAGTTTTGTTGTGAAGGATGTGTTGGCTTGGACATTAATGTTAGTTTGAATGGATGACTATCACATCAACCCTATTTCCAAGTCAACATTAGTGATAGGCCATCTTTCTACTCTTATTTGGGCCCATACCTAGGGGCAATTTGGTATTTTGTTGAGGTTGTGATGCAACCACATGGGAAGCTCTTTTAGTAAGGTTTTTACGTTTTTAGAAGCTTTATCTCTCCCTATATTTGTTGTTCTCTTTCACGTTTATTCCTTTTTCCGTTACATTTATGTTGTACTTTCATTTTTGTTTGTGTTGTAAGTCTATTGTCATGGGTAGCTAAACTTTGTAATTGATTTTATGAGGAGAATGCAATGAACCTTGAGGTTTTGTTCATTTTTTTCCACTATTCTATTTGCTCTTAATCATTTAATCAATGCTTAAGAACAAGGATAAAACATGGTCATGTTTCATTTGAAATATGATAGTTTAATTCAACATTAGATCATTTATGATGCAAGTATTTCTGTCTTATAGACTACAACATTGTGCGGTCTTGTTTAACATCTAGCATAGATAAGAACATGTTAGTAAGCTAACATCGTACTACATGAAAATAAATAAATGCTTATTCTATGTTGAAAGAAATGTTCATTACTTTCATCTACCAAAGAGATACATTAACAAATGACAAGTCACATAAGAAGATGTCTTGGATAAAGAGCTAACATTTCTTTTCTCCTACAGATTTCCTAAACCATGCAATGCCAGTCTAGAAGGGCTATCTACTTCGTACGACATTGTAGTTTAAAAAAATTCAAGAAAAGAAACATTGTCCAAGAAGAGATAAATACTTTCAACTATCAAGATGTCACGTAAAGAAGAAAAGAAAATTTATTGTTGCATGAAGTGCATTTAATGCATCCTTCAATATCAAGTTCATCAGACAAAAGAAATACATTAAAAAGAGATGAAGTTGTTCAATGACTAGAAACATTTTCACAACAATTACTATATAAAGTAACTAAAGAAGAATAAGGAAGAGAGAGACTATGTTGTATTGTATTGAAACACGGTTCAATTTTCTACATCTACCAAAAGCTTCATGGAGAACATTGTTCATTTTTATTCTGCCAACTAGAAGAAAGAACATCAATCTTGAGTAAATTAATAGATTGTCATTGTATCTATTGAGAAACCTAGTGATCTTTTGATCATCACTCATAAAATCTACTTATCTTAGTCAGGAGTGGCTATTTGACAAAGAATATACTCAGTTATTAGTCATAAGTTGCATGTGAAAGAATACATGGTTGAACCAAAAGTGACTTGTGAAAGAATACTTAGTTATGCCAAAAGTGGCTTGTGAAAGAATATTTTGGTGAACTAGGAGTGGCTTTCAAAAGGAATATTTGTTTAAGCCAGGAGTGGCTACAAGCCCAAACAATACTCAAGAGATTAGCCATGAGTGACTATGATCCCAAACAATACTTAACGGGTTAGTCATGAGGTGCTAGGAGCCCAAATAATACTCATTTTGTACTTTGAAACATTAGTATGCATAGTAGAATTTAATTTGTTGATTGAGAATTGATTGTAGTATGTGTGGTCAAATGCACTCGTATAAAAGTACAATGTATTATTGTTATTGTTGTAGTGTGAGATTTGATGAATTCAACTTAAAAAGATTTGAACATCCCACCATGAAAATTCTTGATGATTGAAGACGTATATGTTTAGCACTAGTGCAAAAATGGGATATTAGATCAGGCATATTAGATCGGTTGTACAGGAACCGATCTAACAATTCAGGCGGTGACAATTTTGAAAATAACTTCATTTACATTAGATCGATTGTGTGGGGAACTAATCTAACATGTATACAGTAGATCAGTTTAGGGGGGAACCGATCTAACGTGCTTTTTTTAAATTAAAAAAAGGTGACGCTTTTAAATATTAGATCGGTTAGAATTATAATCAATGTAATATTTTCTGCACAAACAACGAAACCCTTTCCCCTCTCTCGCGCCTCACTGTGCATCTGCTTCAACTGTTCATCTTCTTCGTTTTTCTCCACTGTGCATCATCGCGCCTCATGCACATTTGCTTTCTTCTCCGTTCGTTGCACCATGAAACCCTCTCTGTTTTTCTCTACTAGCCTCCACGCCACGAACCACCACCTTCGCACCACTAACCACCACCTTCACACCATGAACCATCGTTGTCGCCACACCACGAGCCTAACCGTCATAATTTTGTTACTTATTTAGGGGAGTTGGCTTGAACAAAGGTGTCTATTTTGGAACCTGATTAGGATCATGTGTCAGAAGTAGATAAAAATATGATTTGACAGGATATTTGTGTAAGTTAACCTGTGAACTTATGAATATTTACTACTTATTTCTAATGTATGTTAATTAATAATATCCTATATTATTGCGTAGGAAAACTATGACTTGGACACTTCTGATTTCATACGGAGGAGGATAATATTGTCAGTAGGAACAAAATGGAGAGCATTCAAAACGATGTTGTCAAGCTTCTATGTATTTGGGAAATACAAAGAAAAGTCTCCTTGACAGATGTATGGCATAGACGAGCAAACATGGGAATCATTTGTTCATTGTCGACTGGATCCCTCTTAGGAGGTATATTTCTTTATTCACGCTTCAAATATTAAATATATGTAATGAAATTAACCATTTATATACATTATTGTTTCAACAAGAAAAGCGAAAGAAAGCGCAAGCTATATAAAGCAAAAATGAAAAACCACACAGGCTTTCTCGTGGAGGATATCTTTTGTTGGAACAAAGAATAATGGAAGAAAAGCTAAAATAACAAATGGATTCAACAGGTTCTAATGAAGGACCGCTCAATCCTCTATCCCCTCCCAATCGACATGAGAAATGGAAGTTGGCTCGTACTAAACCAGAGGGGCAAATAACATCTGAGAAATTAAAAAATATTGCTGAAAGAATTGTAAGTTAGTAACATTTGATGCCTTAACAATTTATTATGTTTTGTGCTATGAGTAACAAATTATTTTTACAGGATTATCTTGTAGAGCAAAGTACACAAGGAAGTTTTGTTCCTTAGGGTCGTGTACGTACTGCTGGCTATGGGGTGGGTGTGAGACAATACTTTGGAAGTTATCAGCGCTAAAACACCACACAGACAGGGCCTATCACACCTAAGATGATAGAGCATTTGACCAGACGATAAAGGTACAAGTTGTTGAAGAATTAAGGCATGAATTTGATCAACGATGGGAGTCCATGTCGCAGCAACATAATGTGGTACAAGAAGACGATGAAGAGGAGGTCACAAAGACGAATATCTCAAACATGTGTAAGTTGTATGTTGGAGAGGTCCCTCCTCGTTTAGTTGCCATTGGGAGATTATATCCAGGGGGATCAACCATTCATATTGTGCAAATGTCAGATGATTTGGCTAGAGTGGAAGTTGCAGATGTTAGAAATGCCATAAATCCAATTCAAGTGCCCATAGAGGAGGTCAAAATAGTTGGAGAGGCACTAGGAACATTCATCTCATGGCCTAAACAATTAGTTAAGGTTATTTCAAAAAAGAAGTAGGTATATTTTTCTTCTTTACAATGATATACTTCATAATTTAACACAAACTTGGTATTTAATTTTGTTATTATATTTTGTAGGTTCATAGTAGACAAAAGTCCCCAGTTGACAATAGTCCAATTCATGAGTTGGATGGCATAGTCAAAGATCTTTTTCAAAAATCACTTGTCATTCCTTGGGATAAAACAGTCTTTGGTGTTGACAATAGTGATATACCACCATATGTCCATATGAATGATGTGTACAAAATCATCCAGGGGCATCAGATGTTGAACATTACAGTTTTCAAATATGGATATTATGAGTACATTTTATGTTATACTATGAAATCAATAATTGTCTCTAAACTTAATGGCTTAATGGTTTGAATTCAGGTATTTAAACAAATATGTTTCCAAAATAGGGAATGTTGATGTCTATGCTTTCCTTGAGCCTCAACATATACAAAAGTATGGAAATAAACATGTGGAATTTCAGACGTACATCCAAAATTGGATGGGGAAATCAAAGAAAAGAATTTACATGGCACCTTATATTCCTGCGTAAGTTCATCTTAGTCACTTTAGCTATTAATTAAGTAATTCAAATCACTAATTATATTTCTTTTTTAGGTCTCATTGGAAATTGGTGATTATTTGTCCAATGGAGAATATTGTAGTTTGGTTATGCTCGTTGCACAAACCCATCCCCTCAGCCATGAGAAATATACTACAAAGGTATGTTGTAGTCCCTTTATAATGTGTTATTTATGTCATGATATATGTTGTAATTGACTAGTGATTTAACTTTTTAGAGCTTTGAATTTGTACAATGTGTTGGGTGGTAAATCAACTTCATCTTCACAAAATTTCAAAGTGATTTCTCCCAAGGTATAAGTTTCCATCTTTTATATTGTATGATTTGTACTTTTTTTCATATATTAATTACTATAAATTTGATCTTCTTAGTGTAATATCCAAAAAGGAATTTTTGAGTGTGGATACTATGTCATGTACTAGATGTGGACCATAACTCGTGCTGCTCTGAAAGATTCTTGGGATGAGGTAAGGAATCAAAACACTCCTCTTTGAAACATGTTTTTATGAAATACTTAACTAATATGCATTCATTGCTTTGAACTACAAGTTTTTAACAATGTTGAACTATTGGGATTTGAGAAGATTGATGAAGTAAGGACTGAATGGGCCAAATACTTCTTGTAGCTTAAAAATGTTTATATGTAAAACTTTTCCTTTGTTGCATAAGTTTTCTTTCACTTAGGAAATATTTTGGTCAAATTCATTGTTGGATTTGAATTGTTGTTTAATTATGTACCCAATAAACTGTTGGAACCACTACTAGAAATTCTCATATTACATGAGATTTTTCTTGCAAATATATTAAAAAAATTTGCAAGAAAATACTTTTTCTTGCCATTTTTTCTAAGAATTTTAATTGATAGGTAATTCCTTCGTGGGTAATTATCTCCTATAAGATTATAAAATTTGCAAGTACTTCCTACAAAATTTGTTGCAAAAAGTGTTTTATACAAAATATTTTGCAAGAAAATTGGTAGCAATTTCTTGCAATTTTTTTTTCACAACAAAATTTGTAAGTATTTCCTATGAAAAAATTTTCAAAACAAAATTGGCAGGAAATATAAATTTTTTTTGTAGTGAACTGAACTGTTTGTATTTATTTGATTTTGAATGCAACAAGTTTTGGTTAGTTGCAATTACAAAACGCACCTTTCAAAAAAAACAGCAAGCAATAGATCAATTATGGTCTTAACCGATCTAATATATCATATATAAGATCGGATGACAGAAACTGATCTAATTTTGATACATTAGATCGGTTTTTTTCAATCGATTTAATAACTAATAGACATATTACATTGGCTTATATTAGATCGATTCCGGAACCGATTTAATACATGCTCCAGAACCGATCTAATATCCCATTTTTGCACTAGTGTATTATATTAGATCGATTCCGGAACCGATTTAATACATGCTCCAGAATCGATCTAATATCCCATTTTTGCACTAGTGTAGGGATTATGTTATGTTGATTTAGATTGTAGGTAAGTCTCAATTGAGTAGTTTGATCTTATAATTAACATTAGAAAGCTGCTTAAATTTATTTAAGAACTTAGAATGATGATAAAGGATTTTTAATTGATTAAAAGATCTTTTAATCATTTAAAATGTTCATACAAGAGTTTGGAATTATTGCAAAGAACATTTTAATTGATTAGATATTTGTTTCAATTGATAAAGATTACTTAAGACTATGGTTAGGTCCAATAATGAGTTTTTAATACGTTAAAACAAGTTTCCAATGGATTAAAATTTCATGTGCTTTCCGAAGGTTTTAAGATCCTCTATTTTAATATGTTAAAACTTATTTTAGTATATTTATTTCAATATTAGTTTGGAAGATAATAAATTAAGTTCATCAACAAATCATGTAACGTGTTTCATTTGACAAATGATACAAAACTACACAATCGTGTTTTACATTTACGTGGACAATGTGCTCAAAATATAAAAATATAGAAGTAAGCAAACCTAATACAAATATATATATATATATATATATATATATATATATATATATATATATGCTTATTTTATGTTGTATGCAATGTGCATTACTTTCCTCTGACCTAAGGATTTGACATGTCACATCTTAAAATTAAATTTTACTAGTCATTAATGAAATTAAACAAACTAAGTTTCTCTAAATTTTTCATATAAAGTAAAATCTAGGCCAATTCTCAAAGGACACATATTGATTATATTTAATTATTCTTGTTAAGGACGACAAATAAACATGCCCATGTGGGTATTTCCCGAACTTGTCTCCGTTTTGATGGAGAATCATCGCATTGACTAGGTATGGGTATGAGTATGAGTATAGGGAATACCCGACTTTTTTAATTGAGTATAGGGGTATGGATGGGCATGTACATATCTACCCTGCTCTCGTCCCATACCCGCCATAATACTTATCCATACCATATTCTCGTCCCCATTTAAATTATTAAAATACTCTTTTCTATTATATATATATATATATATATATATATATATATATACACACACACACTTACACACAAACTACACACTTTCTATTTTTTATTTCTTCTCACTATTTGACTTGTCATGAAATTCATTCCCATCTTCAAAATATTTGTTGTCTTATGACAACCTTTATTCAATTATGTTCAAATGATATATGTCAATTAAATATTTTTTATGTCTCACATTTGAATATGTTTAACACTCCTAATTTAGGTGTTAGGAGTAATTTTTATTTATGGTAATTTTTTATAGCATAAACCTTTCGATTATTAGGTAATATAAAAAATTTGTCTTATTTATTCTACTATTATTAATTTTTGTTTCATTTTAAGAATTTTTTTGTTTTGCTACAACAATTTTTTTTATCTCTCAACAATCTACTAGGTTGTTATTCAAAAAGTTTTCTTAGATCTCTAAGGTATTTTTCATCTTATCGTACTCTTAATTATACATATGTTTTCCTATGTGCAATTTCATTTAATGGTTTCTCAAATTGTTTCTAAGACAAACATTTGATAATTTTTAAAATTTTTAAATTTATTGTTTATTTTTATCATGTAGAATACTATTTTGATATTTTTTATATAATAATTTTTATTTATTAACTCATTATCATATGTGTAATTTTATCACTATAATTGTATAAATAAATTTTATTTACTATAGTATAATAATTTAATGTAATTACCATTACTTTTCTTTTATCACAATTAACATATACTAAAGTTCAAAAGATGAAAGATCTATGTTAGAATTCTATTATTATTAGATGAATCATTGTTCTCTATGTAATTTTGATCAAATGATGTATTATAACTTTTACTATTGTATAAAAAAGATATTTTATTAGAATTTACAAAATTGAACTAAAGAGACATTTAAAATATTTTTCAATTTGAAACTTAATTTTTCTTTCATATTTTTTAAAATATTTTTAAATTTTATCAATTATGTTTCATTAAGTTTGTACATTTAATAAATGTTTTGGTTCTCATGAAATTTTATTTGGTATTCTAATTTGAAATGTATACAATAATTTCTTTCTAAATTATTTGATATTGAGTAAACAACAATCCTTCTAATATGGAATATTTGATAATATTATGTTTTCTTTGCCATAATTTTTTATTATAAAACTTAATTAATTAATTAATTTTGAAAACGTAAGAAAACGGGTATGAATATGGGTACAAGTATATACAAGTTACCCGACAAGAATGGGGATGAAACAAAAATTTGATACTCGTTAGGTATGGGGATGAGGATGAATTTTTTCTTTGGGATGGATATAGGATAGTGAAACTCGTCATCGTCTCGCCATTTACCATCCTTAATTAGTATTCTTCCTTTATAAATTAATTTGGGGTTTGTGGCTTGAAAAACATAAAATGAAAATTGAAGAAAAAAATCAACAATCAAAAGCAAAAGTCCAAAGAATCAAAATAGATTAGTCCATAGATTCAGAAAACCAAAGAATCCAACATGTCATAGTTCTATAAAGATTTGATCCAAGGTTAAACCATTAACTTATTCAAGTAAATAATTAAACCAATTATATGAATTAAACTAAAAGATCATTCAATCCAAATCATATTCAATTATCAAATCAAGATTCAATCAATTCCTAATTTGAATTCTAAAATAAAAAATGCAATTTGATAACTGACAAATGTTTTCATAACATTAAATTGCATAACCAAATTACACTTATGTTGAGATTAAACTTTGCTTTTTCTAAGAAAACATGCCTTGTTTTGTTAGATCATCATGCATCATACCTTTTAGGATGAGAATTCAAGAAATTTAATAACATGGCATTATTTTGCAGAAAAATAAGGAAAAAAGGAATCATCTGGCTGAGCCATGCCAACCTAGCTCAGCCACAACAGTTAAAAACACAAGACACAATCAGAAGTCCATCTACTAAGCCAGAGGAATGTTATTGAGCTATGCACTAGAGTTTGGGCCAGTAATGAGAAGCAATCAAGGAAGACAATAACATAATAACATCTCCATACTGAGTCAGACTTTAGGTTGAACATAAAAGTAGAAAGATGCAGGACATAAAGATTGTGTGGCTAAGCCAGGAAAACTTGGTTGAGCATCGCCCATAGCAGCCCATAAAACACAGTGCCCCCTTCCCTTGTTGGAATCATCAGATCAACATAGAACATGCCTCTCTCCCAATCTTTTCTTCCTAAAATTTATTAGAGATTTTGTATAACGGAAGTTGAGAAAGGATTCTTGTATTGGGAGAAGACTAGTTTCCACCATGAGTGGCTAGAAATCTTAAAAGGCAAGGTTGTTTTGTAATTGAATTTCCCCTTTTTATGTTAAATTTCCTTTCTCATTTATCTTCTACTATCTAGATTATTTGGCTGCAAGTTGTTTTGATCAGTTGTGATATTCTAACTAGTTTAAACTAAGTTGGGAAACTAGCTTAAATTGTGGTCCAAACAAGCTTGTCATGCCTGTACCGGTACTAAATAAAGTATCTAGAGGGGATGCTGGGCAGGGAAAGGCTCGAATAGTAATGCAGGCGTTTATTTTGTCAATCGTTGGGAGATCACATTGAGTTTAAATTCCCTAGGTTCTAGATAGCATGGGTGCATCTAGATCTACCTAAGAGAGTGATTCCAGAGCAGTAATCTTGAGAAGTTTTAGATAAAAGAAGTGAGATTATAATCTGAATTAGGGGAAAGACAAAAGCAATCAATCCTGCTCTCTAACTTACCATTGAAATTTTATACTTTCAAAGTGAAATCAAAAGTTAAATGTGTAAAAGTTGTAATCCAATTATTAATAAACCTTTGCAAGTCCCTGTGGAGACGAATTTCAACTATTTGAATACACTAGTACACTTGTTGTAAAAAGGAATGTTAATAAAATATCATCAATAACACAAAGAGCAAAACTAAAATTTGAGAAAAGAATAACAAATTTAGAGCAAAGCACAATCATTCAAAACTCAATTAGTCGTGCTTGATCTTGACTCTACAAATTGATTCTCAAATATTTGGTTCTCCATTCGTGAAGAACAAAAAACGCTAGAGACAGGAATTGGAAAAGACAAAAACTAAAATAAAGAGTAAAGAAGATGAAGAGACAATTTCTAACACTACAAAATTCAGCAAATGATGTTTGTCTGCTATTTTATACATTTAGGTCTTATATAGGCACTGAAAATTGAAGCAAACAAGAGCCTATCATGAGCTCTAAATAGGGCCATGTGTTCAATTACAAATATTTTAAGCTAATACACACAAAATATAATATATATATATATATATATATATATATAAATATATATGCATTCTTTTACAAAATTTCAACAAATTTGCCTTAACTTCTAAAAATAGTAAAGAATAGAAGAGGAATACAAATCTAGAAATGTAGAATTTAATACAACCATAATCAATGAAAAATAACATCCACCAAAAAAAGAAAAATAGTTATAACAAAAACAATGAGCAAATGTCAAATGAGCTGAAAATACAAAAAATTAAAGCAAATATGTACAATTAACCCAATTTATTACTATTGAAAGGATCACATTGATATAGTAAAGCTATAAATATGTGTACAAAATGTGTCATGAAAGATCTCCTAGATAAAGAACTAATGTTATTTTTCTTCAACAATTCCCTAATCCATGCATTGTCACCTCTAAAAGAACTATCTACTTTGTATGACATTGCACTTTAGAAAAACTCAAGGAAAGGCATAATGTCAAGAAGAGATAATACATCCAGCTATTACGATGTTATGTAAAAAGTAAAAGAGCTTTTATTGTTACATGGAGTGCATTTAATGCATCTATCAACCAAGCTTATCAGACGAAAGAAAGACATTCAAGAAAGATAAAGTTGATCAATGAGCATAAATGGTTTTACAATGGCTTGATAGAGAATATTGTTTATGTTCATTTAGCAGGCTAGAAGAGAAAGCATTAAATCTTGTATATGACAATGGACAATTAGTCTCTCTAGTGCGCAACATTGTGATCTCTGATCGTCCCTTGCACAACCTACTTATCTTAGCCATGAGTGGTTGTTTGACAAAGAATACTCATTTATTAGCCAGGAGCGGTTGCTGTTCAAAGAATACTCGATTAAGATAGAAGTGGTATGTGAAAGAATACTTGTTTGAACCAGAAGTTGCTTAAGAAATAATACTTGATTAAGTTAGAGGTAGCTTGTGCAAACAATACTTTATCGAGGTTAGCCAACCACCAGTGGAAATAGAGAATTTGGCCACGGTTAATTTTGTCATTCTGCCCCGGTTTCAGAACCGAGACATATAAAACTGAACCGAGGTCGTATGTCCTGTTATTATTTTAAAATAAATTTTATGTTTTATGGTTATTCCCACATTTTTAACCTGCATATTTTTTTCAACAAACTAGCATAAACCAGAACAAAACATTTTATGAAACATAACATCATCCACAATCCAAATACATATCCTAATCAATACTATTGTACATCTAAATTATAAATTTGGCACATGCTATCCTACCAAACTTTATGGACTTTGTGGGAATTGGTGCAGTACTCTTAAATGTCTGCAAAATAAGATATTAACTTAACTTAGTATATAAAAGGTTAAAATACCTTTTTGGTCCCAATTTTCGTCAAGTATTTTCAAACAAGTCCTAATTTTGGTTTTGTGTTCAAATAGGTCCCAATTTTCATCAATTTTGTTCAAATAGGTCTCATGAGTCCTTTTTTGCTATCACCGTTTAAATTATTAACGGCCATGAATAGTGATTGCCACGTGTCACTTTGTGATTTTTTTGAATTTTTTTTATTTTTATTTTTTTAAATTTGTTTTAAATTTTTTTAATTTTTTTTAAATGTACACGTGTCAACCCAGTAGCGTACCTCGTGTCACTTCATGGTTTTTTTGAATTTTTTTAAAAAAATTTTAAATGTCCACGTGTCAACCCAGTAGTGTGTCACGTGTCAAAGTCAAAGTTCTATATTCAATTTGGTCCCTATATTTGTTATTTTTGTTCAATTTAGTCCCAATTTTTGTTTAAAATTGACCAATTTTGTCCCTATCAAAGATGTGACTAAATTTAATTTTTATATCAAAGTTATAATGATGTGAATTTTAATATATTATATAAAAATATTTAATAAAAAATGTGAATTTTAATATAAAAATTAAATTTGGTTTTAATTTGGAGAGGGACCAAATTGGTTAATGTTAACAAAAATTGGGACCTAATTGAACAAATATAACAAATATTGGGACCAAATTGAATATAGAACATTGACTTTGACACGTGGCACACTACAGGGTTGACACGTGGACATTTATAAAAATTTAAAAAAAATTCAAAAAAACCACAAAGTGACACATGACACACTACTGGGTTGACACGTGTACATTTAAAAAAATTCAAAAAAATTCAAAAAAATTCAAAAATTCAAAAAAACCATGAAGTGACACGTGGCAGTCACTGTTCATGACCGTTAATGATTTAAACAGTGTTAGAAAAAAAGGACCCAATTGAATAAAATTGACAAAAATTAGGATCTATTTGAACACAAAACCAAAATTAGGACTTACTTGAAAAACCTTGACGAAAATTGGGATCAAAAAGGTATTTTAACCTATATAGAAAGACAATATTGCAAAGTATTCGTTTTAATTCAAATATATATTATCGTTTTCCAATTAGTTGTAATACAAGCACGCACAATGGTTGTCATCCATTGCATTATATAGTAACCGCACTCACGAAATTTTTCCAGCATTTTGCATTGGTCTTTAGGATACACAAAATTAAAGTGATTATCAACCACCATCAAATATGCATCTGAAGATCAATACAAAACACAGATGACAAATATTCATAAATATTAAGATATGTATATTAATATATTAATATATTAATATATTAATATATTAATATATTAATATATTAATATATATATGTGTGTGTGTGTGTGTATGTACTAATAAACTACTAAAAAGTGATTAATCTTCTTAAAGTGTCCAACTGGACAATTCAAGATTGAATGCATTTAAATTATTAGCATTGTCTCCTTTTAAATTATATCTTATAAAATACAATTTCTTCGGAAAAAATAATTGGAGACAATAAATATTTTTCGTATTCAATATCAAACGGGAAACTAAGACTAACACGATAGGTGCAATACCAATCACTAACACTCCCAACTTTGTGCACACTACAACTTTTGAATAAATATCACCTTCAAAACAGATAACATTCCACTCATTTACAATAAACTACATGGACTTTCTCTTCCAACCATCTTTCATTTCACTAAATTGCACAAAGCATATAACATTCATGTTGCTACCTTCAATGCACACAAACGGGCAATAAACACAATGCACAAAAACAGTAATACGAAAAGCAAAAATATCACAAAATCACTCACCAAAGGAATCGAAATTCAGCGATATGAGGGGAATGGACAAGTAGTTGAAGAGAAGAAGTAGCACCACCAACTCATTCAAGGGGAGATGAGTCGCCGCTATCAAAGACAAAAAGAGGAAACAGAGCTGCGAGGAGGTGTCCCTGCGCTACACGGAGCTGCTATCATCGACGAAACAACCACCACCATAGAGGTCGATGTTGTCGTGAAGAACCACCCACAAGCACTGTTGTTGACGATGATACAACCATACCCAGCATTGTGAGGAGGAACCTATTGTAGAGGACAAGCCAATCGTGACGTTGCAAAGGGGAAAAGAAGCAGGCGCGAGAGGAAGAAGACGACGCGTGCTGCGAAAAAGTTTCCAAAATAAATCCTAAATTGAACTTTAGACCTCGGTTCTAATTAATAACCAAGACACATACCTTTATGCTTCAATTATAATTTCCACCTAAAGCATATAAGCTTCGATTTTGGCCTCGGTCAATTTTAAACCGAAGCATATAACCTCCACCTCATTAAGTAATAATAAAAGTGGTCCAAAATTGAATTTCTACATGCTTTTAGGTCTCAGTTGCTTTTTAACCGGAGCCAAAAAGTGTTACATGCTTCAGGTTTCATGCAATTGAAGCCTATAAGTTCTAGATAATTACATAAATGACACCGCATTTTTATAGGATGCGGGTGCGCTGGAACCGAGACCTAAAGGCTGAAGTAAAAAGCAAAAAATGCACTAGTGAAGAGTGGTTTTGAGTTAAAATAATACTTAGATTGAACCAAAAGTGATTTATTGAAAGAATACTTGGTTAAGCCAAAAGTGGTTCGAAAAAGAATACTTAATTGAAACAAGAGTGCCTTGCTAAAAGAGTACTCAAGAAATTAGTCGAGAGTGGCTACATGCTCAAACAATACACAAGGGGTTAGCCACAATCCCAAAGAATACTTGCATAATACTAATCATAATTATCCTACTTAGTGAAAACAACCAATTGATTGAGAATTAGATGTAGTCTACGTGGTCAGGCGAACCTATGTAAAACTACACTATGTATTTCATCTTTCTCCTTATCTTTGTAGATTACATATATTCGTATTTGTATTAACTTAGAAGTGAAGTTGTCGTGAGAATATATATCTAATAAGTAAATTAGTTAAGCTATAAAGTTGCATATATTACTCTTCATCATATGCAACTACCTCACACTAATAACTGGATATATAAAACTATCATTCAAAATATTTATTATAAGGCAATATTTCCCCAAAGTTGTTAAAAGAACTTAAAAACAAAATTCAACCCTTTCTTCTTGTATTTTTCCTTATTTTAAATAATCACATTAAACAACATTTGGTGATACCACAAAGAAATTCAATTAACAAATTCAAAAACGAACTTCATGAACATTTGTTTTCACCAAATATCACTATATATGCAATTGGAAGCATCTTCTTACAAGGATCATCCCTCCTACAAAAGGAATTTTTCATTCATTGTCTCTCTGAAAAAGCAACCATTCAAACTAATAATGAGTTAACACTACAAAATTTTCGTTACTTTGAAATTGATTTATAACCTTTGAAAGTTGATAGGTGTGAAAAGAATAAAAGGGAAAAGGATATAGAGTAACGAGATGAAAATTTGTATTATTCACACTGAAAAAAGTTTCAATACCAGCCCATTATATAGATGGACCTAAGCATGTGTTAAAGGAAAAACTAATTACTAACCAATATAGTTGTAAACGTAACAGAATGACACATGCTAAAAGCACAAAATCACTAAATCCTAAACAAAATAACAAAGGCTAAATATTACGCACGCTAACATCCCCCTGCAAATTGGACTGGATGTTGATCATTCGAAACTTGGAAACAAGATATCGAAATGACCCTAGAGCAAGAGGTTTGAGGAGATCTGCAACTTGGTCCTTAGAAGGAATAAGCATGAGGTGAATAAGTTTGGACTAAACTTTCTCGTGTACCAAGTGACAATCCAGCTTTACGTGTTTGGTTCTTTCATGGAAGAATGGATTTGCTACAATGTGAAGAGTCGACTGGCTATCAGAATAAAGAACTATTGAATGGTGAGAGAAATGCCAAAATCTTGTAAAATATAGACCAACAATTGAGCTTCGCAACTTGCTTAAGCTAGAGCTCTATATTTGGCCTTATATGAAGATCTCGCAATAGTAGTTTGTTTTTGGATTTCCAAGAAACCAATGCAGATCTAAGAAAGAAACAAAAGCCAATGACACGTCGTCTTATGTCAGGGCAAGCCCCCTAGTCCAAGTCAGAGAAACCAGTAAGGTGAAGAGAGGATAGAGTGGGAAAGAAGAGACCTTGTGCAAGATTTCCTTCGATGTATCAAAGAACATGAAGAGTGGCTTGTAAATGAATGGAAGATAGTTGGCTGAGAAATTGACTAAGTTTGCTAACAACAAAGCTAATGTCAAGCCTGGAATTTGTCAAGTAAACCAATATGCCAAGAAGTCTTCTATATATAGAAGCATCGAGAATAAAAGATCCAACAACCATAGAAAGCATAAGAGAGTAATCCATTGGTGTTGAAAGAGGTTTGGAGGCCAACAAACCAGTATCTTGTAAAAGGTCTAGTGCATATTTGTGTTGATTAAGGGAAATGCGTTTAGAAGATCTTGCAATTTTAAACTCTAAGAAAAACTACAAAGGACCAAGGATTTTTAAGCCAAATTTGTTATGTAATTGGGATTTGAGTTGGCTGATCTCATATAGATTATTCCCTGCAAGGATAAAATCAACATAAGTAAGCACAATGGTAAAATTAGTGATTGACCTCCTAGTAAATAAGGTGCAATCACATTTGGACTAAATAAAACCCTCTGCGGTGAGAGTAGTAGTCAAGTTAAAATTCCATTGCCTACTAGCTGGGAGAAGGCCATACAAAAATTTCGTGAGCTTGCAAACAAGAGCAGGGTAAAAAAGATGCAAACCAGTTGGTGGTGTCATGTAAACCTCATCATCTACATCATAGTGTAAAAAAGTTGTATTCACATCAAGTTGTTCTAAGTACCAACATTGAACTACAACAATGAAGAGAAGCCTTTAGATGGTGGTGATTTTAACAACAGGGCTAAAAGTGTTAACGAAATCAATTCCTTCCGTTTGAGCAAAACCATTTACAACCAAACGGGCCTTATACCGTTCAATTGAGTCATCTGCTTTATGCTTAATTTTGAAAACCCATTTACAGTCTGTGATCTTCTTTCCTTTAGGCAAGTGTGTCAATATGCAAGTATGATTCATGTCCAAACCAATCAGTTCATTTTGAATTGCCTCTTTCCACCAATCAAACTGAACAGCCTCTTAAACAAAACTGTTTGTAAGAAGAGAAGAGAAAATCACAAGAAAGAAAGTCAAAGAGGGGATACCTGACCTGAGAGGAGAATGATGTAGAAGAAGTCTCAACCAAGGCACAATGATAATCTTTGAGGTAAGTAGGAGGTTTGATGGTTCTTTGAGATTTTCTTTATGGAATGGTAGGGTTAGGGGAATTGAGCAAAGGTTCAGCAGGTTATGTAGTCTGAGATGGCAACGGGTTAGTAGGTAGAGGTGGAGGCTCAGATAAAGGTATAGGTAAAGGAAATAGGCCTTCATATGGAAGATGAGGAATAGAATGCAAATCAGTAAAGGTAGAAGGTGGTGAAGAGCCTTATGATTGTTTGTAAGGAAAAATGATTTCATAAAAATGTACATGTATGACCCGGGAAATTTATATAAATAATAATTAATAAATTTCAAATAATGGTGGGTTGGAAGTAACCCTAAGAGAATTTCTTGGCAAGTCATAAGTAAGGAATAGTACTAGCTTAAGTGGTTGAGAATGCTTAGCAATGTGAGAAGGCTTGGGTTCATGTGTATGCCAATTGTGTGATATTTTAATTGTGTTTTATTTTTATATATATATTGTGAATTCAAGAGTATGGTTAGCATTATATGTGTGCGTGAATTGGTGTGAAACAAAATTGGTTGAATTGGTTGTGCACTTGAATTGTAATATTGTGGTGGTGAGTTTGAATCTTAGGTAGCATGAGTAGATTTTTTTATGTTTTTAATATTTTTGCTAGGTGGTGAAATAACCTAGAAACTTTAGAAATTCTTTAGGAAAATAAAGGGGTGGAAGGGGGGAAGTTGGGGTAATGGCCACTAACCATTTATTTTTCCTTAATTTCGATTTATTAATTTGTTTTATTTATTTTTGGGCTGGAAATTATGAGGGAGAAGAGAGTGAGTGAGAAAATAGTGAGTCATAGTGAGCCATCAGAAATGAGGTTGAGGGGGACTGAGAAATCGTGATTTTGGGAGGATAGTCAGGTGCTGGAAAGAAGTGGAGTGGAGGCAAGGGTTGAAGCCTTGGAGACAAGGAAGAATCATTAGGATTACACTCGGAGCAAGGCAACCAGGTAAGGGCAGCTATCCATACATGTTTTATTTTTGTTTAATTTTGTACTGGGTGATAATTGGTCTGAATGCTTGAATCCTTTTTCAATTTGCACTAATTTTCGTGAATTCTAGGTCTCTGCCCAAAAACCGCCTAGCGACTATGAAAGCTTGTCAGGCGACACAACCATTTTACTCATCATTTTCTGGGTTTTGTGATGAACCACCTGGTCGCAATGAAGAACCGTTAGGCGATGTGCATTAGAATCGCGTGTTTTTATACGTTTTAGGTGTTTTCGTGAGGTGTTAGATGTTTTGTAGTTATAGGAAGTTGTTAATATGTTTTGTTGGCAAAATCGATTGATAGTATATGTTTTTTTACGGTAATTTGATGAATTGGGGTTGTATGCATATAAGGGATCAATATGCATTTAGGTTTGATTGCGAATTATAATGTGCAGAAATTGGAAATTGATTGTTGGAAGATTTGGTTGGATTAATAGAATTTTGAATGCATGCTAGATATGTGATTGTTGTGATTGAATTGCAATTGGAATGTTGGTTAGGGATTGAGTATATTACGCCTTCCAACAAGTTCAGGGAAATTGGAAATTCCAGAATCTTGATGCGCCGCCTGGTAGTAACTGTGTGCTGCCAGGCGATGAAGAGTGGCCAACAGCTTGTTTTGGCATGTTTAGTGGAAAAATAAGATTGTGGTTACTAGAGATAGTTTTTGGTATGAAAATGGGTGTGATTGTATGATGTAAAGGTATTCAATTGGGTTGTTGATGCATGAGTTAGAGTTAGGGAATCATATGAAACTTGAAGTGATTGGAGATATGGGAAGAAAATGAGCTAAAATAGGTTATGTTTACACACTAAATCACTTCCATGATTTACAAATTCTAGAGATTGCCATTTGGGGCATTTCAACTACATGCATGGTTTCTTGTTAATGTCAAATAAACATTAAGAGCACTCATGGATGGATTAGTTATAATTTAGCTTGATAATTCCTAAATTTAGTATGTGATGATGCAGTAAAATGAAAGGGGTATCATAGTATTGTGGATTTTGTGTAATTTAATGTATGCTTGGACTGTTGGTATCAAGATTCACCCATTTGATGTATATTTCTAGTTACCTTAAAGTGATGCACTACTTTCAAGATGGAATGCTTGAGTTTTATGTTTGATTTGTACTTAACAAATTGTTATGATGAATTCTGTGACATGAGAACTGTAATCATATGAAATTGGTATTATGGTTGTATGATTGCAATGTTTGGATGTGCTAGAAAAACGTGTTGTTGTGCCTAAACTAGTAGAAATCTGATTTATTGGCGGCAGGGATGTTCCCTCAAGCAATAAGTCACAAACAAAGGAGTCAGTGGGTGCGAGGCACCTGGTGGTAGGGGAACACCGCCAAGCGGTCTAGAGCACAATTTTGCCTAGCGACGCTTAGGCACCGTCACGCAATAATGCAGGGGCAGGGGTCCGTTACAGATTATTTTGCATGGATGATCCTAATGTGTTGGTTAGGGATATGCTGGATTAGTTACGAGTAGGGAGGTTCATAATGGAGATTGGAGATGCGTGATTGATGCGGGTAGGGAGGTTCGTATTGGTTGTACTCTTGTGTGGGGATACGAACGGGGAGGTTCGTATGTTCCATGCTTACATTTGAGGCTGCTATGAGCAGGGAGGTTCATAGTAGGTATTCGTGCATGTTGGACTACGAGTAGGCAGTTTTGTAGAGTTGGACTACGAGTAGGCAGTTTTGTAGAGTTGGACTATGGGTAGGGAGGTCCGTAGAGTTGGACCACAAGCGGGTAGGTTCGTGGAAGCATGATAATCCCTAAGGACCAAATTTGTGAATGGATCTTTCTAATATAGGTTATGAGATTAGGGTGGAACGTTAAAAAGGAGTTGATGAACTAAGAATTAGTTAAGATAGATTGGGTGGGGATTAACTTTCATTATTTAATAATAACGTTATTTTCTTTCTTAGCTCATCCATTTTGTTTGTGATTGGCGATGATCGTGTGACTTATCATGCAGGAGCAGAAGTGAATACAAGTGAGGACGTTGATGCATAGATACGGAGCGGGGTAAACTTTGGGGAATTTACTCTAAGTTTTATTTACAAACATTTTATAATAATTTTTTATGATGCTTTTCTCTATAATGGACTTGTAATAAGAATGATTCAACGTATTTAAACTTCAACGATATAAGTTTTACATTTTTCCCGCACTTGGGAACTTTCTATGTATTATTTAATTCCATAATTTATATTTAATTGATTTATCAAGTAATATCCACCTAGGGTGTTACAGTACATGCCTTGACAGAAAGATCTCCGTATTGTGTAGATCATATAGAAGAAAACATTTAATACATCTTTTATATCCTAGAAAAATACATTTTTGTGCTTTAGAATATAATTTCTTGCGTTGAGATGTATTAGTGGATGCAAAAGCAAGACAACCAAACACACGTGAATGTGAAATATCAGGGAGTTTATTCTACAACAGATAATATTGTCCAATAACGAAGATGGAACTCGATTAAATTAATTGGACAACTAATGTAGCGACGTAGTTTCAAAAACAGTGTGGTAAACCAGAGTGAAACAATAATGACCTAATGATATTTAAAATATGATAATGTTTATGTTCAACTAGGCCATTTTGGTGTGGTGTTTCCACACAACTTTTTTGGTGAATAGTCCCCTTTTTAGTAAAAAGTTGAGTAAGATTAAACTCAGGACCATTGTCAGTTTGAATACATTTAATGGTTTTATGAAATTTGGTTTGAATGAGAGCAACAAAAGATTTAACTAAAAACCCATTTTCAAATTTTAACTTCATAGGATATAGCCAAGTAAATCTCCTAGTATGTTCAATAATAGTGAGAAAATATTTGTGACCATGTAAAGACGGTGTAGCAATAAGACCCCAAATGTCAAAGTGTACAAGATCAAAAATTTCATAAACATGGTCACTATCAAGAAAAGATAATACTTCTATTTAGAGAAATGACAAAAATCATAGGGAAAATCAGTTTTATTGCATTCAATTAAGGGGTACAATTGTTTCAAGCTACAAAGTTTTTCATGGGAAAGTTGACCAAACCTAAGATGCCAAACATTATTCCTGTAAGAAAAAAAATGGTGTACATTGTGTAAGATGGGTTTAGCTCGAAATGTCATTGTGTAAGGACCATGTTGGACTTCAGCTACACTAATCATCCTCTTGGATTGTGAATCCAGAATCTGACAATCATGAAGGGAGAAGAAAAATTGACAAGTTAATGAACGAATAAGTTGAGAAACATAAATAAGATTCAAAGTAAAATTGGGAATATACGGCACATTTGTGAGAAAAAAATGGAAAAGAAAACTATGCTAGAAATGTTGGCTTCAATATTGGCACCATTGGGAAGTTTAACATGAATAGGGAAAATTTGTTTATGGTGTTGAAACAAAGACAGATTGTTACAAACATGAATGGAGACACTAGTATCAAGGATCCAAGTATCTGGAGGAAATAAACTGGAAAAAGTGGAAACGATACCTGAGGGTTTATTAAGAAGAGGAGTAGAAATTTGATTAACCGTGGTACCATTCAAATTTGATTGTTGCAAGAGTCATTAAGGCTTGATGTTGCTCAGTAGTCAGAGTCATAGTTAGAGTAGAAGACACTCTTGTTGCAGAAAGAATAGTAGTTGTATCATCACCCTCGTAAACTTCTTCGAGGATTTGTACATTATACGCAGAATAAAAATTTGCATATGAGGAGGGAAGCCATGTTTCCTATACCAGGTTTCAATCGTGTGACCAGGGTGATTACAATAGGAACAAACTTTGGGGTTCTTACCATGACTGTGACCTCTATCGGACGAAGGAGAAGACAGAATACCAGAATTGCCACGTCCGTGTGAAGAGGAAAAAGAAGCAAATGTGTAGGGATCATCAATAGGGACTCCAAATTTACGCTCATATTGGATGAGTAACCAGAAAACATAATCAAATAGAACAGATTAAATACAGTATGTGAAAGTTGAACCAAGTCGTCTCCCAATGACCAATATTTTCGTCCAAAAGGGGGTTTTGATAGCTTCGCACAAAATTTAATTCGCAATGCAGAGAAATTTAACAGTTATATAAAAACACAATGATTCCTTGATTCAATTGAAAGTCCATCAATCACAAATTACCAAATTACTTGTTCTATTTGATTTTGCTCTCATGAACCCTAAGTAATCAACAAAGCGAAAATTACCATGGATTCATTATGTTATTAAGCACAACAAATTTCAGGCAGTTAATTAACACCCACAGATTTAAGCAAGCTATGACAGAACCCATAAACATTAATCAAGAATACAAGCCATTAATGTGCACAAAACACGAATTTGAGATTAAGCATGCATCAAAAATTCATTTTATCATGAAAACGCAACCTGAAACAAAGTCAAATCCGGACACAACCCAGAAATGACCAACAATCTCATGGTTTCATTTCCATTTCGTCAAGGAATCAATGCAATCGAGTTTACATGGTCATAGTATTTGAAAAATATCTCAAACAAAAACGAAAATGCATTGAAAGTGAAAAAGTAGATGAAAGGAAACAAACCAATGAAATCTGAATTGAGAATAGATGAAAAACAAAATTTGTATAATCACCAATATGTAAAAGAAAAAAACGAAGTGGAGAAAACCCAAAACGAAAATGGAGGCTGCCAAGGAGAAGAAGAACTCGCTGCCCTGAACAAAAATGACCTAAAAACATGGTCACATCAATTCTGCCACTCAGAATTACAAAAATGTCATTCTGTCACTCAGAATTACAAAAAGGCCACTATGGGCTGAAAATACTGGCCAAATGACGTGGACGGGCTGACTGACATGGCACAAATGTGGCAATGATGTGGAAATCATGTGGTCACTATCTCTTGACCTTAAGATAAATGTCCAAGCTCCAAAATTTGCTCCACCCAAATACCTAAAAATAATTAAAAACGAAAATTAGGCCAAATAAGGTGAAATTAACCCAAATTCGGAATAGTGACCCAATAAAGCCCAACAGACGAAAATACACTAAGAACAACAATTAAGCACTGAACAACTATCAAATGGGTACACAAAGGCTAGTGGAATGGAGGAAAATAGTGACTCATCAATCATCATGATTTGAGATCAAACCGTAGAGTATTAATCGTTGAGTCCTTTTAAAAAGCAAATAACACAGTTCTTTGTCTTAATAAGAGCGTGTGGTAGGAACAAGATTACAAGAACATTTGATGTCACAAGAACACAAGGGTAGAGGACTAAATTAATCCAATTCTTGCCATAAATTTTGTAATTGATTGAAATAAGCAATGATACTAAAGGAACCTTGACAAAGGGCATAAATCTCTTCTTGAAGATCAGAAATACGAAAAACATCACCCTAATAATAGTGTTTGCGTAAAATATGTCAAATCTTAGTAGTAGTGTCAATCCAACGAATGCTTGGAGCAATACGGGTATCAAAGAATTAACCAGCCACGATATAACAATGGAATTGCAGCGATCTCATAGGCCAAATAATTCAGAATTAGGGGTGGGGGAGGAAGAGTGCCATTGATGAACTGAAGTTTATTCTTCGAACGCAGAGTAGTGAAAACATCACGGGACCAAGAATGATAATTGAAGCCATCCAGTTTTATTGGAACAAGAGGATTCCAAGGTTATCGCCAATAAGGTAGGGATTGGAAGAATTAAGAAGAGTAATATGATGGGTTGACATGGAGGAAGCGACAAAGAGACGAAAAATCACTGGAACCAAAAATGGCTCGATGATACCATGTGAAAAGAATAAAAAGGAAGAGAATATAACATAAATGAAAATTGTAATATTCACACTCATAAAAGTTTCAGTATCAGCCCATTATATAGATGGACTTAAGCATGTGTGAAAGAAAAAACTAATTACTAAACAATACAGTTGTAAACGTAACAGAATGACACATGCTAAAAACAGAATCACCAAAAGCTAAATAGAATAACAAAGCTAAATATTATGCATTTCTTAGGATCTAGTTTCGTCATTGTCTTTTATTCCCTCCAATTTGTCTTTCAATGAGCCAAGATTTGACTTTAATAATTCATATATATTATAAAGAAAAATATAATATCTTTTTGAATGAACAATCAACCTAACTTTTTGAAACTTATGATGTTTGCATCTACTAATATTTGTGTTTCATTTCCTTATAGTCTTATAATGAATATTGCTCATTTTTAATGTTATATTCTCACAAACAAGATACAACCTTATCACTCGACCATCTAGTATTGGCTAAGTCAATCTTGAATTCTCTACTAGAGCTACGAACATCCTCAAAGACCTTTGTGTATGCATTCCACTTACATTCTTCCGTTTGCGACTAATTGCATTATGCTTGATTAAAAAAAGGATCGCATTGATATGTTCTTTAAAAAAAGTAAACATAGTTAAGAACTTTAAAAATAATGAGATAAATTTGAGAACAACGAAATAATAAAGGATCACGTTGATATGTTCTTTTTAAAAATAAATAAATAAACTTAGTTAAGAACTTTAAAAACAATGAGATAATTTTAAGAACAACCAAATAACACTATCGCTTGCTACATCAAAATACCTCTCATGAGTTACTTACCTCTGATGCTAATTACACCCCTCCATTAGACCAATGCCACTGCTACACCTCATTGTTGCTGCTAATTACACCTCATTAACTTTTCTCAAACATTTTTTTCTGCTTTCTTCGAAACCATTGCACTGTTCCAAGTGATTATTTTTTTACCTTCCAGATAGTGTAATTTGGAAAAACTTCTAGATTGCTCAATTTGCAATGTTTTCAAATTATGCAAAGGGAAGGTGGTTGTTTATGCAGTGTTTTGGATTTATCATTCTAAAAACACTTTTATGATTACCTAATCCAAAACATGTTTTCAGAATTTGTGATCTAGAAACACATTTTAGATTAGACAATCCAAAAAGATGCATAGAAATGACCAATTAAAAAACATGTTTAGAATAAGTATTCAGAAAACTTGTTCTAGATTGGACAGTCTGAAAGAGTATTTTTGGAATGACCACACCGCAACAGTATTTTTGGGACATAATTTTTACATACTATTATTAATACAATTTTAACATAATTTCTTATTTAAACAGGTTGGCGGGTTAAACAGGTTGGCTCACTGGCTCACTTAATTAAAATGCAATGTAAAATGATCCCAAACCTTAGAAGTAGTTCCCCTAGATCTCTTACTTTCTCTACCAAAATTTGTACCCTCATTATCAACCTCTTCTACGGTTGGTGGCAAAGAATCATTCAAATTATCATTAACACGTTGATCATCTACTATTTCAAAATTCATTTTGTTCTGTAATCACTACAAACATTAACTATATAAACAAACAATCAAAAATGTCAAGTAGAATAACTTTAAAACAAAATAAAATATGAAGTGAAAGTAAAGAAAATAAATAAGAGATAGAAATTAGAACCGTGAAAATGATGAACAATCAAATAATATGAAATCCAGAAACAACGGATTCAAAACAATAACAACAAACTAAAAAATGCAATAATGAATTAAAGAGAATGTTTAAGTTTTATTTTTCTATTATATATAATATATATATATATAATATATATATATATAATATATATACATAATATATATATATATATAATATGTATATATATATATATAATATATAATATATAATATAATATATTATATATAATATATAATATGTATATATATATATATATATAATATATTATATAATATATAATATAATATATATATATATATATAAAATATAATATATAATATATAATATATAATATATAATATAATATATATATATATATATAATATATTAATATA
>Ga0214542_1003576_pt1 | contig 31557 bp, 22 predicted proteins | sample CNSS1metaG_FD_160096 | JGI IMG/M metagenome (GOLD analysis project Ga0214542, IMG submission 160096) | Root nodule microbial communities from cowpea collected in UCLA plant growth center, Los Angeles, California, USA - CNSS1 | ecosystem: Host-associated > Plants > Roots > Nodule | place: USA...
AAGTGTCCTGAGCGAAAAGGAATTGCTGATTTTTTACAAGAAGTGACATCCAAGAAAGACCAGCAACAATATTGGTCAAGAAGAGATGAACCTTACAGATATGTTTCAGTTCCTGAATTTGTGGAAGTCTTTAATTCCTTTGACATAGGAGAGGAACTCGCTACTGAGCTTGGGGTACCCTATGATAAGAGCCGAACCCACCCTTCTGCCTTAGTGAAAGACAAGTACGGCATAACAAACTGGGAGCTATTGAAGGCATGTTTTTCAAGAGAATGGCTGCTTATGAAGCGCAGTTCTTTCGTTTATATATTCAAGACAACACAGATAACAATCATGTCTATTATTACATTTACTGTGTTCCTTAGAACAGAAATGTCAGTAGGAACATTTGAAGATGGACAGAAATTCTTTGGAGCATTGTTCTTTAGTCTAGTGAACGTGATGTTTAATGGGATGGCAGAACTAGCTATGACTATTTTTAAGCTTCCTGTTTTTTACAAACAGAGGGATTTCAACTTCTACCCTGGATGGGCATTTGGTTTGCCTATTTGGCTTCTCAAGATCCCTCTCTCCTTTCTGGAATCAATGATATGGACTATCCTTACATATTACACAATTGGATTTGCTCCTTCTGCTAGCAGGTAATAAACACGAGTTTGCAGTTTGTTATTGCAAAGCAACTTAAACCAAATTTTCAACTTTCCTAAACTAGAATGGTTAAAATTTCTTAATCCACACTTTTCCCTTTGTTTCATCAGATTTTTCCGACAATTCTTGGCATTCTTTGGCATTCATCAGATGGCTCTCTCTCTATTTCGGTTTATTGCCGCGGCTGGTAGAACACTAGTTGTTGCTAATACACTGGGTACCTTAGTCCTACAATTGGTATTTGTGCTTGGAGGTTTTGTTATTGCCAAAAGTAAGTCGTTGACACTTCTTAATTTTGGATAGATCTATTAGTTTAGTGAAGCTTTAGTAAGATCAAATGTGTTAAGCTTTTTGTATTCTTCTTTTTTAGTTCAAATTATTGCAACATATTTTCTTTTGGTGTTTGTAGATGACATTGAGCCATGGATGATATGGGGTTATTATATATCTCCTATGATGTATGGTCAGAATGCCATAGTAATGAATGAATTCCTAGACAAAAGATGGAGTAAAGTAAGAATTCAATTTTCTCATAGCATGGTTATATACTTGCAGACATCAAGATGAATTTGTTTCAGGCGTTAGTTAATTATATTCTATGAACTTTAAGCATTGTTAAACATCGTTTATCTTTATCTTTTACAGCCGAATACAGACTCTAGAATTGATGCACCTACAGTTGGAAAGGCGCTTCTCAAATCTAGAGGCTTCTTTACTGAAGAATATTGGTTTTGGATCTGCATTGGAGCCTTGCTTGGCTTTTCTATTTTCTTCAACATCTTATTCATTTTGTGTTTAACTTATTTGGATAGTAAGTTAATTATATCCTTTTGATTTCCAAAGTCTTTAATTTAGTAAACTTTACACCTCTGATAAATACCTTTATTGCCAACCAAAATTTCAGCTTTTGGAACTTCAAAAACAGTCGTCGCGGATGAAGATGACGAAAAAAATAAGAAGTCATCCTCTAAACAGCAAGTCCTTGAAGGTTCTCAAACCTTTCAACCAAATGCATCTTATTATTATTTAGAAAAATGTGTAGTTGCAAGTTGTTCTCGTGCAATTCAGTGACAGACACACCTTTCCTCTCGCGTTGCTAATTCTTATGAAAATATCAGGTACAGATATGGCAGTGAAAAGTTCTTCAGAAATTGCTACTTCTTCGAACCAAGAACCAAGAAGAGGAATGGTTCTACCTTTCCAACCTCTTTCACTTGCATTCAACCATATAAGCTACTACGTAGATATGCCTGCAGTAAGTCACTAAATTCTTGAAAGTACTTTCACTTCCGTACATGCTATGATAACAAAAAATTTCCATATCTTTTGGGTAATGTAACATCTCTAAATCACACTACCAACACTCTGAATTCATTAATTGCTCAGCTTTCTTAAATACATGACAGAGTAAATATAAAATCTCTTTTTCAATTCTTATGTCATCTTAATTGTTGTTAAAAAATGAATGCTTTTATATGTTGATTAAAATTGTCAGAAATAGTTGAATTTAATTCAAGCCTGTTCATTTTTCTTCATAGTAAATGTTCTGTTTTTGTTTTCGTGCTTTCTATATTACATCAGGAAATGAGGAGTCGAGGAATCAAAGGTGATCGACTTCAACTGCTACAAGATGTTAGTGGAGCTTTTAGACCAGGCATATTGACAGCACTTGTGGGTGTTAGTGGTGCTGGGAAAACAACTCTTATGGATGTATTAGCTGGAAGAAAAACAGGAGGAAACATCGAAGGAAGTATTAGCATCTCAGGTTACCCAAAGAACCAAGCAACATTTGCTCGTGTCAGTGGTTATTGCGAACAGAACGATATTCATTCTCCACATGTTACTATATATGAATCTCTAATATTTTCAGCATGGCTTCGCCTCCCTTCTGATGTAAATGCACAAACACGAAAGGTATGTGGGGGATAAACAAAAAATTATATTTTCTCTGCCATCATGAATAAAGTAAGTTTTTAATTTTGTTCGGTGACACAGATGTTTGTTGAAGAAGTTATGGATTTGGTTGAGCTTAACGGCATCAGAGATGCAATTGTGGGTCTTCCAGGAGTAGATGGTCTATCAACAGAACAAAGGAAAAGGCTTACCATTGCTGTTGAATTGGTTGCCAACCCTTCAATTATCTTCATGGATGAACCAACATCTGGTCTTGATGCTAGAGCCGCTGCTATTGTTATGCGAACTGTGAGAAATACTGTAAACACAGGGAGAACCGTTGTGTGCACAATTCATCAACCAAGTATAGACATTTTTGAAGCTTTTGATGAGGTAACTGTGGAGTGTATAGACTATATAGAGTGTGTATGTTATTTCTTTGGAAGAATATTCCATGTAACTTTGCTTATTTTGTTACTGTAGCTTTTGTTGATGAAAAGAGGAGGACAGGTTATCTATGCCGGACCTCTTGGACGCCACTCACATAAGCTAGTAGAATATTTTGAAGTGAGTTTCAAGCATTTCAATGTGTATATTGTCTTTGAGATCGACCTTAGCTAGCTTCATACTTTTTCCAGCACTGGCTCCTCTTATTTTAATCAGAAAACTTTTCATATAATTATATCTATTGTGCATATATTTCAGGCTATCCCAGGTGTTCCAAAAATCAAGGATGGTGATAATCCAGCCACATGGATGCTTGATATCAGTTCTACTTTAGTTGAGGCTAATATTGAGGTAGATTTTGCAGAGATTTACGCTAAGTCTACCCTATACCGGTATGATTTTTCATGCTTTAGTTATGTTATTTTTTTAGTGTTTGAGTTTATTCTAGTTCTGTCTTTGTAACTTTCTATTTTCTGTGTACTTTTCTTCAGGAGGAACGAGGAGCTTATTGGGGAGCTTAGTGCTCCAACACCAGATTCCAAGGACTTGCACTTCCCAACCAAGTATTCCCAATCGTTTTTTGTTCAGTGCAAGGCTAACTTATGGAAACAATATTGGTCTTACTGGAGATATCCTCAGTACAACCTTGTCCGATTCCTCATGACAATAGTCGAGGGAGTGCTGTTCGGCGTGATTTTCTGGCATAAAGCCCATAAAACGTATGTTCAAACTTGTCTAAGTCATAGTCTTTCATTTCAAGTTACTATTCCATTTTGATGCTTGTCTGACAAATTTTGATGGCAGGGATAAACAACAAGATTTAGGGAATCTTTTGGGAGCCATGTACGCGGCTGTGTTGTTTCTGGGAGCCATGAATGCTTCATCAGTACAACCAGTTGTTGCCATTGAAAGAACTATCTTCTACCGTGAAAGAGCAGCAGGGATGTACTCTGCATTGCCCTATGCATTTGGCCAGGTACAAAAGCAAAGAAAGAGTGGCCTAGAGACACCCTTTCGATAAATTCAACAAGAAATCCAATTTGTTTTAGTTATTGAAGTTAGCTTATGCTGTTTTGGAAATGAAACATCTTCATATGACAATTTCAATGCAAAGGAAATAAAATATACTCAAACTAAAGACACTTGATTGATTATGCAGGTGGCAATAGAGGCAATTTATAATGCAATTCAGACGGCCATCTATTCTCTTCTGCTTTTCTCAATGATTGGGTTTGATTGGAAAGCAACAAACTTCTTTTGGTTCTACTATTACATGTTCATGAGCTTTATGTACTTCACATTGTATGGGATGATGATTGTAGCACTGACACCGGGTCACCAAGTGGCTGCCATTTGCATGTCCTTCTTCTTGAGTTTCTGGAACTTGTTCTCTGGCTTTATAATTCCCAGGGTGGTAAGTGATTTGTCATTTTCACATGGAATTCATAATTTAATTAGTTCTAGAAATGACTCTCGTTTTTTGGATACAAAGCTAATTTTGTTTGTGCTAAATGTTGAACAGCAAATTCCTGTGTGGTGGAGATGGTATTATTGGGCTTCTCCTGTTTCTTGGACACTGTATGGCCTAATCACCTCACAACTAGGTGACAGAAGTGCAGAATTGGAGATACCAGGTAATGGAACCATGGAACTGAAGGAATACCTGAAACAAAACTTTGGTTTTCAGTATGACTTCCTTCCGGTTGTTGCTGCTGTTCATGTCGGCTGGGTTCTCCTCTTCTTGTTCGTTTTTGCCTATGGCATCAAATTTCTTAATTTCCAAAAGAGGTAGAATCAGCAAAGTCATAGCAGTTTTTATTATGTCCAGCCAGTATAAGAATTAGGATATGAGTATGTAAATAGGTGAGAAAGTAGTTTAAAATGAGAGTAGTTTTTCTTTTTACTTGTGAGAATACTCTATAGGAGTTGTAGATAACTACTCTTGTAAAAAACTTTGATTCATGTTGTTCATTTATAAGATTCATAGTAAAATTTATATTTATGACCAGAGCTAGTATACTAATTAAAACGGTTACTACATTAATTATCGATATTCATTAATTACTCATAATGGTTAACTCATTAACTATTGTTAAGACTCTAATGGCCTGACTTGTTATTCTTTTTTGGTCAATTTGTTTTTCTCTTTCACTATATTTTTGAGAGATGGGACCACTTCCACTTACTATTGGGTTCAATTGCATTAATTTGTTCAACCTTTTCGAGTCCTCATTTCATCTTTCATTTTTAGTGCAACTCTAAGATCATTCTCGACTTGCAACTCTTCTTGTTATTGTTGTTGTTCATCTATAAAATTCACAATAATACAATTTATAAACTCATATTTATGGTTGTTGTATTTAAAACGATTCTAAAATACTAGTACACTAACTACTCATAATGATAAGTTTATATATATTTTTTACATATATGGTTATAGTTATTTGAGAGATTGTGATTCTATATATTTATATGACATAAGTCTTACATATATAAAATATTTGATATCATTTTTAATTCTAAAATTTTAAGACAATGTAATTATGAATATTTAATCTTATATAATATTTAACTTTATTTTTTCTATCTAATATAAATTTTTGACTCACACTTAGACTATTTCCAAACATCAACTAAATAAATTCATTAAGTATCAAAACATCAACTAGATAAATTCATTGAGTATCAAACTCAAATCGCATCTTTTAAAGTAACATGAGAAAAGCCTACACATAATGTGGGTATTTGTTTCACTTTTAGTAATAATTGCTTCCCGTCTCTAATATCGTGTGCTTCCTTCAATTAATATAAAAAGAAAAATATTTTTTTACACCACTTACTTCCTTCAATTAATATAAAAAGAAGAATATTTTTTTTACACCACTTACGTCGGTTAACAATTTACTCTTAAAGATAGGCTGATCATTAAAAAAATTAACTTTTATACTTGTAAAATAAAGAAAAAATAAAATATAGTGAATATAAAGTTTTAAAAGTTTATTGATGTGAAAATACTTACATATAAAAATTCCTCCGTGCATAACCTTTACATTTGGTCCTTACACTATTAATTAATCATTCATTTAGTGCGATCGCATACTTTTTTATATATGTTTGGTAGAAAGGATGGAAAAATAAATAACATAAAGTATTTGAATCAAGGAAAAAAAAATAAACAGCTTAATATTTTAAAATGTATCTCTATTTGTGTTACCTATTTTTATGCTATAAACATAAAAATTTAATTTATTTAAATTTTTTTTTTCTTTCCATTTTTTTTTCTATATCAAAATATCCTTAATGTTCATTTTCAAGCATTAACTGAATATTGATATAGAATTCATGTGATGGTGATCCGTACATTTTTCAATTTACATAATTGATATTTTTTTTAAGTCACCGAAGTTTTTTTATTTAATTTAGATTCTCTACTAACTTTTATATGTTCTTCTTATATTGTATTTTTAATATATACTAATAAACATTAATTTTGAAATTTTAAAATATATTAAAAAAATTTAAAGTACCAATATCAATATATTTCTAATACTTAACATAAAAAAGTCTAACATATTTTTTTTTATCAATAATGAATAAATAAAATTAAAGAAAAGCACCTATGAAATGTTCTAATTTACACCTGTATAATAAAATATAAAAGCTTGATATCAAGGTCATACAAAATAGTACATCCAAAATTAGAAAATCAACACCAGATGAAAAAGGTTCTACAGAATATAAGCATAGGACTAAATCACTATCCGTGAACCTATTTTGTTGATCCAAAATACTTAGGCAGAATGATCCTGCACAAAGAATAGGTCTAGGTAATGCATACATAATGATGCATAATGGTCACCTAGATTTTTTTAGCTAATAAGGGTTAAGTTAATTTCTATATTAGTTCTAAGTTTTTGGACCAATATTGATATGATATTTTTTTAGTCAATCATAATCAAGTTTTTTAATTCATTAATAAGAATTGTTTTTTTTGTTGATATTGTTGAGATCATGTTTCTGTTATTATAGACCATGTTTATTTTTTAATAGACGTTAGTCAAGGTTTTTTTTTTATAAAATGTCGATGCTTATAATTTTTTTTGGCAAACATCCACACAAATTTTTTTAATTAACGTTTGTTGTGATTACTTTTTGATTGATTTTTGTATGAATTATTTTTCAATAAACAAGAAAAACATTATTTTTCTTCAAAAGTTGGTCAATTTTATTTTTTAATTTGATAGAGAAAAACTTTGGTCAAATTAGACAAGAATTTCATTTTGTCAATGTTGTTAGAATTTAGAAGAGTAATGTTTGAGATAACAAACTATACATATTTAAGTACTCTAATTATTGTAAAGTTTGTTTACATGTCATTTAATTCTCTAACTTACAAAATGCTAAGTTTATATTTGTTTTTATGCAAATATTTATAACAATCAAGTTCACATTGAATACAATGATGGGCTAAATTGAACAAGATGTCCTCTATATCTTTTTGTTTTTATCAAACTCTATTTGTTATTGAAAACGAGAGATAACCTAGTGAATTGATATTTCTAATTTTTATTTTATCTACAGAATTAAATACGACCAATTAAAAATAATTACATAAGAAATTTGTATGATACGAAGATAATAAATAAGTTTTAGGTTATTAATATATAATTAAATAAGTTTTACTTATCAGTATTCATTATGTTGATATAAATGATCAGGTATAATATGCACTAAATATCCCTTTTTACTCGTAGTGACGAGACATGTCACGTTAAAAGGTATATACATAAAAGCAAGTTGTGAGACCAAAAGGTAAATTAATTAAATATATTTTAGAAATCAAATAAACAGTAGTTATAACAAAATAAAAATAAATAAGTTTTTTAAAAAAGTAAACCAAAGTTTGATATAATTTATTGTTACCAAATTTTTCAAATAATAGTGAATTAATGGAGGTAGAGAGAAGAAGGAATGGAAAAATAGAGAGAAGGCAAGGAAAAGATGTGCATGAGAGAAAATAAAAAGATTGGAATGAGATATTAAAATGTAATTCTATTGAATACATATTAAATGATTAATTTATTTTAAAGGATAATTTAACTGTAGCTTTACATTATTATAACTATTTATGTTAATAACAAAATAATTAAAAGATTTGTCTTTTAGCAAATTGATTATATATATATATATATATATATATATATATATATATATATATATATATATATATATATATATATATATATATATTACTCATTAACCTTTTCTATGCCATCTATGAAAACAAATCATTGGAAACATTACTTAAATTAGTGCAAAGAAATTATTAATTATTAATATCATATTTTACTTATACGGTGAACTGTGCCATGCAAGGCTTTTTAAAGAGAAATTTATATATAATGAAAGAGAATTATAATAAGTAATTGATAATATTGTATAATATAAAAAAATTAGAATATGAATATTTATTATAATCAGTTTATTAGAAGCAATTAATACAAATAAGTGTATACGTATAAATTAATATGTAGAAACCAGAAGAGAATTTGGTAATTATAGTATTTTAATTAATAACATATGTGTTTTGAAGTTGGATGCTTGATGAAAATTTAAAAAGTATTTCTAACATAGCTCACGTATTTTTATATGAAAAAAAAAATAGAGTCTTTAACTGAAGTTTTGATATCTAAAACTTAACAACCTTGTTAAATTATTCCAATAATGTCTTTGTTGTGATTTATAAGAAATTTACCTAAATTTTAAAAATTAGGACTATTGTTAATATTTTTCCGACAAATTTTTTATTTAGTGGTAATTTATACCGATTCTCTCTGAATATAATTTTATTTAATCTAAAATTAATTTATTAAATGTTAACTATATTGTTATGAATTTTTAAAATCGTAAGAAAATATTAATTTCAAAAATTAGAAATACATAGCATTTAATCTAATCTCTATTAAAAATTTATTATTTTCATGATAAATTTATATGGTGTCTCTATCATGTTCAAACGAAATATATTTAAAAGTAGTATACTTTTGATATTATAATTATTATATATTAGATGAACAATCCCAATAAAATCAAACTAACACTCTTAATATTTAAAATTAAAAGCTTAAATATATTGATCGAGTAGATCAAAAGTTATAGTCATTAGTTAGGATTTATCTTTATTTTTTTTATTTAAGAGTGTAATAGTTCAAGTGTCATTGATGTCACTTGCAACAAATAAATTTTAATTTTAGTCATGATAATATTTAAGTTGTTTACATCATTTGATACTTATACATTTCAATCTGAGTTGAGAAAACATTTAAAATATAAAATAAACATAATAAATTTTGGTTAAAAAAATTAAATTCACGTATAGTTAAAGATAGAGACTAAATTAAACCATGAAAGAGGATTGATTTCAATTCCCACTAAACACTAAAAGTTAAGCATCAAAAAACATATTTAACTCAAATCTAAAACAACATTAATCAACATTTATTAACAACTCATCGTTGATTTGAAATCTCTCACGTAAGGTAAAACTTTTAGATTTTCTTACAAAAGTTAAGTCGAAATACAAACTAATTATTTTGATATAGTTTTTAATTAATATTACAAAAAATTAAAATCTTTCATGTCGATATTTGTGATTGAATTACGGCAAAAAATGCTTTATTTGTTAATATATACACTTTCAAGATTTTATTATAGATTGCGGCACATATATTACGTAGAAATTAATTACATAAAATTTTATACCAAAAACATAAAAATTTGAAGAAGTTTTTCATTTAATATTAGTGATTACGCTATGTGAATGTTAGAATTGAAAGAACGGTCAACGTTTCTCGTAAGTTCATAAGTGTAGCTATGTGACACATGCACACTGTTTGGTCTGCTTTCCACATTCACTTCACCAACCTTTCTTTATTAAACCATCAAGGTTTCAACAGATGCAGTATGATTTCTGAATCTTTTACATATGTAACATAACAGCCTTATCATTCTTCAAAATTAATGGCATCCAAATCTGTGAGAAATGAGTTGGTGGTGGGAGAAAATCGTGGCCATAGCTGTCCTTCGTTGGGTTACGAAGCGAGTTGGACCTCATCTCCATTGTTAAGGAGTGGACGCAGCAAGGAAGAAGACAGTGAAGAGGATCTCAAATGGGCTGCGATCGAGCGTTTACCTACGATGGACCGCATAAGAAAAGGGTTGTTGAAGGTAGTTCTTGACAATGGAGAGGTTGTACATTGCCTAGTTGATGCCGCTCATCTTAGGTTGCAAGACAAAAAACATCTCTTGGACACTGTTCTCAAATTTGTTGATGATGATAATGAGAAATTTCTTCGTAAACTTCGAGATAGAATTAACAGGTATCATCGTATCAGTACGTAGTGTTATTACGAGTCGAGATGAATGTCAGTTTAAATATTTATTCTATTTTTGACATATTTTAAAAATAAAACCATAACCAAATTCCAAGATAAATAATATATTTAGAATGTGATGATTAATTCTGATGATCATTAATATTTGTTGTTGCAGCTTCCATTGTTAATGTTGTGTTACAAGGGTTTGTTGCTGATATTATTGATGTTGTTATTAAGTGGTTATAAGCACTTTGTTTTTTGTTTTTTTTTCCTGACTTTGTTAAGAATTGTTATCATACAGAGTGGGGATTAGAATTCCAAAAATTGAAATCAGATACGAGAATCTATCAGTGGAGGGAAATGTTCATGTTGGAAATAGATCACTTCCTACCCTGCTTAATGTTACTCTTAACACTTTTGAGGTACTTTAGTTCCATTTGTTTCTCTAAAGTCTAGAACTGAAATATTGGAAGAAATTAACAGTTTCTGTTTTCTTTCTCTCCGATCACAGTTATGATACTTACCTTCTATAATTTTGTTTACAAAAATTACTTTCTTTATATATAACACAACATTGTATTACATTTTTTTTTTCTTTTTTTTTCTTTAAGACAATCTTTTATATTAGAATACAATTTTAAATTGTTAAAGTGCCCAAGATTTTGTTAAATTTGATTTTGTGATAATTTTTTACAATATTTATTTTGGATTTCTTTTGTTGTATTTGATAGACGATTCTGGGATTGGTTGGCCTCGCATCTTCCAAGAAGAGAAAACTTCGTATTCTTAAAGATGTTAGTGGAATTGTGAAACCATCAAGGTAAATCAATAATTTTATGAGAATATGATAACCAAAAATATTATTTTTAATTGCCGGTTTATAAAGATGAACGAATATTTATTATTTTGAAGAAAATTATATTTAATTATTGACAAAGTAGATTTTTTATTTACTATTTATTGAATTGAATTTAAGATTTATTCTTAAATTTAAGATTTTATTGACAAAGTATATTTATTGATTTAACATAAATTTTTTTTAGGTTAAATTATACTTTTAGTCCCCATTTTCGTAGCAAAATTTGAATTTGGTCTCTCAATTATTTTTTATCTCAATCCCTATTTTGGAAAATTTGATCCAATCAAGTCCTTTCCGTTAGTGGTGTAGTAACAGTGGGGTGTCACGTGTCAGCTTCTGGATTTTTTGAATTTTTTTATTTTTTGAATTTTTTTTAAAAAAATTAAAAATTTGCCACGTGACAATGACAGTGTCACGTGTCACTATTATGGGAGGTGTCATTTTCTCATTCTCTATTTGATTCCTGTATTTTAATTTTTGTCTCAATCTAGGTAAAAATTATACAATTTCGTCCCCCTCCAAATTGAAATAAAAATTATAAAATGTTATACAAATATTTTTATTAAATTTGATTTTTTATTATATATTTTCAATAAAACTAAGTTTATTTAAATTTGTTTCACATTCAATTTTACTTAAAATTATTTTCAATTTTCAAATTTATTTGTTTTTTATTATTACATAAAGTAGTTAATTTTTCTTAAATTATATAATTGTTATTTTTATACCAACTAAAACATTTGTATAGAAATTATTGAATTTTACACATTTTAAAAATATGCAATTATTTAAAATATAAATTCAAATAAAAAATAATATTAAAGTATAATGTAATAAAATATCAATATAATTTATGATTTTTTTTTTATTAGCATTATTCTCTATTAATAAATTTAAAACAATTTTAAATAAAATTTAATGTAAAATATAAATTAAAATAAACTTAATCTTGTTAAAAATATTTACTTGAAATATCAATTTTGATAGAAATATTTGTCATATTTATATAGAAATTAAATTTGGTTTCAATTTGGAGAGGGACAAAATTGTACAATTTTTACAAAAAATGGGACTAAATTGAGACAAAAATTAAAATACAGGGACCAAATTGAGAATGAGAAAATGACACCTCCCATAATAGTGACATGTGGCACTGTCACTGTCACGTGGCATGATGTCAGTTTGACATGTGGCAAAATTTTAATTTTTTTAAAAATTTTAAAAAAAAATTAAAAATTAAAAAAAATTCAAAATAAAATAAAATAAAATAAAATTCGAAAAATTCAGAAGCTGACACGTGGCATCCCATTTAACACTGTTACTACACCACTAACGGAAAGGACTTGATTTGATCAAATTTCCCAAAATAGGGACCAGATTGAGATAAAAAATAATTGAGGGACCAAATTCAAATTTTGCTACGAAAATGATGACTAAAAGTATAATTTAACCTTTTTTTATTAATATAAAAGTTAGACCTGTCAAAACGGGTAATCTGACCCAATTTGGCTCGACTCATCACGGGTTGATCACTTAGTGAGCCAACCCAACCCAGCTCATTTATTAGCGAGCCAACAATATTCAAACTTGACCTGGCGGGTTAAATGGGTTGACTCACAGACTCAATTAAAAATATATATATAATTTTTTTTTTCAATCAAAACTAAATTATAATTCTAATTAAAATATAAATAAACTTTAATGAAATCCAAATACAAACTAAAATCACAAAAATACAAATTATCTATGTCTTGGCTAATAAAAACAACCTAACCCGATCCAACCTGTATTGAGATTTGTAAAAAAAAATTAACCCAACCCAGCCCGAACCCGTGGTGAGCCGGGTTGGCTCGTGGGTTCCAACCCATTTTGACACTTCTAATAAAAGTTCATCTTTTTAATGACTATTTTACTTCTGAAAGTAGAATATTAAGTAGAAGTGTTAATGTGGCCAATAGTCCATGGATTAGTCCTAATTCATCCTTCATTACTTCCCTTTCAGGGAGATTCCAAATGAGGGGTTAAAACAAGCTCCAGTCTCCAAAGTCCACTTTCAAGTAGGTTAGGGTCAGACTGAAGTAGGTTTGATCCTACTAAAATACTTTAACTTTTAAAAGTAATATTTTTAGCTTAAGTCAAAGATTGAGACATGTTAGGTCGTGTCGGCGACCAAGACGAACTAAACGTCTAGATGGCGGGTCAAAGGTTGAGAAGGACTGATTCAGACTTAAGGTCGAAACGAGTCAAGCTGGGCATGAGACCGAGACAAGCTAAGATAGGCTGGTCCAGATCGACATGCTAGAGTGGCCTACCTGGACTGATACGGATCGACCTAGACTGATAGTTGAGACGGGTCAACCCTTGCTATTGGTTGAGACAGAGCATCCTGGGCCTTCAGCCGAGATGGACCAGCTCGGGCCGTCGAATTTCAGACAGGGCCGTCTCATCGAATTCGTTCAATGCCAAATCAATTGAATTTGGACAAATTTTGACAAGTGGTAACGCGGTCGATTTTCGATCGAGGTTGACTCAGGCAAATTCGACCATGGACAATTCATCAAATTTGATTGGAGTTGAATACGCCTGAATTAAATATCAATCCTCTCCGATATGACAAAAGGTCGAGACACATCAACCTATAAAAAAATTAATAAAATATATTTAAAAATAATATATTCTTTATTTCTAAAAAGAAAGTCCATAGATTAATCTGGCTCACATGATGGGTTTTTTATCTTATGAAATTTTTTAATAAGGACTTTTCGGTCGTGGGCCTAACACACGGGGATAAGGTGTGCTTAACCAAATTGACGATTGACATCTCTATTGTCAAGTAGTATCAACCAATCATTTTCCTTCTTGTTTTATTTAACATGGTAATTTATCTGTCAGGATGACCCTACTTCTAGGTCCTCCAGGTGCAGGGAAAACAACATTACTTCTAGCCCTTGCAGGGAAGCTTGACCCAGATTTAAAGGTTCACTCTCTGTTTTCATGTATCTTTGTTTGGTTCCAATTAATTTACTTAAATAATTTCTTCATCGTTTGAATAATCTCAGGTATAATTTGTTTTTACGATGATCAGGTTTGTGGGAGAGTAAGTTACTGTGGGCATGAGCTTAATGAATTTGTATGTAGAAAAACTTGTGCGTACATTGGGCAACATGATATTCACTATGGAGAAATGACAGTGAGAGAGACATTAGATTTTACAGGACGTTGTCTAGGTGTTGGTACGAGGTATGAAATGTTAGAAGAACTTCTACGGAGGGAGAAATACAAAGGAATCAAACCTGATTCTCATATTGACGCATTTATGAAGGCTACTGTCATATCTGGTCAAAACACCAATTTGCAAACAGATTATGTTCTTAAGGTTTGTAATTTTCTTACCTAACTTCATATTCTCTCCACTTGTCTTTAGTATAAAAAGAATACTTCAACTAGTGTATATAATGATGAAGTACTTATTAATAAAAGTAATGTTTTAATATGGATTCTTCAAAATTAAAACATTATTTATGCAATAAACTCTCTTTAATTTGAATACAGATATACTTATTTGAGTTTATTGGTGACAAATTTATGTAAGCAATGGCGTAATCAAACATAATCATAAAAATCAGTAAAGTATTTAGTTAAATTAAAAAAAAAATGTTTCTCATTAACCAAATTGACCTTTGTAATGACTTTTAAAGTTCTACTCACTATTCATTAGAAAAGACATAAATACTTGTACTATTATTAGAAATAAATAAGAAAAATAAATCTTAAATTGTATAAAATTATAAATTCTTTTCTATAAAAAACCAATTTATTCTGAAACGTGTTTTATAATAATGAAAGGAAAAATGAATAATTAAACTTAAATATTTTTGCAATTTCTTAAATTTCAGTTAATTTTTCAATTATTTAATATAAAATCGATATTTTTAAAATTTTCTGTAATTTGAAAAAAAAAATAGTTTTGTTCACACATCTCATACATAAACATGATTCAAATAAATGAAAGAAATAAAAAAACACAGATGGGTATTTGATAATAAGAATTGAGATCCAAAGCATATACTCATATGTATTATTAGTCAGAAGCCTTCAAATTTTATTTAATCTTATAAAGGAATTGTTCTTTATTTTTTATTTATTAAAAAATGGATAAAGTTATCTAAAAAATAAAAGAAACAAAAGTCTTAGGAAACAAAAGTTATATATTTAATCATTTTTATTTACACGTACTTCTGTGGTGCTTTAACAGATACTTGGATTAGATATTTGTGCTGAAACCATGGTTGGTAATGACATGAGAAGGGGCATCTCAGGTGGACAAAGAAAGCGTGTCACAACAGGTCAATAACATCACATACCTATTCTTCACAAAATCATAGAATGAAAAATAAAACAATTTATCATCATATGCATAGAGTAAAACACATAAAAATTAAGTTAAAAGTCATTCGGTTCGATCAGTGTAAAAAATAGTGTTGTCAACAACATTTCTCCTCCTCATTTTTTCTTTTTGTGGCCAATGGCTTAGAACTTTCGCCTCTAACAGCTTGTATATTCAATATTACTTACTGCTTCAATTGTAACTGAATGCAGGGGAGATGCTAGTAGGACCAGCAAAAGCACTTTTAATGGACGAAATATCAACTGGACTTGACAGTTCCACCACCTTTCAGATATGCAAGTTCATGAAACAAATGGTTCATATAATGGATGAAACCATGGTCATATCTCTCCTTCAACCACCACCAGAGACTTACGAACTATTTGATGACATTATCCTACTTTCAGAAGGTCACATTGTGTACCAAGGTCCACGCCAACATGTGCTAGAGTTCTTTCAAAACATGGGTTTCAAATGTCCTCCAAGAAAGGGAGTTGCCGACTTTCTACAAGAAGTAACTTCTAAGAAAGATCAACAACAATATTGGTTTAGAACAGATGAACCTTATAGGTATGTTTCAGTTCCAGAATTTGCAAAGTCTTTCCATTTGTTTCACATAGGAGAAAAACTTGGAACTGAGTATAAGGTTCCTTATGATAAGAGCCAAACCCACCCAGCTGCCCTAGTTAAAGACAAGTATGGTATATCAAATTGGGAGCTGCTGAAGGCATGTTTCTCGAGAGAATGGTTGCTTATGAAACGTGACATGTTTGTGTACCTATACAGGATAATACAGTTAGTTGTGTTATCTATTATAGGCTTTACTGTGTTTCTTAGAGTTAAAATGCCAGTGGGCACAATTGAAGATGGGGGAAAGTTCTTTGGAGCACTGTTTTTTTCTGTAGTGAACATAATGTTCAATGGGTTCTCAGAACAAGCCATGATTGTTTCAAGGCTTCCTGTCTTCTACAAACAAAGGGATTTCATGTTCTACCCTGCATGGGCCTATGCCTTACCTATATGTGTTCTCAGGATCCCCATTTCCTTTGTGGAATCAGCAATATGGATTGTTCTCACATACTACACAATTGGATTTGCTCCTTCACCTAGCAGGTCCTGTGGGTTTCCTTCCATCATTTTTTTCTTTTCACAATTATGTTTTTTTTTTCAATCTGGAATGTAAAATTCTAAAACTCACACTAATCATTCTGTTTCATCAGATTTTTCAAACAATTATTGGCATTGTTTGGCATTCATCAGATGGCTCTCTCTCTATTCCGTATGGTTGGTGCAATTGGCAGAACATATGTTGCTTCTAATATACTGAGTGGTGTGATGTATCAACTAGTCTTTGTGCTTGGAGGATTTGTTGTCTCGAAAGGTGAGACATCATCATTCATTTCTTAATCTTTTAGATATATGTATGTCAGTTCAATGAAACGTAAAATAAATACACATTGAGATTGAATTGTTTTGTTTCCTACTCATCTTTTACAGTTATATGGTTTTAGTGAGTACTTATTTTAGCCCAATTTCTTTTATGCCTGCAGATAATATCAAACCATGGTTGAAATGGGGTTACTATGTTTCTCCCATGAGTTATGGTCAGAATGCTGTAGTACTAAATGAATTTTTAGATGAAAGATGGAGTAAAGTAAGAAATGTTTTCTTTTTTTATCATTGCCCATTGTTACATACGTTCAACTAAAAAAACAAATTCATAGTCTAAATTAATTCCATTAACTTCATGAGTTGTCAAATATATTTTATTTTCAGCCAAATACAGACTCTAGATTTGATGCACCTACAGTTGGAAAAGTGCTTCTCAAGTCTAAAGGCTTTTACACTGAAGATTACTGGTTTTGGATATGCATTGGAGCGTTGTTTGGTTTTATTCTTCTTTTCAACCTTCTCTACATTGTTGCATTGACCTATTTGAATGGTAAAATATATCTGTAGATTTCAATACACTGTAAATGAATGGAATTTTCAATACTTCTGAACCTTTTCAATCAAACAAAATTTGCAGCTGTTGGTGATTCAAAAGCATTCATCACGGATGAAGATGACAAGAAGAATGAAGGTATTTCTTGCTCATTCAAGTGTATTTCATTTCTACTTAAAATTTGTTGGGGGTTTCATTCTTTCTTATTGTATTTCATTGTCATTCAAGTGTTTAGTCCCACTATTTTGTTGAATACTCTGTCCTTTCAATAAACAGGAGGTCAGGGAATAGACATGGCAGTAAGAAATGCTTCTCATCGAGAAAGACGAAAAGGAATGGTCATGCCGTTTCAACCTCTTTCACTTGCGTTCAATCATGTCAACTACTATGTAGACATGCCAGCCGTAAGTGAATGAATATCTTCAAATAATATTGTAGTATCACTTTCATGTGATTAATTCTTCCCTAATACTTTTGGTTTTGCTTTATGTTTATCAGGAAATGAAAAGTAAAGGAATCGATGAAGATAGACTTCAACTACTGCATGATGCAAGTGGAGCTTTTAGACCAGGGGTATTGACAGCACTTATGGGTGTTAGTGGTGCTGGGAAGACAACTCTCATGGATGTATTAGCTGGAAGAAAAACAGGTGGATACATCGAAGGAAGTATTAACATCTCAGGTTACCCAAAGAACCAAGCAACATTTGCTCGTGTCAGTGGTTACTGTGAACAGAATGACATTCATTCTCCGAATGTTACTGTCTATGAATCACTATTATTTTCAGCATGGCTTCGCCTTCCTTCAGATGTGAATACACAGACCCGAAAGGTGTGTGGGGACAACCTCAAATTGTTATATTTTCTTGGCCATTATGAATTTAGGAAATTGTAAGGCTAATAATTTTAATTAATTTCAACTTTGTCTGGTGACACAGATGTTTGTTGAAGAAATTATGGAGTTGGTTGAGCTTAAATCAATCAAAGATGCACTTGTGGGACTTCCAGGCATAAACGGTTTATCAACTGAACAGAGGAAGAGGCTTACAATTGCGGTAGAATTGGTTGCCAACCCTTCAATTATCTTCATGGATGAACCAACATCTGGTCTTGATGCTAGAGCCGCTGCTATTGTTATGCGAACTGTGAGAAACACAGTGGACACTGGCAGAACCGTTGTGTGTACAATTCATCAACCAAGCATAGACATTTTCGAAGCTTTTGACGAGGTAAATTAGTAATATGAAATTATTCAAGTTCATATGCGAATTTGATTTCTTTAGGTGATTGTTTTTCTATCTGACATAATTAACATGTTCAAGTTTGATTTTTTCTTTATTGCAGTTATTTTTAATGAAAAGAGGAGGACATGTTATCTATGCTGGACCTCTTGGTTATCATTCACAACAGCTCATAGAATATTTTGAAGTACTGAATTTTTTTTCTGTAATTTTAACGAAGTTATGATATCATTATACCTTTGCTTTATTCAATTTCAATGGCAATATTTGCTTACTCTATATATAAATGAATATTTTTCTGTAGACTATTCCAGGAGTTCCAAAAATCAACGAAGGCTATAATCCAGCAACATGGATGCTTGAGATTAGCACTCCTTCATATGAAGCTCAACTTGGCATAGATTTTTCGGAGATTTACGCTAACTCTACTCTTTACCTGTAAGTCTTTACCTATGATTTATCACTATATTTACGAAAATTCTAGCTTTACGAATAATAACTTTATTTTCTTTATACTTTCTACAGAAATAATCAAGAGCTTATCAAAGAACTCGGTACTCCACCACCAGGTTCCAATGACTTGCACTTCCCAACCAAATATTCCCAATCATTCTTTGTGCAGTGCAAGGCTTGTTTTTGGAAACAGTATTGGTCTTATTGGAGAACTGCTTCCTACAATGGCACTCGATTTTTCTTCACAATACTTATTGCGATACTCTTTGGTTTAATTTTCTTGAATAAAGCCAAAAAAATGTAAGTTAATTAATAGTTCATTACAAGTGTATTTGCTATTCTTATGGTCTTGGAAAGATAAATTGAAGTTGAAGTTCATATTGAGTATTTATGTTGCAAAACTAATTAATTTGATGGCCAGAAAAAAGCAACAAGATGTATGGGATGTTGTAGGAGCCATGTATACTGCTGTGATATTCCTTGGAACCCAGAACACTTTGGGAGTGCAGCCAATTGTTAACATAGAAAGAACCGTATTGTATCGTGAAAGAGCAGCAGGGATGTATTCGACATTGACCTATGCAATTAGTCAGGTACAAATGTACAAGACAAGGCATAACTTTATTGATTTTAAAGAGAGTTACAAATCCAAATTGTGTTTTTTTTTGTAAGTTTATGTATCTTTGTGAGACACAGATTCCCTTCGTAGATTTCTTATGTTTAATTGGTTTCGTAGGTGGCAGTGGAGACAATTTATAACGCTATTCAAACAACAGTCTTTAGTTTCATACTCTATTCCCTGATTGGGTTTGAATGGACAGCGGCCAAATTCTTTTCATTCTACTACTTCATGCTCGTTTGTTTGATCTACTACACACTATATGGGATGATGATTGTTGTCCTAACCCCGAGTTTCCAAGTTGCAGCTGTTTGTAATACCTTCTTCTTATCCATCTGGAACACCTTCTCTGGCTTTGTCATTCCTAGGACGGTACAATAGCTACTATTTTTATATCTTGATTCATAATATGATGTTGGAAACCAGGTTTGTTTGTATCTAAACTTATGTTTCTCGTATATGTTATAGCAAATTCCTGTATGGTGGAGATGGTATTATTGGCTTACTCCTAATGCTTGGACACTGTATGGCATTGTTACCTCTCAACTTGGTGATGAAAATGCAGAAGTGGAAATCCCAGGAGCTGAAAACATGGGGCTCAAGGAACTGCTCAAGAAAATCTTTGGTTATGACTATCACTTCCTCCCGGTGGTTGTTGTTGTTCACTTAGGTTGGGTTCTCCTTTTCTTGTTTGTCTTTGCCTATAGCATCAAATTCCTCAACTTCCAAAAAAGATGAGACATGATCCTCTTATATCTCCCCAACTATGGCTTCAAATATATCATTTGTGACATTCAAATTAGGTTGTAGAATAAGTGAAAGCGGGATTTTATTAAGTGTAATATGCAAATTCTAGAATAATATATAAAGAAAAAGAGTCTAAGATAGAAGTATTGAAATATTATACAAATTCTAAAATAATGAACAAAAATCTCATATAAGAGGTAAAGTCTATAATGTTTTAAATAAGTGGTTGTAGTTAAGATTTTCTAAAATATTTATGTACATGAAATGAAATGGAGTCTATTGATGTATAACAACACACTTTTTTCAATTATTACTTTCCCCTTTTACTGTACACACAATTTCTTTATTTCATTAATTATTTTTTTTACAATCTTAAAATACTAATAAATTTGGACGGCGATGTGTCCCTAAACTGTACAGTTTCATGTCTAATGTAGATTTTAGTTGATTCATGTCTAATGTAAGATTTGTAGGACTGGGCAAAATAAACCAAACTGCACTGCACTACCAAAAACTGCATTGAACTAAAAAACTGTTCGCATGAATTGCACTGAACTAAAAAATTGTTTGCATGAACTGCACTGAACTGAAAAACAGTTCAGATGAACTGAACTGTTATTCTTAAAAATAAACTGCACTGAACTGCACTGCACTATAATATAAATTGAACTGAACTGTTATAAACTGAACTATTTTATGAACTGCACTACGTCAGAACTGAACTGCAATATTTTTTAACTGAACTGCACTAATTTTTAACTTAACTACACTGATTTTGATCCGTTTTTGAACCAAATTGCACTGATTTTGAATAAACTTCACTATTTTTGAACTGAATTGTACTATTTTTGAACCGAATTGCATTGATTTTGAACTGAATTGTACTACGCAATAATAATCTAAAGTTTATAATTTGAAAGTTCTTAGGAAATAATACTTGGAATATGCATCATACTTCAATACACCAATTAACATTTTTATAATTTTTTTTTATTTATATTAAATTTTTCCGTAACTTAAAATGTAATTAAAATATTAAAATTAATATAATAAATATAAATATCGGTATTAACTTATTTTTTATATTTTAAAATCTTATGTAATATTACTTTTTAGTTTTACAATGTTTATTATATGTTGCGTCAAATTTTTTAAAAGGATTTATTTTAGAAAATTCTCAAAATTAATATTTTTTTAACATTTGTATTCATTAATATTTGTGTGAAAAATGTTCTAAAAATTTTATGAAGTTCTAAAATATATTTCGTAAAGCAACGAATCGATAATTTTTTATATTTTTTAAGAATTTTTTAAAATAAATTCTCTTTAAAAAAGTTGACGCCACATAATAAATATTTTAAAACTAAAAAATAGTATTACATAAGATTTTAAAATAAAAAATACGTTAGTACCAATATTTATATTTATTATACTAATTTCAATATTTAAGAATATAAATAAAAAATTATACAAATATTAGCTGTCACAAAATTTAATTTTTGAAAATAAGTTCTGTAAAAATAGCATTACATAGTAAAATTCATTCAAAATAAAATAAAATCTTGAATTAATTTATAATTTTTTTAATAAATTAATTATAAATATTTTATATTTTTCTCAGAGAAAGAGTAACGAAAAAAATTAAGACAAAATAAAATAAATATTTCAATATGAAAGAGAAAGAATAGAACGTAAGACACAAAATGCATAAGTCCAATTCTTATCCTAATACCAATATTTTATTTGAGGTATTTTGCTCTTTCAATCTACTATATATAGTTCAATAGTTAACTTAGTTAACTTAACATAAGTTTAGTTTCTTAAAACTGAACTATTTTATAATACAATTCAATTATTATTATGAATAGTTCAGTATATTTTAATTTAATATGGTACAATCAACTATAGTTTAGTATAGTTTAGTAAATTATGTCCAGCCCAAAAGATTTGCAATTAGATATTTTAAATTCTCATAGTGATCCATACATATCACAGCATGAAACAAAATTTAATAGTGGTATGATAACCCACCTTGACAATGATAGTAAAATAGATACAACAATCAATAAATCTTTATATAATAAGATTAGAGTAACTATAATATCATTTCAAGAATTATATTTTTAATCTAACTCAACTCTTACAAGAGGTTTAAAAAAAAAGTGCCCAAAACTTAATGACATTGTCTATAAACCATACATATGTTAGAATTTGGATTATATCTCCGACTTGTATAGGTCAAATAGACACAAAATGGTGCCCAATTTTTCAGGACAAAATGTTCGGGGGTGATGTTACTTTTACGGTCTAATTTTTCTTACATTTAATCTATAACTTCATATAATATTGTTTATTGTAATATTTTATTTATTTTTATTTTTATTACATTAAATATAATATTTTATGATAAAACCAATTGTAGGTATGTAGATTCAAAAGGGAGGGTTAAATAATACTTTTCTAATATTCACAGATGTTATTCGGGCACAGCACGAAGATCCATAAATTAAGATAAAGATTTTGTGATTTTATCTTATTAAAAATTGTATCTTATCATTAAGAAAATTTCATCTAATTTTATCATTAGGATAAGGATTTACTTTTTATTAGGACTTAATCATTAATACTTGCTAAAAAAAAATTTAATATTTATTTTATATTTTTTCTATGAATAGGAAATCGTTCTTAAGCAAAAATTTAAATTTAAAAAACACAAAATAGACATTTGTCACGGTATCTCAATAAAATCATAAATATAATTAAAAGTAATTTCAATGAAAATATAAAATAAATCAAGTCAAAATGCAATAAATAACTATAAGATAATCAATAAACATTTATTGAAAGTTTGGTCAATAAGAAATTAGTCACTAATTTATTTGGTGCAGTGGCGGATCTTGACCAACATTGCTGGGGAAGTCAAAATAATACATCCAAAATTTATACATTTAATTATTGACATTAATACCGTAAAAATGAATACATAACTTAGTATGACAAAAAACTACATCATTAGGGGAATCAAACCACGCTTAAAATCCAATTATAAAAGATACAGAGTACGATCCATTTTTTTCTGTGTTCATAAAATAAAAAATTAATATACAATAGACTTATTAAATAAATTATTAAATTAATATTTCACTATCAAGTGAGACAAAAGATAATTACCTTCTTCTTTATTTCTTCGAGAATAGAAGAGAACAACTAAGATATGAGAGTAAAAATAATATATTTTTTTCTCTTGAGAAACAAATGAAAATAGACATATTATGGAACCATAATTAAAATCTGATTATAAAAAACACATAGTACAATATTTTTTCTTCTATGTTCATAAAATAAAAAAAAATAATATAAAAGAGGTTCATTAAATAAATTATTATACTAATATTTCACCATTAAGTGAGACGAAAGAATTACCTTCTTTCTCGGGAATGAAAGAGAACAAAGGAGAAATAAGAGCAAAAATAAGATATTTTGTTCTTTTCAGATACAAAAGAAAACAAAAACAGATAAAAATGAAAAATGATAACAATTTGTAAGAAACTCAAACTATAATGAAAAAAATAATAATAAAAATATTTTGATAAATCTTTTTATTCTTTATTATGTATGGTTTTATATTTTATTATTTATTACCATTAATTATTATTTTTATAAAAAAAAGAATATTTAATTTAATATTTATAATAAAAAAATTAAAATACATTATATTTATCATAACAAAAGTTAAAATACCTATCATAAAAAAAATTCTAAATTTTTGGGGGCCATGGCCTCCCCTGCCACCATTATCCTCCACCACTGATTTGGTGACTAAATTAACAATTAAATACAATTATTTGAATAATTTTGGTTACTAATATTCAATGACTAATATAATGATTGAAATAAGAGATTGAAATTGTGATCGAGATATGAATTAGTATCTGATTTTCAGAATTAGCGTAAAAAAAAAATAATCAAAAGTCTAAATAAAACACAAAAATAGAACTAACTTGCAAAAAAAGAATAAACAAAAAAGGAACAACAACTCACCACGTGCAGGTGATGATGATGGTTGGTGGCGCAACCATGGTTGGCAGGGTCAGAAAGCGCACGTGAGAGAAGAGGTGGAGATGTTAGACGCAGCGAGAGAAGAAGGACAGTGACATGACTCCAATTTGTAATTTGAAACTTTGTTAACATCTAATTTTATTTCATGCATAAATTTATTTTAAAAAAAATAAAAGAAAAGTAAAATAATTTTTTTAAAAGATTTTTAAACTTTAATTTAAAAGGAAAATATATGAAAAAAAAGTGAAAAGAGAAAAAAGAAGAAGAAGAAAGATTTGTTTTAAATTATAACACTCCTTTGAGTTTAACCACTTAACATATTTTATACATTTTGTTCCTCACAGATAAATTAATTATATGATTCTAATAGAAGAGATATCTATAGTTAGAATCAATATTACTCTGATCGGGATTGATTCTGCGTTCTGATTTGTTAATAGTTAGAATCAATATTATCGATCTTGATTGATATTATGTTATGATCTGTTGCGATTTGATATCATAATGTGTTGTTATCATGATCAATTCTTTTACAATTAAGACTAAGATTGCATTGATATTGTAATTTGTGAATATAAATACACAGTTTGTCATATAAAAAAAAGATTAAAAAAAATATTTTCTACACTTTCTCTTCTTTTCTCATTATCACCCACACAGACATATCTTATTTTTATCTCTTGGGTGGGTAAAAACCAAAAATCTAAAAATCTTAGGAAAATGAGGCAAGAAAAAGAAAAGAGAAAAGGTAATTATAATGTACAAAATGAGAGAGTGAGATTGATAGAGAAGAAGAAGAGACATTGAAAAATTCTGAAGGTACATTCCTATTGGTTTCCTTTTCTTTTGATTTATTTTTTTCAATTTTCATTATATTTTTGTAAAATCATAAAAAAATATTTTTTTCTTCATTTCTTTAGTGTTTGTCTGGCTGTTCACGTCACGTGACACTCATTTTAGACTTTCGTTCTTTTTTTTAATATATACAAATCTAAAAATAAATTTTTTTTTTTTTTTTTTATCCTATGATATTTATCCGGTTGCTCATGTCGCATCGTAGTGACATCTACATCTACTCTCAAATAACTTTTAAAAAAATTATGAAAGATAAAACAAATAAGATTAAAAAAAAGAATTTATTTTTCTTGTCCAGCCGTTCGCGTCGCGTGATATCAATTTTAAAATAATACAAAATTTAAATAAAAAGATTCTCAAAATTATTACAAAAATCAAATCATTTTCCAAATAGTGTTTGAAATAGGTTTTTCATTGAAGAACTACGTAATCATGATTCTCCATTGTAAATAGAGATACGTAGTATAGAAGATGTAAAGAATAATTCTGATGTATTATTTCAAAGAATAGGGTATCATATATACATACATACAAGAGTGCTATAATTCCTCAACTATTAAAGGAATGAGTGCACAGATTTGCACAAATTTGCTCACAAATATAATAATGTCTAAATTATAGCTAATACAATATTTGACATATCCTAACACCCCCACTCAAGTTGGCGCATGGATATCACACATTCTCAACTTGAATAGAGACTCATTAAACACTTTTTGCTTGACATTCCTTTAGTGAGAACATCAGCCAACTGCAATTCTGATCTTACAAAAGGAAAGGAAATTATTCTAGCTTCGAGTTTTTCTTTGATGAAATGTCTATGAATCTCCACATGCTTTGTTCTATCATGTTGCACCGGATTTGTGAGCAATTTCTATAGCTGACGTATTATCACAGTACAAACTCATAGTTTCATTTTGTTTAAAACCCAAATCTGATAGCACATTTTTAATCCACAAAAGTTCACATACATCTAATGCCATGCCTCTGAATTCTGCTTCAGCACTAGATCTTGCTACTACAGACTGCTTTTTACTCTTCCAAGTTACAATATTCCCTCCTACAAAAGTAAAGTATCTAGAGGTAGATCTTTTATCATCTTTTGAACCTGCCTAATCTGCATCAGTATACCGTTCTACTTTTAAGTTTTCATGATTTGAGAACAAAATTCCTTTTCCAGGAGTGGACTTTAAATATCTCAAAATCCTCTCAACAGCATCCATATGAAGCTTTCGTGGGTCATGCATAAATTGGCTAACAACATTCACTGCATAGGTAATATCTAGACGTGTATGAGACAAATAAATTAATTTTCCTACCAGCCTTTGGTATCTCCCTTTGTCTATGTTTGCTGAATTTGAGCATTGAAAGAGTTTATGATTCTGTTCAATTGGTGTATCAACTGGTTTACTCCCAAGCAATCCAGTTTCTGATAGTAAATCAATGGTATATTTTCTTTGACATAGAAAAATACCATGTTTTGATCTAGCTACTTCAATACCCAAAAAATATTTAAGGTTTCCAAGTTGTTTCATCTCAAATTTAGATGCAAGGTATTATTGTAAATTGGAAAATCTCATCTTGGTCATTTCCTGTAACAATCATGTCATCTACATATATAATCAAAACTGTAATTCTTCCTTTACCTCTCTTCAAAAATAAGGTGTGATCAAAGTTACTAGCTCTATAGCCAAAAGCCTTCTACCTGGTGGAGAATCCATATAAATTTCTTATGAAATTTCTCCATGTAGGAAAGCATTTTTCACATCAAATTGTAGAAGAGGCCAATCTTGGTTTACTACTAGTGACGGAAGTATTCTCACAGTATTGAGCTTGTCTACTGGTGCGAACGTTTCTTGGTAATCTACACCATAAGATTGAGTGTAACCTTTAGCCACAAGTCGTGCTTTATACCTCTCAATAGTTCCATCAGCTCTATGCTTAATTGTAAATACCCATTTGCAACCCACAGTCTTCTTCCCTCTTGGTAAGGACACAAGATCCCAAGTGTTATTTTTTTCTAAAACTGTCATCTCATCAACCATTGCTTTGGTCCATTTAGGATGTGCCAAAGCTTCCTGTATATTACTAGGAATAGAAATTGAAGATAAAAGATAATTGAGATACAAATGATGCATATGACTGGGATAACCTGTGAGATGACACATATTTACTAATGGGATATTTAACTTTGGTTTGGAAGTCTAGTTCATATTTAGCTGGAGGTTGACCACAGTTAGAACGGGGTGGAAGATTATACTGGACAGTAGTAGACTCAATGTTTGGTGTGTTGGTGGTCTCATGCAGACAAGGATCAATTTCATGATCGGTTTCGTCTAAATTAGTATTATCAAGGGTAGGATCAAGAGAAACAATTTCATGATTGGTTTCAACTACATTAGTATTATTAGAGATAGGATCAGAAGGTACCTCTGAAGAGTCAAGCCGAACCTGTGGAAAAGATTGAGCCAATTGGTTAGGATCAAAAGACACTGTATTATCCAAAGGAGAAGTTTCCATATTTAGAATTGACTCACTTCCTGCAGAATGATCCTCACACGATAATTTATCTTTACAATATAATTTTATATCTGGGATATCAAACATATTAACATCATGATTATGCACTTCACTTTCATTATCATCTTGAAGTGTAGAATCAACATAAAAAAAACTATGCTCATTAAATGTCACATTCATAGAGATATAAAATTTCTTTGATGGTGGATGGTAAGCATAATAGCCTTTTTGAATTGATCCATACCCAACAAAAACACATTTTAAAGCTCGTTCTTCAAGTTTTGTACATTGATGTGGGTGTAAGTGAACATATATAACACATCCAAAAATATGAGGAGGTAAAGAGACTATGGAAGGAAGGATACAATGATCAGACAACACATCAAATAAACTGCAGATCTCACAGCCTCACCCCATAAATGAGATGGGGACATTACCATATCAAAAGTGATCTTGTCACCTCTAATATATGTCTATTTTTTCTCTCAGCCACCCCATTTTGTTGTGGTGAATAAGGACATGTAGTTTGATGTAAGATGTCTTTGGAGTTGATGAACTCGATTAATTCATTCTTAAAATATTCCCCTCCATTGTCTGATCGAATGACCTTAATGTGTGTACTAAATTGAGTAACTATCATATGATGAAAGGAACAAAACACATTACACACATCACTTATGTTTAAGCAAATACACCCAAGTTACCCGAATACAATCATCAACAAAACTGATAAACCATTTTTTCCCATTATGTGTAGATTGTGAGGCAGGGCCCCAAACATCTGTGTGGATTCATGAAAAAGGAAAATCTGTTTTTTTATTGCTTAAAGGAAACACAACACGATGACTTTTTGCCATAACACAAGTTTCACATAAATATTGCATTTATGAAATAGTGATGGAAATAATTTTTTTAGATAACCAAAAGAGGGATGTCCCAATCTTCTATGCCATAACCAAATTTCCTTTTTTTTTATCGTGTATGTGTTCATTCGCAAGACAAGCCAACGTTCCTTTATGGATTTGTTGTGAGACATCTTCAAGATAATACAGTCCTTCTCTCTCTACCACTACCAATCTTCTCCTTGGAATGAATGTTCTGGAAAAAAACAATGGGTTGGATCAAATAAGGCAACACAAGAATGTGATTTGGTTAACTTGCTGACAGAGAGAGAAGATTACAATTCAATGTAGGAACAAATAAAACATCAGAGATTGATAAGGAGGGAGAGAGGGATATATTACCTACACCTTCAATAGGAGATGAGATCCCATTAGCATTAACAATAGCAGTTTTAGAACAATTAAGGGAAAAATAAAATTAATAAATTTATGTGGATCACAACTCATATGATCGGTAGCACCTGAATCAATTATCCAATCACCACACCTAGTAACAACAGAAAGATTAAGAGCAGAGTTAGATATACCTGACTTGGTCACAGAATCCGACAATAGTAGAACTATGACTCTTAGGAATAACATCTTGCATATGGGTAGCCGCGGAAATCCCAAAATCAAGTTTCTCCGATTAATTTTTATCGAAAGTAGCCATCAGAAATATTCAAATAAAGGAGCACCGCTTCCTATATTATACAGGATGTCGTTGTTTGGCTCTGATACCATATAGAAAAGATGTAAAGAATAATTTGGATGTATTATTTTGAAGAATAGGGTACCATATATACATACAAGAGTGCTATAATTTCTCATCTATTAAAGGAATGAGTGCACAGATGTGCACAGATTTGCTCACAAATATAATAATGCCTAAATTATAGCAAATACAATATTTGACATATCTTAACACCTAGGAGCGAGGATTAATTATTGTCGGGCCCAAAAACCAAAAAAAAAATATTTTTGTTTCTTTTGTACATCTTTTTATTATTATTTTTTGAAAAAATTAAATATTTTAAAAACCACACCTTTTTACATATTTAATGAAAGGTACCACCTTATGATGTTGTATATGCTGATATCTTCCCCACACATAATCAATTCCTAATCTCAAAATTTGGTGTTTTTGCAGACCTTATCTTTTTTTTTTCTATAGTTGTTCAACATAAACTATACTAATAATTCCAAACTGTTTTTTCTTCAAATTTTACTTTTTATTAATCGTTCCATTATAATTTCAGTTACAATAAATCTTAAAAAATTTTGACCTCAATTCCATTATTAAATAAATAAATAAATAAATATATATATATATATATATATATATATATATATTCAGCTTCGATTCTTATGAGATAGTATCTCATATAAAATAATAAAAAAAGTAGTGTCAGATTAAAAATTTAAACAAACCCATAGGTCCCAGGTCCTCTCAAACCAAAACATAAAGAATTATAGACTCCATTTCTTTCGAAACCGAAGGTGTAAATCCTATTCTACTTTAATTATTTAGACAACCGAATAGTATAATTCTCAAAAATTAAAAAAAAAATGTCATTGCGTACTTATATATTTCGCTTTCATGAATCATATAATGATTTCGAAATGATTTCGAATCCCAAAACTGCACTAATTTCAAATTGTTATCGCTTAGTATAGTTGGTATGTTATTTATAAGTATATAAAACACTGAAGTTATCTCGTTTTAGATGAAAATTAATTAGGGTGAGAAATTTTCAAGATTATTTTAGATTTAATTATATATATAAAGATAAGTGATGCTAATATCTCAAAAATGAGATTCTTTGGTTCTAAAACTTTATCACGCTACCCTCTATCTAGGTTTCTGTAAGTAAATTTTAATTGCAAGTATGCACTGCGGAGAAGTGACAGCTAATGATGCCTCTGCTCTTCTTCACTAGCTCTTGATTATATCCTGCTGCGTCATAATGTGACCTTTCTATACATTCAATTTTTTTTTCTACTAAAATTAAATGAGCCATTTTACTCTCCAACACATGCTATTTCAGCCCTATTATCAATGTTTTTATTGCTGTACACATTATTCTTCCAGCAATATTCTTTATTTATTTCTATTTATGCATCATGCTTTCTTCCTCGCATTCCTATCTGTCTCTCCATATGTGTTAGCGTCCGTTCGTTTACATGTATTGTCATAGTGAAGATAGATTTTAAATAATTTTATGTTCTCATAATATAATTTGAAAAGAAAAGCAGGAAATCGATTTGCAAGATTATTCTGAAAATTCATTGTTTCATTTTGTAAAAATTTAAAAAAATAACAGATTATTTTATATTTATATCTCTTTAAATTTTATATAAATATATATTTATTTTAATTATTAATTATAATATATTATTATTATTATTTTATTAATTATTTTATATATATATTTTTTATTTATTATTATAATTTATTATATATATATATATATATATAAAATATATATGTTATATGTTACGTGATCCGTTATATATATATATATATATATATATATATATATATAATAAATTATAATAATAAATAATATATATATATAATTAATAATATAATAATCATTAATAATTAAAATATTTTTTTAATTTATA
>Ga0214542_1003579_pt1 | contig 31519 bp, 20 predicted proteins | sample CNSS1metaG_FD_160096 | JGI IMG/M metagenome (GOLD analysis project Ga0214542, IMG submission 160096) | Root nodule microbial communities from cowpea collected in UCLA plant growth center, Los Angeles, California, USA - CNSS1 | ecosystem: Host-associated > Plants > Roots > Nodule | place: USA...
AGTCTGCTCATTTCTTACCCATTAACATTAGGTATTCATTGGAAAAATTGACTGAATTGTACATAAAAGAAATTGTCAGGTTACATGGAGTTCCAATAAGTATTATATCTGATAGGGACCCTAGATTCACTTCAAAATTTTGGGGAAGTTTACATCAAGCCTTAGGTACTAAGCTTCACCTTAGCTCAGCTTATCATCCCCAAACTAATGGACAATCTGAACGAACCATTCAATCTTTGGAAGATTTGCTAAGAGCTTGTGTGTTAGAAAATTCTGATAGTTGGGATCGATACCTGCCTTTGATTGAGTTCACCTATAACAACAGTTTCCATTCCAGCATAGGTATGGCACCTTATGAAGCATTATATGGGAGGAAATGTAGAACACCTTTGTGTTGGTTTGAGACTAGTGAGAATTTAGTATTAGGTCCTAACATGATTCAACAGACAACGGAGAAAATCATAATGATCAGGGACAAATTGAGAGCAACTCAAAGTAGACAGAAAAGTTATGCTGACAAGAAAAGACGACCTCTTGAATTTCAAGAAGGTGATCATGTATTCTTGAAAGTAACACCAACCACTGGAATTGGTAGAGTGATGAAATCAAAGAAACTCACTCCCCGATTTATTGGCCCTTACCAAATCCTTAGAAAATAGGTCTTGTTGCTTATCAAATTTGCTTACCTCCGTTCCTTTCCAACCTTCATAATGTCTTTCATGTGTCTTAATTAAGAAAATATATTTCTGATCCAACTCATGTGATAAGACCTTATATAGTAAAATTAAAAAATAACCTTACATTTGATGCAATACCTGTACAGATTATGGACAAGAAGGTCAAAGAATTGAGAGGCAGACAGATCCCTCTAGTGAAGGTCACGTGGAATGAAGCTAATGGAGATATTACATGGGAATTAGAAGAGAAAATAACAAACCTTTACCCTTATTTATCTAAAAAATAAATAAATAAAAAATTTCGAGGACGAAGTTCGTTTTAGTAGGTGAGAATTGTAACATCCATAAATAAATAAATAATGTATTACTTTATAAGCATTTCATTATATATTATTATTATTATTACAAATATATATATATATATATATATATATATATATATATATATATATATATTATTATAATAATAAATTATGAACATATGACTGTAAAGATTATAAATATCCAAAAATATACAAATAATTGATGATTTTATAAGAAATATATTAAATATTTTAGAAAGTTAATAAAAATAAAATATTTTTATTAAAGAAGAAACGTAAAATAAATATGTTAAGTTACGTAAGTATGTATATATATAAAGGATAAACTTACATATTGTTAGGTAAACTGGACATATTGTTAGGTTAGAGAGAGAGAGAGAGAGAGAGAGATTACTCCACGTAATGGAATAAGATCAAATGCTAATAAATGTAAGTGAAATTACAGGTTAAAAAAATGAGAACTTAATCCATAACAAGCCACGGTAACTAGAATTTGAAAGAAGAAAACATAATTCAACAGTGTTACAAACCAAATAAACCGAATATAATGATTATGTGTGTAGTATAAATAGGAGTGGTGGTAGTGAAACGAAATGGAGATAGTAAGATCAAAGAAAAAAAAAAGGGAGAAGAGGAGTTTGTGAGTATAAGTTGGCACTGAAGAAAATAAAAGAAGAAAGTTGAAACGTTCACAAAGCTTTAGGATATATCTTTCACAATAATTAAGGTAAGGGAAGGAGACATCTATCATTTTATCTTTTTACTATGATTATTTTATCTGTTCATATTTATTTTTCTCTATATTTATCTTAAGTGAGGTATCCCTAACCTCATTTTAATTTATATTTAGTTCCCATTCCTATTTATTTATTTATATTCATCTCTAGTTGTGCACTGATCCTATTTATCCTATTTATATTTACTCTCATTTACTTATGTATATTTATCTTCAGTTATGTACTAGTCCTTTTTATTTATTTATATATTTTTTTAATTATGCATTGATCCTATTTATTTATTTATATAATTATATGGTTTAAATATTGAAATAAAATTTATGATAAATAAAGATTTGATTATTGTAGTTGGAGGTATGACCTTGGCGATTTAAACGAGTTAGTATTACTCAAGATGAGATGTTCTCGAGTTACTTTGTTGGCCATGAGCTCATTTATCCTGACTAGTCACTACAAAATTAATCAATATCTTTATAAAAGTATAATAAAAATCCAGTTTTATGGATTTGGGAGAATTTTCATTTCATTTCATTTTATTATGATATGTTGTATTTTTTATGTGATATTTTTTTCACTTCCCTATTTTATGATTGTGTGTGAAAAACCAAATTTTATAACCTTATCATAGATGGTTGCTCCCAACATATTTGATCCCTTCTTTGCCGACATTGTTGCTATTTTCTGGGAAATGCATGGCAAACAAATGCAGTGAATAATTCTATAACATTTCAGGGAACGGGAAACTCTACTATTACTTTTCTCTTTGCTCCAAACGCGCCAATTGTCATTGAAGGACAAATTTGAGTTACCTTCTATTTACCCCCAACAGTCTAAGTGAACCCTATCCATAACTTTTTCCCTCCACCTGTTTAAAAGCCAGTATTTGAGGGGAAAACTGTATATAAATAATTTTTTTTCTCTTGTAGTGTAGGAAATATAAGATGTACTAAACGGTGTAGATATAAGATGCATACAGTCTTGTAAATATATACATATAAGATGCATACAGTACTGTAAATATAACAACATAATTTGTTTTCTTCATCATAATTTGTATTCATAAACATAAAGAAGAAAACACAGATTTCATAAGCCTATATATTAAAGAGCTCAAAGTGTCACATGAATATTAATAACATTAACATTCAACATTTAACATTCACTAGTAGACATAATGTTCATATTCCTTACATGGCCAACATACTATTTGGGTGGTAACTCTTTTGTCAAAGGGTTAGCAATCATAAGATCTGTGCTAATATGTTCTATTGACACTCTACGTTTCTGAACTTCTTTTTTAACGACAAAGTATTTCAACTCCATATGCTTAGCACCTTTGGAATACTTGTCATTTTTAGAAAAGAAGACTGTTGTAGAATTATCACAATAAATTTCCAGTGGCTTGAAAATACAGTCGACTACTCCAGGTTTTGAAATAAAGTTCTGCAACCAATTAGCCTAAACTGTGGCCTCAAAGCATGCCACAAATTTAGCTTCCATGGTGGATGCAACAATGATAAACTGCTTCACACCTTTCCATGAAATCGCTCCTCCAGCTAAAAGATACACATAATCAAATGTAGACTTTCTTGTATCCATACAACCGGCAAAGTCTGAATCTGTATAACTTATCACCTCAAGGTGATCAGATTTTCTATAAGTAAACATGTGATTCTTTGTTCCTTGTAGGTATCTTAAAACCTTCTTTGCAGCTTTCCAATGCTCCAATCTTGGCTTACTCTAGTATCTACCAAGTATACCAATTGCAAAACTAATATCTGGCCTCATACATGTTTGATTGAAGTGATATCCATAAGGTCTAAATGATATCCAATGTCGAGGATTAGACGATAAGTCCCGACCGCTTCCACTGGAACTTTCTCTTTATTGCCCATGAAAACAAAGTTCTCATTTGGGTGTGTGGTTCGGGTGGTAAGAAATCATTGTATCACATTAGAAACATGAGTCGTACATCCAGAATCAATCCACCATGTATTATGGGGAACTTTAGTTAAGTTTGATTCAAAACATACGTAAGCATTATGCTCACCTTTCTTTTCGAACCAAGCTCTACGCTTTATGCAATCCTTTTGGAAATGTCCAGACTTCCCGCAGAAATGACATTTGTCATTTTTCTTCTAAATTTTGGTTGAGGACTCATCAATCTTCAGTGGTCCTTTACCCTTTCTATGTTTCTTAATAACTTTCTTTCCAGCAGTTCACATACTGAATAAAGTGGCTTCCTAAGTTCTTTAGTTAGGTCTCCTTCTGAACTAGCATACTGTGCAATTCATGCACGTTCCACTTGTTTTTCATGGTGTTGTAGTTCATCTGGAATGGACCATACTTAAACGGTAATGAGTTTAGAATGAACTACACGAGAAAACCTTCATCCACTACCATTCCTAGAGACTTAAGTCTTGCTGCGATATTTGTCATCTCGCTCACATGCTCATGCATAGTACGCAAACCGTCAAACTTCACGGTGGTCAACGTACTCATCAATGTCCCAACAAGAGATTCATCAGCAATTTGGGAGCGCTCTTGCACAAATTTCATAAATTCTTTTGCATTATCGGTTTTAGGGAGAGCTGACTTAATATTGCTTGCTATGTTCATTCTCATAAACATTAAGCTAAGTCTGTTTGACCTTTCCCAAGCTTTGTAATGAGATTTCTCTTCATTACTACTGGCATCCATGATAGCAGTCGACTTTTCAACTTGAAAAGCTAGATCAAGATCCAACACATAAGTGAATTGGACTTGTTCACTCTAGTTAGGGAAATTCAACCCATTAAAAACTGGAACAGAGGTAGGGTGCGAGTGTAAAAATACCGGAGTAGAGACTGCAATTAACACATGCCTAACATTAATGCTTTGAGTCATAAAACTAAACGTAAATACAGATTTAAACATAAGCAACTTTCTATGCATACTAATGTTCTCCTTTGGGAGATCCACTAATACACAAACATAAACATAAAAATGTTAATCATATTGTAACATTATTGATAATTAAAATATGAATCAACTAGAATCACCTACTACCTTTGGGTATATAAATAAAACTAGTGACGCGTACAAAATTATCTACAATCATACTCATTAATTATGAATTAATTATGAGAACAATTAATTAACCTTTGGACAATCTTGAAATACCTTATAATTAATGAACTTCAATTAACCCATAAATCAATTATTCATAATTTAGAATCCATACTATGGGTAATTGAAATAAAAACATTAATAATTCGAAATCACAAAAACTTTAAAATTTTGGCCACTTTGATGACTAACAAAATTTATCATACTTGATTTCAAATATATAAATATACCTTTAATTGATATTAACCATACATATCATTCTTATTAATTTTAATCCAACAATAAAAAACATACATATCATTGCAAATTAAAATAAAATTATTTATATAAATAAAAAAATAAAATTAATTGGTGATCAGTTAATATCACCGTAATTGAATCCAAATAAACCACGTAATCAGTTATTTAATTTCGTAATTAAAAAATGCAAGCATTTATACACACGTGGACGTACATAATCACACCCACTTTTCGCAAATATCATTATGCATAAAATCTTAAGAATAACCAAGGATCACAATTCATTTGGATATCAAACTTACATGCTTTGCCTTCATTCAAATTGCAATTAAATGCCATTGAATAATAGCATAATTTGTAAAACGAAAATGCATCAATTCACTCAACAACATTCCTTTAATTCCAAATAAAAGCTCATGCACTCACTTAAAAACAGATCATGTGAACTTCATTCATCTATGCACTATTCAATTCATGGGAAAAGATGGATTGCTTTTCCAATTCAATTACGCACGTAAGAGTAAATGCTTTCCAATTTGCAATTAAACCATGCATAGTTTTCACCAAAATCAGTTTCATGCCAATGACAATGTTTTTAACATGCGACTTTCAATTCAAAAGAGAAGTTGTTCTATTTTACATATACCTAGCAGGAAAAACATTAAAACCCCTAAATCCTATAATTAGGGTTCATCAAAATTAGGGAAACATCATCACATGATTTGACAATCATAATTCCTACAACACATGCTCTGATACCACATGTAAAACAATTAAGGATCTTTAAGATTTATGATTCTCACACAATCAAACATAATAGAGCACTAACCTTAATCTATAAGAGATCATGTGAATATGGGTTCTTCAATTTGTAATTTTTGTGTGCTCTTCAACCACTGTTTCCCAATCTTTCTCTTTGCCTTTCTTTTCTCTTCTCACACGTTCTTGATGGGTTACTGTGAAAAGAACCTTATGGCCAGAAACAGAACCTCAATCCCTTTTATAAACCAACGTTCATCAAGTTAGTTTTTATTTTATCTTTATGTTATTATTACTTCTCATAATAATAATAACCAATAGGTCTTTAAATTTTATTAAATAACAATTGGGTCCATCATAATATTTCAAATAAGTCACATAATAAAATTAATTTGTCAATTAATTCTAACAAAAATAACCCTTTTATGGAATTATAAGGTTTTTTATTACTGAAATTTTTCTTTTTAAATGTACCAAAATGGATAACTTTTAAAAACGTGTTATCTTAGCACAACTTTACTGTGAAGAAGTCGTGTTAGACTCACACGATTTTAGTGCAAAACATTTTTAAGTTGGGGTTGTGTCAATGTGATACAACTTTAGTTTATGCATTATATACTAAAGGCATGCCAAGGTGACACAACTTTAGTTTAATTTTGGTAGAAGTCGTGTTAGGGTGGCACGACTTCAACTTAAAATACTACTACAAAAACGATAAATAGTGACTAAAAATATTAGTCATTGTTAGTGACTCGAATAATGTTATAATTTTTTATAGTGTTATAATTTTTTATATATTTTAATTTGCATGATGAATAATTTTATTCCACATAACTTATATTATACATTTATTAAGTATATTATTTTTCCAAAAGTAATTAAAATTACAGAATAATATTATTAGTGACTGATATGGTGATTAGGGATGACAACAAGGTGGAGTGAGGACGAGTTTCACTATCCCATATTCAATCTTCAGAGAAAAAAATCATTTTCATCCCCATCCTGACCGGATAACGGGTATATACTTATACCTATACCCGTACCTACTTTACTATTTCAATATCAATTAATTAATTTTTATAAGATAATAAAAAATTACTAGAATGAGGGTTGTTTCTTCGATATAAAATATTTAGAAAAAAATATAATTGTATAGATTTCAAAGAATACCAAATAAAATTTCATGACAACTCAAACATTTATTAAATTTGTAAATGTTAATAAAACCTAGTTCATAAAATTTAAAAATATTTTTAGAAAAATATAAAAGGATATGATATATTCAAATGAAAAATATTTTAAATGTCTGGTTACTTTAATTTTTTAAATTATAATAAAATCCTTTTTTATAACTAATAAAAGTTATAATACATCACTTGATAAAAATCACAGAAAGAACAAATATTAAAGTAAGTTTAATTACTCATTTGATCATTGTTTTCGTTCAAAATTGTCAAGTTAGTCCATTAGTTGTGTTTAGTCTCACTTTGGTCCCGATTTGTGAAAATTAATCCAATTTGGTCTTCATTTGTGAAAAATGTATGCAATTTGGTTCTTTCTATTAAATTTCTACGGACAAAGATTTTTCATCAAAATTGAAGTTGTTAATAAGGATGATTTGGTTTGTTGGTGATATTGACAATTTTGATGAAAAATCATTGATCCATGTCAAAAAATTTAACAATGAGGACCCAATTGCATCAATTTTCAGTCCTTCATCTTTAGAAATGTATGGATTTAGTCCTTCTTACCAAATTTTGTTAAGTTTATTTGATATTTTAAACGCATTTTATGATAATATTTGAGTTAACATTGAAGCGAAAATGTGTCAAACGGTATAAACAATTCAAATACTATCATGAAATGCGCTTGAAACATCAAATAAACTTAATAAAATTTGATAAATATGACTAAATTCGCACATTTTTAAAGATGAAGGACTAAATTGGTCAAAAGTTTTGAAGAGAGACTAATTCCAAATTTCACTGAAACCTGAGGAACGAAAAACATATTTAACCCTATATATTGTAATTAACATTTATTTATATATAAAATTTCAATTTATATTTAACTACATGATTTAAATTTTAAAAATATATTTTATTTTTACTTGTTCTCTATATTTACTTAGTTTTAACTACATGTTAGACTCACGATTTTAGTGCAAAATATTTTTAAGTTAGGGTTGTGTCAATGTGATACGACTTTATTTTAATGCATTATATATTAAAGGCATGGCAAGGTGGCACAACTTTAGTTTAATTTTGGTAGAAGTCGTATTAGGGTGGCACGACTTAAACTTAAAATACTACTACAAAAACGATAAATAATGACTAAAAATATTAGTCATTGTTAGTGACTCAAATAGTGTTATAATTTTTTATAGTGTTATAATTGTTTATATATTTTAAATTGCATAATGAATAATTTTATACCACATAACATATATTATACATGTATTAAGTATATTATTTTTCCGAAAGTAATTAAAATTATAGATAATATTATTAGATATGGTGATTACGGATGGCAACAAGGTGGAGTGAGGACGAGTTTCGCTATCCCATATTCAATCTTTGGAGAAAAAATTCATCTTCATCCCCATACGCATCGAAGAGAAAAAATTCATCTTCATCCCCATACCAAACTACTTGTATCAATTTTTTGTATAATCCCCATCCCCATCAAATAACGGATATATGTTAAAATATGTCAAATATTGTATTAGCTATAATTTAGGCATTATTGTCTCTGTGAGAAAATATGTGCACTCATTCCTTTAATAGATGAGGAATTACATCACTCTTGTATGTATATATATGGTACCCTATTCTTTGAAATAATACATCAAAATTATTCTTTAAATCTTTTCTATATGGTATTAGAGCCAAACACCGACATCCTCTACAATATAGGAAGCGATGCTTCTTTATTTGAATATTTCTGATGGCTCCTTCCAATAAAAACCAATCGGAGAAACTTGATTTTGGGACTTCCGTTGCTACCCATATGCACGAAGCTATTCCCAAGAGTCATAGTTCTACTATTGCCGGATTTGTGACCAAGTCAGGTATATCTAACTCTGCTCTTAATCTTTCTATTGTTACTAGGGGTGGTGATTGGATAATTAATTCAGGTGCTACCGATCATATGACTTATGATCCACATAAATTTATTAATTTTTCCCCTAATTGTTCTAAAACTGTTATTATTAATGCCAATGGGATCTCATCTCCTAGTGAAGGTGTAGGTACTATATCCCTCTCTCCCTCTTTATCAATCTCTGATGTTTTATTTGTTCCTTCATTGAATTGTAATCTTCTCTCTGTCAGCAAGTTAACCAAATCACATTCTTGTGTGGCAATGGTAGAGAGAGAGAAGGACTGTATTATCTTGAAAATGTCTCACAACAAACCCATAAAGGAACTTTGGCTTGTCTTACGAATGAACACATACACGATAAAAACAAAAAGGAAATTTGGTTATGGCATAGAAGATTGGGACATCCCTCTTTTGGTTATCTAAAAAAATTATTTCCATCACTATTTCATAAATGCAATATTTCTGATTTTATTTGTGAAACTTGTGTAATGGCAAAAAGTCATCTTGCTGTGTTTCCTTTAAGCAATAAAAAAATAGATTTTTCTTTTTCATTAATCCACACAGATGTTTGGGGCCCTGCCCCACAATCTACACATAATGGGAAAAAATGGTTTATCAGTTTTGTTGATGATTGTACTTAACTTGGGTGTATTTGCTTAAACATAAAAGTGATGTGTGTAATATGTTTTGTTCCTTTCATCATATGATAGTTACTCAATTTAATACACACATTAAGGTTATTCGATCAGGCAATGAAGGGGAATATTTTAAGACTGAGTTAATCGAGTTCATGAACTCCAAAGGTATCTTACATCAAACTACATGTCCTTATTCACCACAAAAAAATGGGGTGGCTGAGAGAAAAAATAGACATATATTATAGGTGACAAGATCACTTTTGATAGATGGTAATGTCGCATCTCATTTATAGGGTGAGGCTGTGAGATCTACAGTTTATTTGATTAATCGAACACCTTCTAGTGTGCTTAACTTTCGAAGGCCTTTAGATGTGTTGTCTGATCATTGTATCCTTCCTTCCATAGTCTCTTTACCGCCTCATATTTTTGGACGTATTATATATGTTCACTTACACCCACATCAACGTACAACACTTGAAGAACGAGCTTTAAAATGTGTTTTTGTTGGGTATGGATCAATTAAAAAAGGCTATTCTGCTTACCATCCACCATCAAATAAATTTTATATCTTTATGGATGTGACATTTAATGAGCATAGTTTTTTTATGTTGATTCTACACTTCAGGGCGGCAATGAAAGTGAAGTGCATAATCATGATGTTAGTATCTTTGATATCCCACATATAAAATTATACTATAAAGATAAATTATCGTGTGAGGATCATTCTGTAGGAAGTGAGTCAATCCTAAATATGGAAACTTCTCCTTTGAATAATACAGTGTCTTCTGATCTTAACCAATTGGCTCAATCTTCTCCACAGGTTTGGCTTGACTCTTCAGAGGTACCTTCTGATCCTATCTCTAATAATACTAATGTAGTTGAAACTAATCATGAAATTGTTTCTCTTGATCCTACCCTTGATAATACTAATTTAGACGAAACCGATCCTGAAGTTGATCCTTGTCTGCATGAGACCACCAACACACCAAACATTGAGTCTAATATTGTCCAGTATAATCTTCTACCTCGTTCTAACTGTGGTCAACCTCCAACTAAATATGAACCAGACCTCCAAGCCAAAGTTAAATATCCCATTAGTAAATATGTGTCATCTCACGGGTTATCCCAGTCATATGCATCATTTGTCTCAATTATCTTCAATTTCTATTCCTAGTAATAAACATGAAGCTTTGGCAGATCCTAAATGGACCAAAGCAATGGTTGATGAGATGGAAGCTTTAGGAAAAAATAACACTTGGGATTTTGTGTCCTTACCAAGAGGGAAGAAGACTGTGGGCTGTAAATGGGTATTTATAATTAAGCATAGAGCTGAAGGAACTATTGAGAGGTATAAAGCACGACTTATGGCTAAAGGTTACACTCAATCTTATAGTGTAGATTACCAATAAACATTCGCACCAATAGTCAAGCTCAATACTGTGAGAATACTTCTGTCACTAGCAGAAAACCAAGATTGGCCTCTTCTACAATTTGATGTGAAAAATGCTTTCATGGAGAAATTTCAGAAGAAATTTATATGGATTCTCCACCAGGTATGACAGATTCAATTGGAATGAAGGTTTGCAAATTAAAGAAGGCTCTATATGGATTAAAACAATCCCCAAGAGCATGGTTTGGAATGTTTACCAAGTCTATGAAGGCTTTTGACTATAGAGCTAATAACTCTGATCACACCTTATTTTTGAAGAGAGGAAAAGGAATAATTACAGCTTTGATTATATATGTAAATGACATGATTATTACAAGAAATGACTAAGATGATATTTCCAGTTTACAACAATACCTTGCATCAGAATTTGAGATGAAACAACTTGGAAACCTCAAATATTTTTTGGGTATTGAAGTAGCTAGATCAAAACATGGTATTTTTCTATGTATGTCAAAGAAAATATACTATTGATTTACAATCAGAAACTGGACTGCTTGGGAGTAAACCAGTTGATACACAATTTGACAGAATCATAAATTCTTTCAATGCTCAAATTCAGCAAACATAGACAAAGGGAGTTTCCAAAGGCTGGTAGGAAAATTAATTTATTTGTCTCATACACGTCTAGATATTACCTATGTAGTGAATGTTGTTAGTCAATTTATGCATGACCCAAGAAAGCTTCATATGGATGTTGTTGAGAGGATTTTGAGATATTTAAATTCCACTCATGGAAAAGAAATTTTGTTCTCAAATCATGGAAACTTAAAAGTAGAACGGTACACTGATGCAGATTGGACATGTTCAAAAGATGATAGAAGATCTACCTTTGGATACTTTACTTTTGTAGAAGGGAATCTTGTAACTTGGAGGAGTAAAAAGCAGCCTGTAGTAGCAAGATCTAGTGTTGAAGCAGAATTCAGAGACATGGCACTAGGTGTATGTGAACTTATGTTGATTAAAATTGTACTATTAGATTTGGGCTTTAAACAAAATGAAACTATGAGTTTGTATTGTGATAATACGTCGGCTATAGCAATTGCTCACAATCCGGTGCAACATGATAGAATAAAGCATGTGGAGATTGATAAACATTTCATCAAAGAGAAACTTGAAGCTGGAATAATTTCCTTTCCTTTGGTAAGATCAGAATTGCAGTTGGTTGATGTTCCCACTAAAGGAGTGTCAAGTAGAGTGTTTAATGAGTCTTTATTCAAGTTGGGAATGTGTGATATCCATGCACCAACTTGAGCGGGGGTGTTAAGATATGTCAAATATTGTATTAGCTATAATTTAGGCATTATTATCTCTATGAGCAAATCTGTGCACTCATTCCTTTAATAGATGAGGAATTATAGCACTCTTGTATGTATATATATGGTACCCTATTCTTTGAAATAATACACCAGAATTATTCTTTAAATCTTTTCTATAATATATACTCGTACTTGTACTCATACCTACTTTACTATTTCAATATCAATTAATTAATTTTTATAAGATAATAAAAAATTACTAAAATGATGGTTGTTTCTTCAATATAAAATATTTAGAAAGCAATTACAATTGTATACATTTCAAATTAGAATACCAAATAAAATTTCATAACAACTCAAACATTTATTAAATTTGTAAACGTTAATAAAACCTAATTAATAAAATTTAAAAATATTTTTAGAAAAATATAAAAGGATAAGACATATTCAAATTAAAAATATTTTTTAAAAGTCTGGTTACTTTAATTTTTTAAATTCTAATAAAATCCTTTTTTATAACTAATAAAAGTTATAATACATCACTTGATAAAAATTACACAAAGAACAAAGATTAAAGTAAGTTTAATTACTCATTTGATCCTTGTTTTCGTTCTAAAATGTCAAGTTAGTCCTTTAGTTGTTTTAGTCTCACTTTGGTCCCGATTTGTGAAAATTGATGCAATTTGGTCTTGATTTGTGAAAAATGTATGCAATTTGGTTCTTTCTGTTAAATTTTTACAGATAAATATTTTTTATCAAAATTGAAATTGTTAATAAGGATGATTTATTTCGTTGGTGTTATTGACATAATCTTAGTGTCAATTTTGATGAAAAATCATTGATCCATGTCAAAAAATTTAACGATTAGGACCAGATTGCATCAATTTTTCAAAAATCAAGATTACATTGCATCAATTTTAACAAATCACGGCCAAATTGAGACTAAAAAAAACTGGAGGAGTAACTTGACTTTTCTAGACGAAAACAGTGACCAAATGAGTAATTAAACCATTACATTAATAATAATAAAATTTTAACATAGATCTTTCATGTTTTGAACTTAAATATATGTTAGATGGTGATAAAAAAATATTCATGCCAATTATATTAAATTATTATATTATAGTAAATAAAATTTATTCATAGAATTATAGTGATAAAATTACACGTATGATAATGATATGAAAAATAAAAATAATTATATAAAAATTATCAAAATAATATTTTACATGATAAAAATAAACAACAAAAAAAAGTTTTAAAAAAATTGATCAAATGTGTGTCTCAGAAATAATTTGAGAGACCATTGAATGAAATCGCACAAAAGAAAATAAATGTATAATTAAAGGTACGATAAAATGAAAAATACCTAAGATATCAAAGAAAACTTTTCAAATATCAACCTAGTCAATGATTGAGAAATAACAAAAATTGTTTTAGCGAAATAAAAGAGTTCTTAAAATGAGACAAAAATTAATATAATAGAATAAAGAAGATAAATATTTAATATTACCTAATAAATAAAAGATTTATGTTATTGAACACTTAAATTGAGAGTCTTAAACATTATTGTGTGAAAAGAAAATATACTATAAATAAAAATATTAAAACAAAGTAGAAATATTCAATTGTGATATATAAAAAAATTTAATTGACATACATCATTTGAACATAATTGCATAAAAGTTATGACGAAAAATATCTTCGAGATGCGAATGAATTTCACAAGTTAAACAATTAAAAGAAATAAAAAATAGAAAGTGTGTATAGTGCTTTAATATATATATATATATATATATATATATATATTTTCTCTCTCAATTTCTTTTGAGTTTCTCACATATTGTATTCATCTTCCAATCTCACATGTTTTCTTTTCTTTTTGAAGAAAAGCAAGAAGTTAGACACAATTTCATTATTTTTGCTCTCATTTCTCATATGTTCTCTTCCATTCTCGAAGAAAAATAAATAAATTTTCTTTTGTCTCTCTTGATAATTAAATATTAGTTTACAATTAGTATTTTTCTTATCTCATGAGCCTTTTGTATATTCATTTTTATGAATATAGAAGGTAAAGTTATCTAGTATGTGTTTTTTCATACCCAATTTTTAATTGTAGCTTGATTATCATATATTTTTCTTTTAGTAATTATGTCTGTCAATTGTTTATTAGATTTTGATAAATTACTTTTAGTCTTAAACCTTGTTTTTTAAAAGTGATATCGAAGAAGAATAAAAAAATTAATTAATTTTTTAAAAGTAATAAAAATGAAGCTACCCGTGAAGATGAAACAACACAAGTTCAACTTCTTCACGTGTCTTAAAGTAAGATACTAATCCAAATGTTCAATTAGAGGAGCTCTTTCTTAAGATTCAAATAATTACAAGTGAGGAGTTTGATACTAATTTTTTGGAATGTAATCTACGAAAACATTCTCAAATATGAGAATATCTAACGACTAAAAGAGATGAAATTAGAAAAACTTATTTAAAATGGGACTCATCAAATATAACATCAAAACTATCATTTTTAAAAGGAAAAATATCTTAGAAGATTTCAATAGTAAATTATGTACTTTTATTATATTAATGACAATGATTATTTTGATCAATCAACCTTGACACACATCTTCAACTTTAATAATATTCTAAACTAAAGTTGTAGTATATTAACACGACTTCTTCACAATAAATATACCACTAGGATTGACTTACTCATATATGTGATTTTTCTAAAAGTTATCCATCGGGGTGAATTAAAAAAAAAAAAACCTAATTTATTAAAAAAAAGTCAGAAATATACATATTAAACAAAATATAGCATCCTACCATTATGGATTAGGTTGATTAGATCCTCACATAAATTCAATGCACTTTCACAACTGAGTTTGATTCGATAAATAAAAACACAACGGTTCTCAAAGCTCAAATTTAACCCCTTATAAATTAATTAGACTCACATATATAAATATATTATATCATGTCTTCAACCTACACTTTTATAAAATCTAATACTGTAAATAATAAAGGATAAAAAGAGAATCTTCACAAAATAAACTTTTATAAAACTTTAAATGTGATCAACTTGTTAAAACAATTTAGCAGCTAGACTTATATAGATGAGATGATAGGCCTCTCATGTAACCTTATCTACTTCTGTTCCTCTATGTCATCGTGTAACATTTGCTTTCACCATGAACTATTTTCCATGCATGAACTCGATTAAATACTAAAAACAAAGACACCATAACACGTGTTCTTTCGTGTTCTTTGGTCAATATAAAGATGGTGATTGCTAGTACCTATAGAAGTTGAGGTGTCAAAATATAGCTTCACTACAATCGGATAATATTAGAGATTAATAATACACATATATTTTCATCTAATATATATTTATTATATTTTTTTTCTTTTTTTTAACCTATCATATTACATATCCTATGAATTTATCACTTTTATTTTTCCTCTAGATATATACGTAGTATTGATCAATTTTATAATGTATATGATTATTTTTCCAGTATCAAAAGCCTACATAATTTTTAGAATTAAAAACAAATTGAAACCATATTTTATCCGTCCGGTTTGCTATGCGATTAAATGAAGAAATTAATATATAGGTAGGATGGATAAGGTCGGTTCACTCTATAAAATAACTATAAAATTTTTAAAAAATTGGAAAAATAATATGTTTTTATTATATATCTATCTATCTATATATATATATATATATATATATATATATATATATATATATTAGGGTTAAATATGTTTTTATCCTTCAAGTTTCGGTGAATTTTGTAATTAGTCCTTTTTCGAAATTTTATACCAATTTAGTCCTTCATTTTTAGAAATGCGTGGATTTAGTCTTTCTTATAAAATTTTGTTAAGTTTATTTGACATTTTAAACACATTTTATGATAATATTTGAGTTAACATTGAATCAAAAATGTGTCAAACGATATAAACAATTCAAATACTATCATGAAATGTGCTTGAAATGTCAAATAAACTTAACAAAATTTAGTTAAAAGGACTAAATTCACGCATTTTTAAAGATGAATGACTAAATTAGTCAAAATTTTTTAAGAGGGGCTAATTTCAAATTTCACTAAAACTTTAGGGACCAAAAACATATTTAACCCTATATATTGCGTAACACCCCATTTAAATAATAACTTTAATTTAAATGAAATGCCACACAGATAGAATATAAGAGACAAGTCTTGGAGTACAAACGCGACTCCTTACAATATCCAAAAATACTTAGAGGGATCCAAGGCACACCAAGATGCCAATACTAAACAAAATACAAGAACTTGATAGTAGTTATTAGGGTACTAAAGGACAAAATAGTACATGGGCCATAGCCCTATCTGAAAGCCCAAAATAGTAGAATCCAGTTTAGGTGAGCTACGCAGCGAAACCATCACCTCCATGTTGACCACGGGTGTTCCTCGCATATGCTCACATCAATAAATTGATGATCATCGCAAAAAGAGAAAACCACACATACCAGACATACAACAAACAACAAAAGGGTAAGCTAGCGCCAAAAAAAATGTTTATCATGCAGTTACATACCATTTCATAGTTCAAGATACATATGTCAACCCATCATGTTATGACTTGCAAACAATACACTAAGACTCAGGCATGACTCATCCAGATACATATAATTTAGTCGAATTCAGCGGATGCTTGCACTTGTGGTGGATTTTCCTGCTTTACCGAGCTGCTCACCCCCAAGCTATGTGTTACAATGTCTAAATCCCCACACACAAGGTTAGCCCTTAATGAGTTTCAGGCCTCCTGCTACTATCCCCACAAGAGTTAGTTCGCTCTATGTGAGACTAATTGACTCCTTAGAGTGTCAGGATGTAACCTTACCTTGAATCCTTACAAAATTATATAGATGGGGCACCACCATGAACTTCCACTAACAGGGGTCATGGAATTACGTCCCGACCAACTGAGGCACCACCATGAGGTCTCACCTAGAGGCTCATGGAATTACGCCTTGACCACATATCAATCATGTTTAACCATCCAATATGTACTGGCCATAAATATGAATCTAATGCCAACATTTATAACCAACCTTCAATCATTTTCCATTCCAAAACCATGCCAAAATTCACCATCTTTAGCCCATGAACCATACCATACATACATCATGCTCAAATCATGTTAAACTCATAAACCACCAACCATAATTCATCTTGCTCATACAAAATCACTCAATTTTTACTTTGAAAGCAATATCAATACAAACATAGAGTCAACATTTGAGAACATAGAAACATCAAAGCAAGCCACATTCTCACCCAACTTCTCGCTCAGGCAGAAAGGTCTCGCTCAGGCGAGAGGGACTCTCGCTCAGGCGAGCTCCTTTCGCCTAGGTGAGAGCTCGACTTACAGGAACAATGACCTTACACGCATTCTCGCTTAGGCGAGACTCCCCTCGCCTGAGCGAGACATTCTCTTGCTCAAAACAAAGTTATGGGCCAGCCCTAGGCCTAACCGATTTGGGGTAGCCCCTTTAAATTAGGGCAAAAAAGAAATAAAGAAAATTAGTAGGCCTTACATATTGTAATTAACATTTATTTATATATAAAATTTCAATTTCAATTTAACTACGTGATCTAAATTTTAATTACTTGTTCTCTATTTTTAACTTTTAAAGTAAACTAAAATGGTTTGTTGGTTCCATATAAGGTCGTGCTAGCCCAAACAAATTGTAATCGGTTTAGGAAATGGTTAAGATTGACTTAATACAATTATTTCAAGTGGATCGTTTGCTCAAATTATAGAAAATCAGTTTAATCCTTTAATAGCTCTAATTATAAAAACCAACTAAAGCAAGTTTTAACAAACTTATAAAAAATAGTCTAATTTGGTGGGTTCACAATTTATTTTATAAATGTCTACTAATTTTATAACTTTTAATAAATTTTAACCCAAAAATAACGTATGATAAGAAGAGTAGTGACCTAGAATAGCAAAACAAAATTTGGAATGACACAACGCAATGCAAGACAATGTTTAAGCTGAACTCTTTGGGTAACATTACCCTAAACAATGGATTAATTAGTCCATTGCATATAGGTGGTAAACGCTAGAAATGCTCATGATTTTAGACTCAATAAATTACAATTTTTCACCTTATAACTCCAAATTATAGAAGAGCTTCTATAATATTACATTCATTTATATTAAAATAAAAAAATGCTACAACAAAAACTTTGCAAACACATTTGCATGATTATGTTTTTATGTTATCTTTACAATCCTAACCTTTCCAGACTCAAAAATGTGTTTCACGAGGTTTAGTCTAACATCTAAATGTTTAAATGTTTGAACATCCCAAGATCTTTTCTTGAGTTTAGTTTTTCTTTGAACTCTTCTTCCCTATGTTCTAACCTACACAAATTGTACCCTTTCACTTCTTTAGTGTATCTTTGTTCATGCTTCTAGTTTATCCTTTTTGACATGTGCAAATGCCAAGGCACCAAACACCCTTAAATTATCATAATATGTTACCTTTCCACTTAATATCTCCGTGTTAATCTTGAGATTTGAATTAGATAATGGACTCCTATTTATTTCATAAACCACAGTTTTTGCAACTTCCCCTAGAAGGACTTAGACAAACCATCTTCCAGTAACATACACCTTACTCGCTCCAAGATGGCTTTATTCATTCTTTAGCAAGACCATTTTGTTGAAGTGTAGTTGGGGACTATCTTATGCCTCCTTTTCATTTTATTTTTTTCAAACTACAATCCATTGTTAGTTATGAGCACTTTTAGTTTAGTCCTTTGCTGATTACCAATCTGGGGTGCCACTCTTTAAATCTCTGAAAGTCTTAATCTTTTGAAGATATAAATCCACACTGTCCGTGGGTAACCGTCTATGACAGTGAGGAAATAAAACCCTCTGCCGTAAGTTTGAGTTAGTGTTGAGCACCACAATGTGCATGACCATACTTAAATAGTATAATTAGGAATGACAATTTGGGACCAGCTAGGTGGGCTTGCCTCTAGAAAAACGTGGGGCGGCCTTGGATAATGAACTCGTTGACCCACACAAGTCTGCAACTTACACAGGCTAAAGGTGGGACGGGATGTGTTAATTTTGAAATGGTGAGTTTAGTCAAGAAGTGGGAGGGGGTTTAATTGGCTTTATAAAACTTTTTCGAAAGCTTAAACTTCTTTTCAATTGAATCTAATGGACTGAAAGTTTGGATGTAAATGCAGCAGACCAGTACACTTTTAGTCGATTAAAATATAGAACAACAGACTAAATTGTTCTTGATGCTATGAAATAGTTGATTAAAAAGACAAATCAGTCTGCTAAAATACTGGAGAATTATGCAGAATGCAGAATTTGCGAATTCAACTCAAACAACAATCTTTTACATACAAGACTTGTTCCAATAAGTATTTATAACAAGTCACACAAAAATCTAGACACACAAACTACAAGAATCACACTTGCAGACCTGAAATCACATCAGGCAAACCATCCAGAGGCACAAGAACATCCAAACTTGATGGTGGTTGTCCCTAGCCAACCATACATGTGTTCTTAAAGCTACTCACAAGCCAAAATGACTCCAAGATCAACCAAGATCTTCAAAACACGAGTTCCAGCTGTGTATTGTAGAGAGAGAACGCTTCCCAAAGATGAATGACAAGGTTTCGTTCAGAAAAACTCATATTCGCACCTCTGCTCGCAGCTTATATAGTCTGGTTTAAGTGAAAACAGTCGATTGAATTTTCCATACAGTCAGCTGATTTCACCTGACTTAAGTGAAATCAGTCGATTGAAAAATAATTCAACTGATTAAATGCATTCATACCAGAAACTATATACAACAAGCCTTTTAACCTATTAAAACCCATTTTAACAGATTAAAAGAGACACACTAAGGCACACAAGACATCTAACCTATGTCATATAGCCTATCAACAATGTATAACATTAACACATTACATTTAACATGTTATATACAGATTTAACACACTAAAACTTAATCTTCAAGAGGATCTTCATCAATCTTCATCAAATACTTAATATCTTCATGCACATGGCTTTATCAATTCTTTGCTTCAAGCTTGCTTGTGCCAACAATCTCCCCCTGAATTGATGAAGCCAACACCCTCGAGTTGAATTGATGAGCTAAGATCCATAGAGAAACTTGAAAAAGCTTTTGCATACAAGATACAAGTATTCCAAATATACAACCAAGCAAAAGCACACAAGCATACATACATATCACATATGCATATGCTCCCCCTATCACTAATAATATGATTTAACTTCAGATTTTAGATTAAGTTTGCAGTATTATATGATTCCAGTAGATTTATTTCAGGTTTTCCAAATCTAACACACTTTTACTCATTTTAACTCATTTTTCTTCCCCTTTGGATTCATCAAATGAGTAAATGCATAAATCAATTTGGAAAGATGAAAATTTTCATTAAAGCAGTAACATAGGCACTAGTGCATTTTAGAGTTTTTACATCGCAGTATATGCCTCGGTTCCTGCGCACCCGCTGCATATAAACATGCGGTGGCATTTTTGTAATTAAAGGCACCTTTTATGCCTCGGTTGTTATACTAACCGAGGCATATAACTTAAAAAATTTTACAAATTCGCGCTATCCACAAAATTTGAAATTTTTTAACTGCTGTTATGCCTCGGTTACCATAGAACCGAGGCCTAATAGCTTTTTTGCTTCAGGTTTTTTTGACCCGATGTAGTTACTTGGTTGTATTTAGAATATGCCTTGGTTCTTTTATAACCGAGGTAGTAAGGACCTTTTTGCTTCGGGTTTATTGCCAACCGAGGCATATAGTAAGACAATATGCCTCGGTTTCAAATTAACCGAGGTAGTATGGCTTCGTAGGGTTAAAAAACCCTAAATCCTTTTGCAACCGCGCCAACCATCTCAATTTTCTTCTTCTCCGAGCATCCCCACACAGCATCCAAATCTTTTCTTCTTCTTCCACTACACCCCAGCCTTCGTTCCAGCTTCACCACTACTGCACCGTGGAGGAGGTGGTTTTATGGCCGCCGCTGCATCTTCTTCATTTTCGAGCAACTCCACGATGCCGCTGCTGCGTCATTCCACCAACACTGTTGTTGCGCTGTTCCACTAGCGCCACTGCTGCACCGTTTCACCAACATCGTTGTTGTGTCGTTCCGCCTGCACCGCTACGTTGCCACTTCACCGTCGACGAGATTGTTCCAGCGTCGCTCCTTCTTCGTCTTCTCCAAGCAACCATCACGAAGGTTCTATTGCACGCAACCCTTCATTCCGCCTGCACCGCCATTTCACCATCGAGGAGGTTGTTCCGACACCGTCGACAATATTTTTTTTTATTTCTGATACACAATTAGGTAGTAACTACTTTTTCTGCCTCGGGTTAATAACCGAGACATAAACGAGAGTCTTTTGACCTCGACAGTATATGTCTCGGGTGCGAACCCGAAGCCAAAAGTGCAAAATAACCGCTGTCGTTTGCCTTCCCTGCACCAGTGAGGGGTATACCAGGGCACTTGGTACGGATACAAACACACCAAACTAGAAACAGAAATGACAGATACATCATGAAGCTAAAAACTGATATAATCAGTGGACTGAAATGAAAAAATAGCCAATTAAAATACTGGAACAGACAACAGACATACAAAATGCAGCACGAAAATGCAATGCATGACCTATGAGCCATCCCCTTCACTCATTCCTAGGGTTGTCTTTGTTGTAGACATTGAATAAGAGGTCATGAACGTTATGGAGTTGGTCATCCAAGTCTTGAAACCTTGTTGTGCAATATGCATGATGTGCATTTTGAGCCATATTGAAGTCTTGAAGTTGATTGAGAACCATTCTCTCAAATTTGGAGTATGCAGGTTCAGTATTCTTAGGAGGGTTATACAACTCAATTGCCATTGGTTGAGGTTCATCTTCCTCTTGGTTTCCTCCACTTGTTCCTGCTTCATGATCATTTGCTCCAACTTCAATATTAACACCTTGATCTCCTTCAACTAGCCAAGTGTTGCCTATCTTGGTGAATCTCATCTTATGCATACACTATAAGAAAATGTTTTATTAGTAACCAAGTTTAGTGACCAAAAGTTGTAAATATAGTGACCAATTTAGATATCAATTTAAAAAATAAAAAAAATATTGGTTTCTAAAATAGTCACTATTATAAATAAAAAATTATAATTAGTCAATAAATTGGTTAGTAATTAATTAAAGATCAATTTAGAAATTAAGTCATTTTGGTAGCTAAAACCTAGGTAGCTAATTTTTATTGACCAATTTCCTTTGGTAGTCAAAACCATGGTAGCTAATTTTAAAAGCCAATTTAGTGACCAATTATAACTTTTTATTCATAATAGTGACTATTTTAGTAACCAATAATTTTTTACTTTGTGAATTGGTATCAAAATTGGTTATTATAGTGACTAACAACTTTTGCTCACTAAATTTGGTAAGAAACATTTTTTTGTAGTGATATTCAGTGTAGAAACATGATTTAGAAGTCCACTTTACTCCTCAAGCTCTCCTTTCACATCTACACCAAAATGCTCAATGAACTTGGAGATGAACACCACATATGGAAGCTTGAAATTCGTGAGCCTCTTTGCCTTCATCATGTGATCACAAATTGTGTATGTCCAATCCACCATCACACCATTTTGGATACAATACATTACCACAAGATCACCTTCATTCAAGGTAGCATGATTGCTCCCCCTAGGCATGATGATCTTGGTCACCACCATGGTTAGTAACCTTTCCTCCACACGAAGCCTTCCCACATGGAAATTTCTAGCTTGCTCACCTTGATTTCTCACACATTGGTTGAGGTATTCCACCTTGTTGAATTCATCCACTACACTAGTTTCATCTTTGTAGACTTGCACACCTCTTTGCCTTAGGCCAGCCACATCCTTCCATGTTTGCCTAGTGATTTCCATCTCCACTCCTTTGACACTTGATTTGAGAATGCCATTGCTGAACTTGAGGTTGGCATAGAACACCTTCACCAAATCCAGATACACCTTACCTGAAAGCTCAAGGAAAGTCTTCAATTTTTTAGCTTTGAGATGTTGCTCAAGGTTGCCAAAGTTTTCTGCCTTTAGCCATGACATACGAATCACCTTAGGAAGAATGATTTGCTTCCTATTGATCTCAATAAAAAAGGTTTGCATTCTGTCGTCATTGCCTTCAAACCATATCTCAAGCCTTCCTTGATTCATAGCATTTGAAGAGGATGGAGTAGGTGGAGTTGAACTTTCATCATCTGAGGGGGCAACTCGTGATCTTCTAGGCATGGTGAAAAGTAGGTTTGGCTCTTACTAGCAAATGAGAATGCCAATGCATGATGCTTATACAAGTATTTATAGAAGCAACATGTTGATTTTCAAAAACAGTTAATTAAATTGTACAAATATTCTGTTTTTCAATGTAGTACAGGAAATCACAACAATTAAATGTGAGGGAATCTGAATCAGAGATGCAATGATGTGTTTCCCATGCGTTTTATGAACAATCCACTCACAAACAATTCACATCTAATGCATGCACATTGGAAATCATGTAATTAAAGCACTTTATGGTCAACGCAATATGAAAAGTTGGTTTTTGCTAATCTAATAGCTATTATATGTTGCTGCTACAGTCCAAAAACAGTCATGTGTGCATACTTTGACTGGGTCAATCAATTAAAATCAATTCAAGCAATTCCACATCAGCATAAGTGATTTTAACACCTAAAAATACAGAGTTAGTCGACTAAAACTGTACCAGAAAACTGAATTTTGGTGCAGTGGCAATTTTAAGTGAAATCTATATGTTAAATTTACAGTTTTAGCTGACTAAAAATTTCAGATTTCACAAAATTCACACCAGATCAATTTGAATCAAATGTATGTGCTATTTTGTGAGATTTAGCAGATTGAAACAGTTCCAGAAAACAGATTATGCAGATTTTGACATTTTAAATGAAATCTATGTGTTGAAATTATAAATTTAGCTGACTGAAATACTAGCAGTTTTCAAATTATGCATATTTCACCACTTTAAATGCAGCACACACATGATCTAATAAGATTAACAAGCCAAACAGATATCAACATACATTCTTCATGTCAAGAATACCTAATTCAGTTCTAAGCTTATTGAATCTATCACGTGCAAGTGGTTTAGTGAATAAATTCGCCAATTGATTTTCAGTTTTCACAAACATGATTTCAATATCACCTTTTTGAATATGATCTCTTATGAAATGATGCTTGATTTCAATGTGTTTAGTTTTAGAATGATGGATTGGATTCTTGGTTAGGTTGATTGTTGTTGTATTATCACAATAAAGAGGTACCTTCTCTAGCTTTACACCATAATCCATAAGTTGATGCTTCAACCATATGCTTTGAGCACATGCATGTCCAACTGCTATGTACTCAACCTCAGCTATAGAGAGTGCTACACATGATTGCTTTTTGCTATTCCACGAGATTATGCTTGATCCAAGTAGATGGCATGTACCACGTGTGCTTTTCCTATCCAATTTGCACCCTGCATAGTCAGAATCTGAAAAACCACTAAGAACAATGTTAGATTCATTAGGATACCATAATCCAACATTAGTTGTACCTTTCAGATACTTGAGAATCCGTTTTGCAGCTTTGAAGTGCGATTTCTTTAGATTGGATTGAAACCTTGCACACAAAGCAAACATCAAACTGTATATCCGGTCTATTAGCAATTAGATATAGCAAGAAACCAATTAACCCTCTATATTTGGTTGAATCAACTTGGTTTCCAGCCTCATCTGCATCCATAAGGCAGGTTGTAGCGATTAGAGTGGTAGCCTCTTTGCAATCCTCTATTTTTAACTTTTTCAGTAGATCAAAACAATATTTTGACTGGCTTAAAAATGTTCCATGCTTGAGTTGCTTCACTTGCAGCCTTAGGAAGTAGGTTAGCTCACCCATCATACACATCTCAAATTCTCCCTGCATAGCTGCAACAAACTCTTCACACATGGAGTTATTATTTGATCCAAAGATTATATCATTTACATATACTTGAACAAGTATTACATCACGTGCATGCTTTCTAATGAAAAATGTTTTATCAACAACACCTCTAATGAAAAATGTTTCTTAACCTCTCATACCACTGTCGTGGTGCTTGCTTCAATCATATAAAACCTTTTTCAATTTGAAAACATGATTAGGATAGAGGTGATCTTCAAAACCAGGAGGTTGTGATACATACACTTCTTCATTTAAGAAACCATTCAAGAATGCATTTTTCACATCCATTTGAGAAAGCTTGAAATTACACATGCATGTATATGCTAACAATAACCTTACAGCCTCTAGCCTAGCCACATGTGCATATGTTTTATCAAAATCAATGTCTTCCTCTTGATTATAACCTTTAGCAACTAGCCTAACCTTATTTCTAACTATATTACCATTTTCATCCATTTTATTCCTAAACACCTATTTGTACCAATCATATTCATTGCATCAGTTTTAGGAACAAGAAACCATACATCATTCCTAGTGAATTGATTAAGTTCATCTTGCATAGCAACAACCCAATTACTATCACACAATGCATCATGCACATTCTTAGGTTCAATTTGAAAAACAAATGCAACATGTTGAAAGAATGCAAGCTTGCGTCTAGTGGATACTCCTTGTTCTATGTCACCAATTATGTTGTCCTTTGATAATCCTCTGGGTTCAATCCACTCCTTAGGTAAGTTATTGTCTACAACTTTTTCAGTCGACTGAATTTCCTTTTCAGCTGACTGATTTCCTAGAACTGATTCCAATTCTGCAGCAGATTTCTTTTCCAATGTTGTTTCTTCTTCATCTTCAATCTTAGGCACATGATCTTGCAATTTTGGGTTAGTTTCATCAAATACAACATGCATAGACTCTTTAAAAGTCATCAATCTCTTATTATAGACTCTATATGCATGACTTTGTGTAGCATAGCCTAGAAAAACACCTTCATCCACTTTTGCATCAAATTTGCCAAGACTTTCTTTGCCTTTATTTAAAATGAAACACTTCCAAATACTTTTAGCTGACTTAAAACAGGCTTCCTCCCTTTGAAAAGTGCATAGGGTGTTGTGTTCAAAATTGGCCTAATCAACACTCTAACGGGCCCGATGACCCGTACGGACCCTACGACCCATACGGGCCCGATGACCCAAACGGGCCCGATGACCCAAACGGGCCCAACGATCCAACCAGGCCTAACGACTCGGATGGGCCCGATGATCTAGACAGGCCCCACGACCCGAACAAGCCCCACGTCTGGGTCATCGGGCCCATTTGGGTCATAAATCTTGTCCGGGTTGTCGGGCCAGTCCAGGTCGTCTGGCCTGTCTAGATCATCGAGTTCGTCCAGGTCGTCGAGCCCATCCTTGTCGTCAAGCCCGTCCGTGTTGTTGGGTTTATCCTGGTTATCAAGCTCGTCTGGGTCGTCCGGGTTGTCCGACCCGTCCGGGTCGTTGGGCCTGTTTGGATCATCGGGCCCATTCGAGTCGTCGTTCTTGTCGAGGTCATCGGGCAGGTCCGGGTCGTTCGACCTATTCGGGTCGTCGTGCTTGTCCGGTTCGTTGGGCCTGTCCTACAAATAATAATATATTTTAAAAAATAATATATTTTTCATGTGGAAGATGAAAGCCCATGGGTTGGCCCTGACCCACAGGACTTTTGTAGGGTTTTTGGCCCCATGGGCTTCTTTGCTGGGTCAAATTGACACCTCTATTTATTATTATTATTCTGTGTAATCATTGTACATATAAGATAATGATTTTAGTTCTCGAATATGGAATATCATTTTATGTATTTTTAGGTTAACAAATATATATGTCTTGTAAGGTGATATATTGTTATTGTACTTTAGTTATAATCTTTGTTGCTATTGTTTCTTGACTTTGATTAGTTAGATTAATTGAAATTATTTCGATAAAAAATGAATATCAATTATTATGGAAAGATAAAAAAAAATTTTATTTTGCTCATCACAAAGTTTTTATTTTACTCATTACAAATGCGGATCAAACCACGAAATGGGACGAACCAGAAAAATAAACCTCATTTTAAACGGAGGCTTACTCGATCCTCACTTTGCATGCCATAATACAGGGCAAACCCCACTTTGCCATCTCTAAGTATAATAGAATATCATTACTAGCCTCAAACTTCAATCTATGAGACTTTTCAAGTACACACAATGATAAAAAAACTTCAACTAATTTAACCTTATCATCTCCTAGAAAACATACTAATTGACAAAAGATCAATCTTGATCTCTTGAACGTACCTCACATATTGCAACAACGTCTTCATGTTCTCAAACATTTACACTCAACACATGTAATAAGTGCATCTTGGGTCCACGATCCAACTTCTCTGTGTCTAAAACCAACGTCACCAACACTCCAATATTAACACAACAAGCACTCCTTTTCAACTTCTTTAAATCCATTATCCTTATTTTTATCTCCAAAGACGGTGACAAAGGTTCGATAAGTCAAGTGGACATATTCGAAAGAGTTGGTACATTGAAGAGATTTAAATCTCAGAAGTCTCGAAGAGCTCCAAACTAAAACCTTGAGATAATACATTTCAATTTTTCTCTTTAGATATGGTTTAATCTTTTCTCCATTCAGACACACAATACGACACTTAAATTTCTCACCTTCGTATTATTATTATTATTATTATTATTATTATTATTATTATTATTATTATTATTATTATTATTATTATTATTATTATTATTATTATTATTATTATTATTATTACTACTACACAATCGAATGTTTCATATGATGTCATAGAAAGTAATATAACAGTGATTAAATTATGGTGCTAATTATCTTATTATCCGTACCAAATAAGTCTTTATGTCAAGAGTTTGTACAGGATAAAGTTTCTTAAAGAGACACAATGGATAAGAATGTACAGGACAGTGAGTCATAAAGCACGCTCTTCCTATTTCATTGTTAACACATATTTTCGTAGGAACTGCTCTTTTAATCCCTCCCAAAAGCGTCTATGTTTGTCATCTTTCTACAAATTACAAATTTTAAAGAATTTTATATTTTTATTTTACATTATTTACAATATTTCATATAAATTATTGTACATGCAACATTGTTTTTAATAATGGAGACTTTATGTCTTTTTTTCTCTCGTGTCTATTCTTCGGATGAGTGATCACAATTGCCCATTAATTTTCTAACCTTGGTTGTTGTTTTTGTTTTTTTTTTATTCTTTCTATAATTATTAGAAAAAATTCTTTATAAAAATAAGAATTTTTTTTTAATTAAGATTATCTTAAACACATTTAAAATAAAGAATGTAGAGAAATTATATACAATAACTTTTCCAGGTTACTTTATATATAAGTCAATCTTAATTGATAAAGAAGTCAATTTTTAATTTTGTATTTTAGAAATGGTTAAATAAAGTCGCCCAAAAAGTGTAAAGTTAATTTTCTTGGGGTTTAATTTCCACCTTTGGCTGTTGTCGTTCCTGTCTTGGCTTTATTAAATTTACCTTTTTATTTTTTTATGCTTAGTGTTGCATATCAAAGTGGCATCACTGTGTGGTTCTGCATTATATAGCTGATGATACTTTCTGCACGTCATTTTCTCTAGCAACTCAAATAAAATGTCATTGCATAACAATTTCCTTTAAATAATATGGTTTAAAATTTGCACCACAAATTCAAGATTGCAGATCTTGATACCACTGAGTGGTGTGTGTGTGTGTGTGTTATTGGAATATGTAGAATATAGGATTATCCAATGCAACTTAGTTTTCAATCTCATAAAATCAACTTAACTATTATCTCATCCTATTTTTATCTTTCCTTAAAAAAAAAACATCCTATTTTATATCTTTAGTTGTTTCTTTATACCTGTCAGCCTTATCTATTACAACTATAGAAAAAGTTATTCGAAACCACTAAAACTTGAGAACAAATGAAGTTAATGCTTCTACATTTTGCAATGTGAATTCAATATTATGTTTTTTTTTATCAACAAATATTAGTTGTGAGTTGTTAGTATTACGTACGACTGGATTTGTGGTTGAGAATTACAAATTCGAAAACTTGGTTATATTTTGATCATTTTGGTGGTTGAGTTCTTTATAGAGTTTCATCCTACGATATTTTGGAATCGATAACACACTTAGGAAAGGTATAAAGAAAAAGAAAAAAAACTTAGAAGATCAACTCAATTAGGGTTATAATAAAATAATAAAGGCTTCATAGAATATTTTATCCTTATATTTATAGAAATAAGTTTATGTTTTTCCTCTATTTATTTTTTACTTAATGTGATTCTTATATTTTTAAAAAGATTTAATATTGTTTCTAACGTTAGAGCAATGTTAACGTTGTTTAGATGATATAACATCTACTAATACAATCATCCACTTTTTTATACGTTTATTGTCCAATCATAGAAGCAAAATGGAAGAAGTGCCACTAATCTAACGGAAGGAATCATTTTCTTTACGTTGAATCAAAAACAAATAAAAGAAAAACACTGAATCATTGCTACAAATATAGGAACCAAAAATATTATTAAGAAAAATACAATATTATAACTTAGATGTTAGGATATTTTATTCGAAGTAATTCGGGGAAATTCACCACTTATTAATTCTACTAATTGCTAGCTTTTAATCATAACCTAACCTAGTCTCATTTGAAGTATTTTACGGGGAAAAGATTCGAAAAATTCTCTGCTAATAACTGAAAGTAAACTCATAAAATATTTAATAACATTTTCAACTTAAAACTTTACAAAGTATAATGTTTGTGTGTTTTTTTATAAGCCACTCAACTTTCTTATTTTTTATACTTAAATCTTTATCGTTATTTTATGTTTGATTATTGCTTATCTTTTATTGTTTTTATTTTATTTTATTTTAATGATTGTGCATGGTTGAACGTGCGAACAAGGACAAGCCTCGGATCACATGCATGGTTGATTTCTTTGATGGTGATGTAGATTAATGTAGAGCTGGTATATAGAAACTGGTGGATATAAGAAAATGCAAGTGTTCTTTCTCTTTTCACCACTTACTCAGATTTTAGTGTTGAATCAAATTAATGGTTTGTAATGTAGTGCAGAAACATCCGTTATAGATATGCATGCAACTGGGTAGTGTTTCTCCACCTCAAATAACAAATTTCCCTAATATTTACTCAAATTTTACGACCTTTATCTACACTAAAAACATATCACTACAAACTCACAACAATTCAAACTTTAGGCTGGGTTTCTCAAACATAAGATAGACTAAAAGAAAAGAAAAAAGTAAAAATGTGTTTTTTGTTTCTGATTTTTGAATTAGAAAAAAAAAAATATTGTCGTTCTTAGATTTTACATGCTTGAGTCCATATTACATTGATTTCGTAAAATTGCAATAAAAAATAGTGCGATAGATTTTGTAAATAAATATTTCATATACTATATATTGTTTATAATATATATATATATATATATATATATATATATATATATATATATATATATATAGTGTGTGTGTGTGTGTGTCCGGTTAATAATATTGTACTATCAGAACCAATGTAATTTGTGCTATTAATATGGAAAATCTATTTTACTTTATTAAATAATATCATTTAAGTTTAATTGATTTGTATAAAAACTTGATGATATATTGAAATTATCAACAACTCATTTTATATTATTTTCTTGGATGAGCTATAGGTTATTCGCTTTTTTACAAATTTGGTGTAATTCACACTTGGAATTCTAAAAATGGTGCAGAATTTTAAAAAATTTCCACGAAGAAAAAGCCGTGATGAAATGGAACGACTTCATATTCAAGAAGTCATGCCAAAATGAGAAGATTACTATTAGATTGAACTAAAGTCGTGCCAACAGGACAAAATTTTGCTATAAAAATAAAGTCTCTCCATATTGATAAGATTTCAATTAAATTAATACTTGCTTAAGTAAATTCGTGCCAACACGGCACAACTTCAATTTTAAAATTTTATAAAGGTATAAATACACATTTGGTATCCAAACTTTTTCGGAAAGTTCAATGTGGTACCCGAACTTTAGGAATGTTCAATTTGGTACCCCAATTTTCTAAAGAGGTTCAATTTGGTCCTCTCCGT